>Ga0137367_10000833_pt1 | contig 23164 bp, 27 predicted proteins | sample SagtaG_14_FD_104939 | JGI IMG/M metagenome (GOLD analysis project Ga0137367, IMG submission 104939) | Vadose zone soil microbial communities from Sagehorn Ranch, Mendocino, California, USA - Sage1_L_80_16 metaG | ecosystem: Environmental > Terrestrial > Soil > Vadose zone | place: USA... | reverse complement strand
GACGACGACGTCGGCCCACGGCACCTCACGCACCCAATCATCGGTCTTGGGGACGAACCCGTCGGCGATTTCACGCTCACTGACCGCTTCGCAGAACAGCTTCACTTCGTGGCCTTCCTTGACCACCTGCCAGGCGATATCGGCGATCAGCCCGTCGAGCGAGACGAAAAGGAATTTCTTCTTGTCCAAGATCTCTCCAGGGTGTGCCACAACATAAGCAGGTCCTTCGCTACGCGCGCTTCGCTCAGGATGACATCGTGAGCTCTCTTATAAGGGAATTGGAAGGGAGAGCGGGCGATTGGGTAGCAAGTGATTGAGGTGTTCGAGTCACTACAAGACTCAGAACGCGGGGCGCAGTCTTTAATGAGTCGGGACGGCGGGATTTGACGCGTCCGGCGCGCAGCTCAACCCGCGACCCCTGACGCGAAGCGCACCGAGCACGGCCGCAGGCCGCGCGGAGGTGAACCCCTTGCGACTCGTTAGGGAATCGAGTTACGACACCGAGTAGCAATCACGCAAGGTCCTGGGCGTCGGTGTCGTAACAGCGAACCCGAACATCAACCGAGCGTCGTGAGAAACTCACAGCGAAACTCACAGTGCAACTGTGCACGGAAAACGCGTCGACCCCCCGAGTCGTTTATGGGGTCGTCGTTTTGTCGCGCGTCGATGCTCGTCGATACTCACAGCAACACACAGCACGCGACCCATCAAAGCAGGTCAGGGTCGGATGATCTCCAAGCGGAGTTTGGGATTTCGTTCAATGAAGCGGATGTAGCGAGGATGAATCGCTGCCCGTAGAATGGATAAGGCAGTTCAATTCACCGCTAGGCCGTGGCGTGAATATGGAAGAATCACCTGTCACACCTCCTGACTTCCGGATAGTCTTGGCAGCGTTCGTCATGGACATGCTGCCCCGGATCCTTGTCTCCGTGATTACCATCCTCGTCCTGGGCTGGATATTCCGCTGGGTCGTGTCGCCCTCGACGATGATCGTCTGGCTGATCATCATCACTCTGGTGACAAGCTTCGCGCTGGCAAGAGTCTGTGCAGCCCTTCTAATCGTCGAGGGAGTGAAGATACTAGGCAGTGATCCTACCGATCCTGAGGCCATGGCCGTCGCGGCGTCCATGGCTTCCCCTCACTACTCTCGACTCTACCTAGCACGTCTCGGAATAGCCCTTGCCATCGGCATCGGATTGGGCCTTCTCATGCTTCTTCTCGATTCCCTGTCCTCAACAGCGCATCGAGCCCCGTTTACAAGCTTCCTTAACGGCATCATGACCGGCGTTCTCTTCATGTTCCTGTCCTCCGGCTGGGAGCTTGCGCGCAGCGCAGTTGCCGCCTCTTCTCGGCGCTCGTAAGCGCTGTGAACTCGTACCTTGAGGCTCTGAAGAAGTACGCAGTGTTCGGCGGCCGCGCACGGCGACAGGAATTCTGGACGTTCCTTCTCGTCAACGGAATCATCGGGGTCGCACTCCTCTTCATTGAGGAGCGATTCACCGGGAACGATCCTGGCAGCAATCTGAGTGTGCTGGCGTTTCTGTTCTCCCTGGCTGTTCTTCTCCCCACCTTGGCCGTAGGAGTGAGAAGACTCCACGATACGGGCCGGGTTGGGTGGTGGCTGCTCATCGCCTATGTACCAATCATTGGGGCGATCGTGCTCTTGGCCTTCCTGGTGGAGGAGAGCCAAGCCAGTGAGAATCAATATGGTCCCAATCCCAAGGTTCCGGTCGTCCTCACGCCCACGCAGCCGGTAGGCCCAGAAGAATTCATTCAACACGCGGTGCGTTTCCTCACGTGGCTCGTCGGCACCGAAGCTCCGTCTGTGTTTCCGGCGGCCGTACGACCCTACATCTCGATTCCGGATGGCGACTTAGACCGCGAGGTTCGCTGGCTCGCACTGAGTGCATCGCATTTCGTGCTGTACGATGTCCTAAAGGATCATGACCCACTCCTCCGAAGTACCCAAGCTGAACTCGTCAGCCAGGTTGCGGGGAAGGACGCCTCCGTTGCCCGGGAACGCCTAAGGCACTATGGCGCGGCGATGTCTGTCAGGATCTCAAATGAGTCAATGTTCGAACTACCCGACGGTGCCGCGGGACTCCCCTTCAATGGAACACTGCCCCACGACGTAGGCTTGTTGTTTGCGTTCTTCGTAGGGGCGCACCTCAATCCGCTCGTGACAGCCGCAGGTGCCATGATCTTCTCGGTAACGTGCAACACCGTCAGAGAAGCCCTGTCCGATGGCCTCTCTTTTTCTCGCGTCCCGCCTCAGCCGCATCAGGTCGAACCCCCGAAAACGACTGAGCCTGCAATGATGCGGAAACCGGTCACGTGCGCTCAGTGCGGTGCCAAGCTCAGACTTGAGAAGCGTTCTTTCGGGTCGGTGCTTCGTTGTCCTCGCTGTGGCGCGGTGCGGAGAGCTCAAGCCTCGGCACCGCTGCTGCGTGACAATGATATCACCGCGGATCGAGACGGGTCCTCTCCCGAAGGAGCGATCGTCGTCGGCAGCGTGATTGAGGAGTACGCCTGGGTATCTCAGAACTGTCCTGGACTCACGGTGGAGGTGCAGGCGGTGATTCTCTTGGGTGAAAGGCCCCTCGACATGCTCACCCTTCGCTCAGAGGCGGGAGAGACACGTGAAGTGTACTTCGACGTCTCGGCGTTCCTTTGAAAGGGGCGAGCGCCCCCGACCCTTCCTCTACGAGCCGCTGCCAAGGGAACTACGTAGGCGCTGCGGCTTGACAAGCGCCCGATTGCTGGCGGCGCGCGTAGATTGAGGAATGAATTTTTCTTCAGCGCGCCGCAGCTTAAGCGCGATTCGTTATGCGGAATCGATGGGTTTCGTCGTCTTCTATGACTGCCGGAGCGGACTTTCTTGAAAGGCCCGAACATGGTCTCGATGTCTTGGCCGACTATCGCGAGCTGCGCCGTCCTCGCCCTTGGCCTAGCTGAGCCGCTGACCGCTCAGAGGGCGACGACTATCCCTTCGCTGCGTGCCTACGACGAAGAGACGCGACGGACGATGGAGCTGGCATGCGCGATGGAGAGGACGAACGGCCCGGTCGCGTACGGGGCTTGCCTTGACCGCCAGATCGCTACGTTGCGAACCTCGCCGGGCATCCCGAGCCTGCGCGGCTACGACGGCGAGACCCGAGGGACGATGGAGCTCGCCTGCGCGATGGAGCGGACGAACGGGCCGGTCGCGTACGGCGCTTGCCTCGACCGGCAGATCGTTGCGCTGCGAACTTCGCCGGGCATCCCGAACCTGCGCCGCTACGACGACGAGACCCGAGGGACGATGGAGCTCGCCTGCGCGATGGAGAGGACGGACGGGCCGGTCGCGTACGGCGCTTGCCTCGACCGGCAGATCGTTGTGGTGCGAACTTCGCCGGGCATCCCAAACCTGCGCGGCTACGACGACGAGACCCGAGGGACGATGGAGCTCGCCTGCGCGATGGAGAGGACGGACGGGCCCGTCGCCTACGGTGCTTGTCTCGATCGGCATATCACGGCGCTGAAAAGTTCGCCGGGCATCCCGAGCCTGCGCGGCTACGACGACGAGACTCGACGAACCATGGAGCTGGCCTGCGCGATGGAAAGGACGAACGGCCCGGTTGCCTACGGAGGTTGCCTACGCCGGCAGATTGAAGGCCTTAGACCTTACAGCAAGCCACTGTGAAGAGTTCCCCTCACTGGTAGTGGGATCCTTTGCCGTCCATTTCTGACGCGACAGGATTGCTGACGCACACAATGAAGCGTATAGCCGTGGTCGGTACCGTACACGAGGAGAAGGGCCTCGCCAATGTCCCAGAGTTGTTGGCAATCCTAGAGCGCATCAAGCCGGAGCTAATCTTCCTTGAGATCCCCTCCGCGGCCCTCGACGACTGTCTCACCGGCAGCCGCAGCCACCTCGAGTCAGCTGCTGTAAGTCGCTATCGCGCTGAACATGTCGTTGAACTGGTTCCGGTGGACTTACCGACGCCAGAAGCAGACTTCTTCACGAACAACCGAGATCTGTTCAAGAGAATTGAGCGAACGAGTCCCGACTACTGTCGGCTGGTCGACTGGCACAGCCAGCACGTGCGTGCGCATGGATTTGCGTATCTCAACAGCGAACACTGCAGCGACCTTTTTTCGCAGCTTCGTCAAGCGACGGACAGTGCAATTGAATCGCTTGCCGACCAGGGGCTCGCTGAGCTTTACGACTTGTGGATCAGAACCAACACGCTCCGCGACGAGGCAATGATGAGAAACATTGAGAATCATTGCCGCCAGACGTCGTTCAGTAGTGCCGCCTTTCTCGTGGGCGCAGCACACAGGCAGTCCATACTCACCCTGTCGCGTGCGGAGCCGGGAGCTGGTCCCTCTACCGTCCTGTGGGAGTTTTCCGGTTTCCTTGCGGCGCGCGTACTTCGCAGCTTAGGCGCGCCCCGTTAGGCGCGCCACGCAGTAGCACTCTCGTTCTCAACGGACTACGGAGCGACCGATGGAGAAGCTGCTGTCAACGCAGATGCCGGTAAGTCAGCTGGTGGATCTCTTCCATCGTGGAAAGATCGCAATCCCTGAGATCCAGCGGGACGTTGTCTGGAAGGCAGAGAAGGTCAAGGACCTTATTGATTCGATCAATCAGTCGTATCCCTGCGGCTCTCTGATTCTGTGGGAGCCCCGGGAAAAGGACCATAACCTCGTTCGAAGCATGATACGGCCGGAACGCCTCGAGCAGAGTGGTAACCAGCTGCCCAACTATTTCTTGCTGGACGGTCAGCAGCGGCTAACGGCGCTGGCAACTGTAATGCTCAGTAGGCCTAAGCTGAAGGCGTTACTCATTGAACTCGAAGAGGAGATGCCATTCATTTTTGCGAACCTCAAGAAGTTCCCGAATGACATTGAGGCGACAACAGACATCGCTGGCTACAACCTGCCTTGGGTGCAGTTTCACGTCCTATTCGATGGAAGTCTCTTCACTGACGCGGTCTACGCTCCCGTCGCCAACATGCATGCCAAGGTGCAAGACTACGTTCAGAACTTCAGAGACTACCAGTTTCCTGTTCAGATCATAAGAGAGCGGTCGTACGAAGCAGTCGCTGAGATCTTCACACGCGTCAACTCTCAGGGCACTCAGCTTACCGGCGCGGAGATCCATCTGGCGCGAATCGTGCCTCACTGGAAGGGCATAACGAAGGAGTTTCGCACGTACCGCAGTGAGTTGCGCCTTCAGAATTATGATCTTGACCTGACGTTCCTGATCCGGGCCATAACTGTTGTCGAGTGTCAGGTACCTCGCATCAAGAAGTTGGCGGAGCATATCGCTAAGGATGGGCCCTCCCGGAGCCACTTGAACCGTTCCTGGCGGAAGGCGAGAGCTGCGACCGATTCTCTCATTCGTCTCCTGCAGCAGCAACTCCTTCTCGACAAGTCAAAGTTTGTCATCTCGAAGAACGCGCTTGTGCCTCTCATTTACGTTATCAACAAACTAGCTGGCAAGAAGCTGCCGAAACGCGATATCGAACGGTTCTTTGTTCTTTCACAGCTATCGGAACGCTATAGCGCAGCTGCTGAGACCGCCTTGAACAGGGACTTCCGCACACTCAATGACTACAGTTCCGCACGCGACGGGCTTTCCGAATTGGCTGCGAGCGCCGATAAGGATGCCCGGCAGTTTTATCGCGGCCTCGACGTTAAGCCAGACCGTGTGCGTGGTCTCGCCTCGAAGAACGTCATGCTGCTGCTCATGTACATCATCATGCGTCAAAGGGATGCCCTCGACTGGGGATCAGGCGCGCGCCAACTTGACGACATCTCGCCCACCGATCTTCACCTCCACCACATCTTTCCCTTCAATTTCATGGCGGAGAACACGGGTGCACAGGAAGCATTCACGAGAGACGGGAGGGCGGTTATCGAGTACCGGCGCGCGGTCAACGACATCGCCAATCTGACCTTTCTTAGTAGGGAGAGTAACATTGCCATCGGAGATGATCCTCCATCCGAGTACCTGCCGCTGGAGACTAACAAGGCGATTCGGAAAGCTCACTTTATTCCCGATGACTCCGCCCTTTGGAAGCCAGAGCGCTTCGAAGCCTTCCTGCACGAACGCCGTGCGCTAATGGCAAGCGCGATTACCCGCTTATTGAAGCGCTGATTGTGGCGATGTGGCGCCTAACTATGCGTTGAAGGTGACCGCGGCAGTTCAACGATCAGGCGCGCTCCCGAGCCCGCCAAGCCACAGTGGACGGCGCTGGGAACACCCCACCGAACAACGCGCCCCAGTGCCCCACCTCGGTTTCATCCCATCGACTCCGCGCGATGTCCTCGAGCCGGTCGAGCGCAACGTCGACCTTCTCACGGAACTGATCCGCGCCGTCCTCGTCCCAGCCCTCGGCTACATTGACATCAGGGAGAGCGGGATCCGCCACGATGGGCTCGTCGTCCCAACGCGGCCACCTACTTCTTCCGAAGTCCCACTTGTGCAGTCGATGCAGCAACATCGCGAACGCCTTATCGAGCTCGCCCACGAAGTCACTCGGGCGCATCGACAGCACGTGATACACAGCGCACTCAAGAACGAAGGACCGAGGGCGATCCGGAGCAGCCACTCGACCTCTCGCCCAGGCCTTGAGCAGACGAACAAGTCGCCCGTAGTTCCATTGCGTTGCTCCGGCGAGCGACCTGATGAGCTGTAGCTGTCGCTTGGGATGCGTCACTATCCATTTTTCTACTTCGCGATCTGGAATGCGGAGCGGCTGCTCCAAACCATCGCGAGCAACGGCTAGAACCACATCTAGCTGCATATCGCTGAGCGTGATCCTCACCGCCCGCCGCCGTCGCCGAGATCGCCGGCTGTCGTAACGCTGCGAGAGCTTACTGCGGAGTGACTCCATTGCGACCTCTGGTTCGCTGTTGAGCCAATCCGGGCCAACGACAATGATGATATCGACGTCCTTGATTGGTTGCACTGTAGTTCTGCGAGCGTACGATCCGTTCAAGAATGAGTCGAGTACGCGCTTACCAAAGTAGGGATCGTTTCCCAGAAACTCTCGGAGGGCCTTGTTGCTACGTTCGGCCGCCTCAATCTGCGTCTCGGGTGGCGAGATCTTCCGCAGGAAAACGGTGAACGCGTCGCTCACGAAAGACATGAGCAGCCCTAATCCCGACTGCCTGCCGTAGCGACTACCCTCGCCTGTGGTACAGCGGCCGCAATGTAAGCGGGCCATTCGATCGCGACGATCGTGCCGATTGCCTGAAGACGGTGCACGAGACGGAGAAAGAATGTCACCAGTGCGGCATCAGCCCTCGCGAGGACGAGCTCGTCCTTTTCATGGTCGCGCACGACCTCGAAGGCACCTGCTCCGAGCACGCAGCCCAGATCAAGTCGCGTGTTGTCAGCAAGTTTCGCGAAGGCATCCTTGAAGCCGTCGCCCAAACCGTCCTTCCAGCCTGCCGCCAATGCCAGCACGCCAGCGATGATCTCCGTGGGCGGGCGGGGGGGTCTCAGCTCCCCACGGTCGAGTATTGGCGCGCTAGTGCGAAACAGTTGCCGGACTGACGCTGCCTTCGCACCAGACTCAGCGAGGTACGCCGCGGTCAACTCCTGCTTGGCCTCGAAAACCGCGTAAACACTCTCGGCCGGGACATAGCAGGTGCTCTCTTCGTCAAGGAACAGCGGACAGTAGTGAGCGTCGTGAATGATCACGTCAATTTGGGCGCTAATGCCACCCTGGCTGTCCAGCACGTGGCCCTTTGATACGCGATAGCGCTGGGGGAGATATTTGGTCAGCATTCTCCGCCACTGGGCCTCCGACGCGTCGCCCTTCGACGTCGCATGGTCGATCGCTTCCCGCGCCAGTTCCAGATCCGCCAGCAGGGCGCGCTGGTGTCCGGCGAACAGTCGCTGGAGCGCAGGTTCTTCTCTCTTGACCATGGTCAAGCCGCCTCTTTTGGAGTTCCTGGACGGTGTGGCGAACTCGGGCCGAGCCAGTCACCCGCGATGCACCACAATTCGTAGTAGTAAAGCCAAAACGCCGTCCAAGGGACTATCGTCTCGGCCAATGACTCTCGCGGGGTCCATCGCCACTCTTTGGGCCAGTACAAACAGAGGGAGCCATCCGGATAGCGATGCCACGCATCCTTACGGATCGATGGCCGTTCGACCCACACGCGCGGCATTCGATCAGGCTCGTGAACGATCATCACCTCGTACACGGTCGAGTCAGGTGTCGGCTGTAACGTGCCTTTCCACTCCACACCACCGAGCCGCGTGATCCGCCAACAAAACTGCGGAAACGTGGCCTTCATGGCGGTCCACTGGTGAAGCGGGTTATCACGCTGGCCAGGAGCATGGTGACCACGGGTCACTAGTCACGCACCGTGGAACCGGGTAGGCCGCGTGGCGATGATCGCTGGACCGCCCACAATCCGTCCTGACGAGGCAATTTTCGAAAGACCCGGCTGATACGCCGCCGCCTCTTCGCGGATCGCCCGCTTCACTTCGTCATCTGTCGGCCACCGGCTGCCGAAAACACGCTTCCATTCCTCGCTCGCCGCGGCCTCATTCTCCGCCGCGAGGGCGCGCTCGGCAGCCCGTCGCGCCTCCCGAGCACGGCGCATAAAGGTCTCGAAATGCGAGCGCTCCCACCCCTTGGTGATGTAGTGCCCAGACACCTGCGGGTCGGGAATGCGTGGAGCTGCAGAGCCATTGTCCATCAGGTCAGCATACTTGTCGGTGATGTACGCGAACGCGTCGTGCACGTTCTCGGCGACGGAACGATCGCACAAGGCGAGGTCCCCGTTCTCGACTGCGTACAAGAGCATCACCTCCAGCACGTAACTCTTCGGCCGACGTCGCTCCATCTGTTCGTCGCGCCACGCCTTCACGAGTTTGATCAGGGGCACCACCTTGTCTCCGTGCGCCTGGTTGAGCTTCGTGAGGCGCGCAGCATAGCCGCGTGGATCGGACAGAATCCACTCCTGTTGCGGGCGATCAGGGACCCTGAGGGCGTGGTCGAGCCCGTTCGTCGCGACGGCCGGCACAATGTCTAGATACAAATCATCAGTTGGGAACGCGAGCCGGACAGAGCGCCGCTGACCCTCTGTGTTTATCACCGCTGACGGATAGTTCTGCAGCACGGAGTTCACCTCGAGCAGGACGGCATTCGGGGTCCGCTCGAGCTGATCGTCGGAGATGAATAGCAGTACGTCGACGTCCGGGATCATCTCGATGGCGGTGTGGCGGCTGTATGACCCCGACAGCTGCGTGTGGGGCGTCTTGGTGGGGAACTCATGCTCCCGAAGCCAATCGCGGACTTTTTCGACACGTCCGGAGACGAGTGTCACTCGATCGGCGGGCGGGTTGACCTTGCTCAACAGTGCCTGAAAGTGGTGACGGATATTCGGCATCGTGTTCTCCTTCGGCCTTCGGCCGTCGTGCAACGGCCGGTGCAAAGGGGACACACGAGCCGACGTGATGCGACTGGGCTTAGCGCACAGCCGCGTAGGATGTGGCCACCGACCGTCAGTGGGCTTGGTGAATCCTAGACGGAGTAATTGTCTGGCACAAGCGTGGCGGAGAGTCTTAATGACTTCAAGTCCGGCTTGACAGCCGCCGGGACGTCATTACGTTGGGGGTTATGGCCGCATCTCGTTCGCCTTCGCGCACCCCGGAGATGGCGCGTCAGGTCGCCCTCGACGTCGGTCGACGCCTGAAGGCCGCCCGCCGGGAGTGCCGCGTCGCGCAAGACGCCTTCGCCAAAGCAATGGGTGTTTCGCGTACCACGGCCAGCAATATCGAGTGTGGTCATCAGCGCTTGTTTCTAGACCAGCTTTACCGGGCCGCTGAGGTTCTCGGGGTCCCCGTCGAGGTGCTCCTGCCGGCCCAGCAATCTTCAGAACAACGACCCGTAGTACATGCTGCCGCCGACGACCCGCTGTCTCGAGACGGTGCGCGTCAAGTCGCCGAGGTTGCTCGGGAGCTTGTGGCTGGCCAGTCCACGAAACGGCGAACTACAAGAAAGGTTTGACATGCGAGGAGTTGCACAGGCTTGGAAGGCCGCAGAAAAGGTGCTCAAGGATCACGGCGTTCGACGAACGCCCATTAATGTCGCTCGAATCGCCTCAAAGCACGCCACTCTGGTCACACGGGCACTTGAGGACGATATCTCAGGGGCTCTGATACCATTGGGAGAGAAGGCGTGGGCCATTCTAGTGAACTCACAACACCACCCAAACAGACAACGATTCACGATCGCCCACGAGCTAGGGCATCTCCTTCTCCACGGTTACACGACACCCCACGCGGATAAGCAATTCAGGCTTCGCGACGCGAGGTCCTCTGAGGGGAGCGTTCTCGAGGAGATCCAAGCCAATCAATTCGCGGCCGAGCTTCTAATGCCGCGCGCAATGATCTTGAAGGCGATCCAACGTCAGGGTCTTCAACATTCCCCAGCCAATGAAGAAATGGAAGAAAAGCACTTTGACGCGCTCGTTAGCAAGCTTGCCAAGGACTTCCGGGTGAGTCGTCAAGCAATGACCATCCGTCTTTCATCGTTAGTCGCTTAGGATGCCTTTCACACTTCCGTCGAAACACGGAGAACTCGTCGGGCGAGCGAGACCAATGGAACGCAAGGCAGTGACTTCATCCGCGATTGCTTCGATTGGTTACGACGAATCAAGCTGTACGCTCGAAATAGAGTTTAGAACAGGCGCCGTCTACCAATACGAGAACGTTCCAGCGAACGTGTACCAGGGTCTAGTCGCCGCTTCGTCCAAGGGTCTGTATTTCGATCAGCATGTGAGAGACGCTGGCTACCCATACACACGCATCCGATGACGCTCCGGCCGAGGGGTCTGCGGCGCGATTGAATCGAGCGTGAAAATGGTTATGCGAGTGGCTCGGCAAGCGCCCATATTGGGGGCAACATTTGACCTACCCTTTTTGATGTGAGGGATCTCGTGGCGCACGGAGTGACGTCCGCGGACGATCTGTTCTCTATCGTGCAGGCCGACACCCGGCCCGAGCATGACGCGCTGGTTCGGGCAGAACGCCTGTTGCTCCAGCTGGCAGACCTCGCGTACGCGCGGGCCTCTCTGAAACCGATGTCGAAAGCGCTCTTCTTTGTTTCGCGATCCTTGTTGGCCAGCACCTCGCAGACTGAGCCGATCAGGACGGGGAGCGAGCTGCTCCAGGCATATGAGGATGCACGGAGAAACCTCGGTGCCGGAGCTCCAACCGACGACTTCTCACTTAGCGCGGTGATCTCCGACTGCGGACCGCACCTGCCGACCATGGTGCAGATCATCCACGAAGTTCGTAGACTCACGGCAGGAACGGACTCACTGGGACTCGCGTTTAACACGCTTCTCCGTGGCAAGTGGGAGAGCGGTGAGGGCCTCGGCACGTTCCTCACGCCAGAGGAGGTGGCAACGCCGATGGTGGCGATGGCCCTCAAGGCGTTGCCTGAGTCAGCCCTGGCTCAACTCAAGGACGCTGATCCGTCTGCTCTTTTTGGTGACATTTGTGGTGGCACAGGACGATTCGTCTACCTCCTTGCAAGGGAGCTTGCGCGGCGCGGCGTGAGCCGCGAACGGCTAGGGGCCACGGCACGGCTATTCGATCAGTCCAGCCTGGCCGTCGACTTCGCGCGTATCAACTTCGCTTTTGAGGGTTGCAGCTGCCACTTCGAATCAGTAGCTGACTCACTGACGGACTCCAACGTGGACGTGTTGCGGGGCCGATTCGCTTTGCTCGCCACTAATCCGCCGTTCGGATCCGGGAAGTACCCATGGTCGCCAGCGCTCACCCGGACCATGAACCCGAGGGTCCTCCAGGAACTGGACTTTCGTGGCGCCGCCTCCTCTGCGGACCCCTCTGTCTTGTTCTTCTTCCGTAATTTGGACTTGTTGATCAATGGCGGTGTGCTCGCCATCGTCCTGCCAGATGGCGTAATGCAGTCAACGCGCTTTCGACGCGCTGTGGACGCCTTCGAGGAGGAGACGAGTACAGATATCGAGTTCTTGGCTGCGGTGTCACTTCCATCCACTACGTTCGCTCTCGGCGGTACGGTAGCAAAGACATCCTTCGTCATCGCCCGACGAAGCTCCGTGCCCAGTCGCAGCAAGCTTTATGTCGCATCTGCTAAACATGTCGGCTTCCTAAAGCGGGGAAACCGCAGAGCTGCGGATAAGGCCGGGAACGATCTGTTTGAGATTTCCGAAGAGTTCCTATCCGACGCTCCCCGCTTCGGGCGGCTGGTCGACGATTGGAAGGGTCACGAGAACCTCCGACTGGCCGCAGCTGCTCAAGAGCTCGAGTCTAATGGGAATCATCCCGAGCGAGGACCCCGTATTGCAGACGTTGCGCGCGTCGTTCGCGTGTTTGCTCCAATACAGCCTGTCACCTCCGGCCGTCGCTTTCACGTTTCAATACTCGATGTAGACGAGACCGGCCTCGTTGACCTCCTTGCGGCATCGCATAACCGCCCGGCATCCCGAGGCCTAGGCTGCGCGCCCGGGGACGTCCTGCTCTCTTGTATCAACCCGCGGATCTGGCGCGTGGCGGTGGTTCCTGATATCGAAGGGGAATGGACGTGCAGTCCGGAATTTGTTGTCCTACGGGCGGCGACGGGTTGCGATCCCTGGAGGCTCGCACTGGCACTCCACCATTCAAGCATTCAGCGTGCCGTCGCAGCGCTTGCGGGAGGTACGTCGTCGAGTCGCCAGCGCGTGCCCAAGGATCAAGTGCTAGACGTTCGCCTTCCCGTGATCGAGATCGACGCTGCGTCACTAGCCAGGCACGTCGAAGCCCGCAAGACATTTTACGACAGTCGCCTCCTCGAGATCGACGCTTACCTAGCTCTGCACGATGGCAAGCGCTCCTTTGCGCTTGGGGAGGGCGGGTCTACGACTCAGGCTGACACTCACCCGACGTGAGAACGGACGGAGCGTGCGTAGTGACCTCGTACTTGTCTCCTCGCCGCTCGGCACAGAAGAAGAGGGGATAGACGAGGTTCCCGCATGTGTTGCGGATGATGTTGTTGTCGAGGTTTCGGGGAGGGTGAAGCTGGAAGTTAGTGCTCACGATTTGGCCCTTCGCTCGGCCTTCATACCACTTTCTGCACATCTTTCGAAACTCCCGATCGTGCTGCGGTCGTACACACCAGATCCGACACCGCGGAAGCTGCTCCTTTTCGCCGTGATCCCAAAGGACGAAGAACAGGTAAGGAATGCCGTCGAGCGCGGTGACGTCTGCCGGTTTGCGTGCAGCTGCGGTGGTACGTCCGGCTGGAATGGCGCCGTTGAAACGCGGTGTGTCAATAGCGCTCCAAACGTTCGCAGCCTTGACGTCAGACCCATCCTCCAGGTCAGAGCCCTTCTTGCGAGCACGCCCCTGGAGACCGGTCAACACACTCACGAGGATCTGAGACCAACTCTTTGTGTCAGAGGGCACCGTATGGCCGGAGCGCTCGGCGTACGGTCGCGCCACCTCGAAGGCGTTGAGATGTGCGTCAAGGAGTTCGAGAGCGGCGGCGATACTGGCATCACCGGGGCGTCGTCGTGGCGGCATCCTTCGGATCGTCCAGGTTGTGTCGCTGGCGAAGGTACGCCGCCGAGGGCACCATTGCCAGAGTCGTTGCGTCTCGCTACCCCGCACTTGAGCCTTAGCGGACAACTTGGCGGAGGGCTGAAAAGGGCGGACATCCGCCCTCAGGTGAACACACTACAACGACTTCGAGAGTCGGGACGGCGGGATTTGAACCCGCGACCCCCTGAAACCCCATTCAGTCAGACGTCTGACATGCTCACCCGCTGGTGCAGCTTCAAATATGCCTCACGTTTTGCAGCCCACTTTGCGTCCACCAACGTGCGGTACGCGTCACGATAGATCTCCCCGGCCTCACCGGCGGGATCGTAGCCACGCTCACGCAGAATGGCATTCCGTTCTTTCCTGCTCACGCCGGCATTGAAGTGTCGCTCTGCCAACGCGCGTAACTCGGCCCTGCTTGCCGCACGAGTTTCTCGAACTTCGGGAAGGAACGGGCGCGCTGTCCGAAGAATCGTCCCCTGGGCTTCCATATTCGCTATCGCTTGCTCTCGCGTCAGCACCGTTTTGACAAACCCGCTGCCGGCTTCCCAAACAATCGCGGCGACCAAGCCGCATGGCAACAGATAGAGCGCATCGTCGCCGATCTGGCCCCCGAATGGCACACCCCGCTCCAGCTCAGCGAGTAACAGCTCTCGATACTGAGCCGATTCCAGATTGTCGAACTCTGCCCTTTCGACAAACCGGTCGAACGCATGATCAGTAACTACGAATCGCAATGACATGGCTGGCATCCTTACTCTTTCATTTTTCTCTTCAAATAAGCCCGGCGCCTTTGTCATCCTGAGCGAAGCGCGCGGAACGCGCGCGCAGCGAAGGACCTGTTTTTTGCAAGGCGCGGCCGGTGACCATCCACCAACCGCGCCTCGCATACTCCCCCACCACTGCATTACGCCGCCGCCGTGCTACCACCGGCCTGGTTACCATCGGCCGGTTTCTGAGACCGGAACGGGCCGACCACGTTGCGCGCGCTCGCCCACGCGCCCATCAACTCCTCGTTGTCCCCGAACCGATACCGCACCAGCCCGTCGAGCACCCGCACCTGCTGCGAGATCTCGCCGAGCACGGCCTGAAGATCGGCGGTCGCGCCCACATGACCGAGCCGCGCCGCTCGCGTCACCTCGAGCGTCTTCTCGAACTCGGCCAAGGTCGTGGACACGTCATCGAGCAGCTTCGCCGACATCCCGCGGGCCACGAGCACATCCTTCAGCGCGGTCGCCTTCTCGAGCATCCCGCGGGCCATCGTGAGGAACGCCTGGTTCGAGCCGCGCGGCTTCGGGAGCCGGAACTGCGCCCCGAGCTCGGCGTTCTCCCGCGCGGCCGCCGCTCCGACCGCCGAGAGATAGCGGAGCAGCTTGCTCTGCAACGCGCGCCGCACATCCGCGCGCCGCTCCGCCGCCCCCCGCGTCGCCACCACGCCCGCGCGCTGCTGCGACGCCAGCAGCTCCGCGCGCTGCACCAACTGTTCGAGGCGCTGAGCCTCCCCCGCCTGGGTCACACCATCCGTCTGATGGGTTCGGAAGAAATCACGCACCCGCTCGGCCATCTCCAGCCGTCTCCGCAAGTCCGCCCGCATACATCCTCCTCCCGCTGCTCGAGTGTCTTGGCACGATGTCGGGTGTCGTGCCGCCGTCGTGGAGTTCCCGACGGCCGGTGTCGAATGCGATTATCGCGCCACGCGGTTTGAAGCGGGCGCGGGGCGGTGCCCGCGTTGCGCTGTCCTTAGAACAGGACGCGATGCGCGACTCGACGACGCGACGTTTTGGGAATAGCCGAGGCCTGCGGGGTTACGAGTGCCCGCGTTTCGGTCTTGGCACACGGTGGCGCAGTCTCTGTGAGGGCAGGGGTCGGGTGTTCACCCTGTGTCCGAGTGAGGACGTTCCTATTTCAGGTTACGGCGTCGCTCCACCCGCGCAGCTGCCGTCGGCAGCGCGTTCCGTGGGATAGGTGATGCCGAGCTGCTCGAGATACGTGCGGTACTTGCTCGGATCATAGTAGTAACGGCGCATCTGCGGGCGGTATCGCGCCATCACGTCACGGTTCAGCGCGATCGCGGGCCGGTCCTGCGGGCGGATCAGCGGGGGCGGGGGGTAGTGCGACCCTTCGCGAGGCTCAGGGCAGGCCGCCGAAGGCGGCGTAGATGCTTAGCGCCGAATTCGGAGGAGAGCGACGAGGCGCGGTAGACCGATCACCTGCCGCGCCTTGTTTGCTTAGCGAAAGAGGGGCTACCGCAGCACGCCGGCGAGCGCCGCGATCGCCCCGACGGCGCCGACCCAGAACACGAACGACCACTTGATCAGATCACCGAAACGGCGTTCGAAGCGGATCTCGAGGTGCGCCATCTCCTCGTGGATTTTGACAAACCCGACTCGGATTTCCTGACGCAGCTCAGCGATATCCGCGCGTAACTCAGCTCGTAACTCGGCAAGATCGCCGTGCGTAGCGACATCGCTCGCGCGCGCGTCCATCTGATGCATCCAGTTCACAAACTCGGCGCCCTCCTGTCCTCCGAGGGTTTGGTGGAGCTTCTGGGACAACCGAGGCGTGATGGGCACGCCACATCCCAACGTACGCTCGGCATCTATACATATCAATTGTGTGCGCGCCGCTCATCATCGTGAGTCTTCGTGCCGGCGATGATAGACCAGAGCAACCTCCCCGGTTTCGAGCAGCGACTTGAGATTCGAGATGACCATCGGCCAGCCCTCCGCGACGGCTTCGATGAACTTGGAGCTCGACCGTTCGCTCGAATGCGTGAGTGTGAGCTTCGCAGACGGCAGCCTGGGTTCGATCTCGAACACGCATGTGGAGTTGCCCTCGGCCTTGAACTCGGCGCTCCATTCACTGCGCCAACTCAGCACCAGGCGTTGCGGCACAACGCTCTCGAGAATCTCGCCCGCGTCCATGAGGTGGCCGTCAGCATACATTTTCCACGCTGAGCCCACGCGCCAATCGCTTTCGACATTCATGCCGAAGCGATACTGCACGATGATCTGGGGTGTCGTGAGGGCCTGCCACAGCTTGTCGGGTGTCACGCGGATATAGCTGACGTATACAAAGCGCGAGCCAGACAAGGAACTCTCCTCAGGCACGCCGAACCTATCAGCCTAGCGCCGCCACGGCCCGCAGCAGCGACCCGCCAACGACGATGGCGACGATGGCCTTTGATTCGAGGGGCGGCCGCCAATGGTACCACCGCTCGATGGCCCCTACCGGCCCCAGCGCGCGCGCCAGCAACGCCACGCCCTGCGCCGCGACGAGCGCGGCCGCCAGCCACCACAGCGGATTACTCTCGAACGCGGCCACAAACTCCCCATGGATCGCGTAGGCAAACGCGCGCGTCAGGCCGCAGAACAGGCATGGCAAGCCGGTGACGGCGCGGAACGGGCAAACGATCAGCGACGTCGTCACGATCCACGACTTCGCCACGAATGCCACCGGGAACGTGCCCAGCAATCCCAGTGACCAGAGCAGGTCGCGTCGCTGAGCGGTTGCCATCAACGGGCCCCTGAAAGATCAACGGCCTGCAGGGGCAGGCGGTCCACGTGCTCGGTAGCCCAGACCGCAGCCAGCGCGTTCAGCGGACTCTTGGTGTTGTATGACTGGAAGCAGATCATCTGAGCGATGCGGATCACCAGCTCCAGCAGCGACTGGTCCGCGCTCCAATGATCGCCGATGCAGATCTTCTGCGGATCGATGTTCGGGTGGAAGACTGGCGTCAGCATACGGCAGAACGGCGCACGGCGCGGATAGTCCATGGGCAAAAAGACTTCGGCACGATGACTCGCGGCCTCCGATGGTGATCCGTCGGGCTGCGGCGCCAGTCCCTTGACCAGGAACTCGAAGGTATACCGGTCCGGAGGAGTACCCGTCGCCTCGACCAGCCGGACGTAGGGATGATGCTCCAGCTCCGCGACGATGCGCTGGTGGTCCGCCTGCAACCGTCGGAGCCGCGGCGTCATGAGCCGCGCACCGCGGAATAGATCAGGAACATGAACAACGCGAAGAGCGATTGCGCCGCGGCGATCCCCAGGCCCAGGCGGCACAATGCGGAATACATCGCAGGCTGGCGCGCCAAGACATCGCGCCGCCGCCGATACCACGGCAGCCCGATCAGAAAGCCCAGCGGTGCGGTCAGCGGCAGCACGCAGAACGCGAACAGCCAGATAGCGCCTCGGCGGACGCCCGGTGCTCGCTGCTGGAGCTTCTCGACGGCCTGTGCCTCCGCGGCACTCAGCGGCCGCGTCGTTTCGAATACAGTTCCACAATTCCGGCAGCGCAGCGCCGCGGCCATGATGCTCTCGCCGCACTTTGGACACGGCTTGCGCTCCTGACCCCAGTACGAGACCGGAATCTCCATCGCGCTGCGGTTTTCGACGTTCGGCGCAGCCGAGCAGCCGTAGACACCACAGCCGGTGTTCTCGCGCCAGCAGTCGGCGTGGTGGCCGACACCGCACGCCGTGCACGCGACACCCTCGTCGCCCGGCTCGACAGCCGTCTGGCAAAAGGGACAGATCCCCGTCGCCGACACCGCAGACCCCGCCACGTCTCAGCCGCCCCGCTTCTCGAACACGAACGACGTTCTCCCGATGGTGATGCGGTCACCGTGGCGCAGCCGGGCGCGATCGACACGTCGCGTGTTCACTTCGATCGGTCGCGCGCCTGCTGCCTCGATATCCGCCTCGCCGCCGACCATCCGCAGATTGGCGTGATGCCCTGCGACGAGCGGGTCGTTGAACAAGTAGATCTCCATGCTCGGCGAGCTGCCGAACCGCATGAGGTCCTTGAACAGCAAGAACTCTTTGCCGGCGAGCGGCCCTTCCGTCATGCGCAGCCAAGCGTCGCGCGCCAGGAGCTCGACCACGCCGATCATCGAGCCGACGGCCAGGCCGATGGCCACGATGCCGACGAGCCGGCTGACATGCGCGCTCGGCTTGATCGGGTCGAGCAGCAGCATGTCCACCGGATCGAACAGCAAGCCGCCCAGCACGCCGCCTACGATGCCGCCCAGCAGACCCCACACAAGCAGCCGGCCTGAGCGGAGCGCCACGCCTTGGCCGAGACCCATGGTCAGGCCCGCGCAGCCCCACGCCAGGCTGCGTCCGAGCATCTGCAGGCCGAAGGCGCTCGAGGTGAAGGTGCCGGTGTCGGTCACCTGTCTCAACGCCAGCGCACTGATCGGGACATAGACAATGTTGGCGACGATACCGGAGATGAAGCCACCGAGGAAGCCCACCGCCAGGCCGACTGCCCCCGCCATCAGCGCGCGTCGCGGCAGCCGGCACACGAGGCCATCCACCGCGCCGAGCGCCAGCCCGATGAATCCGGCGACAACGCCGAACATCAGAAATCCCGCGGCGTCGGATTGCGCATTCAGCTGCTTCAGCGTTTGTGCCGCGCGGCCCGGCGACTGCGGCGGTGGATCGCGAACCACGAACTCGGCCAGCGCGATGTCTTCGCCAGGCGCCGGATAGTATTCCACATAGACACCAATTCGCTGGCCTTCCCGCAGCTCGTTCGAGGGTAGGGGCGTCCACTTGCCGTCGCCACCCTTGATGCGGGTGTGCTCCAGCAGCCACACATGGTCGCCGTTCAACGTCATCAGACCGTCTCCCGTCCTTGGCATGTTCAGCCACTTCTGGCCTATCTGGATGGAGCGTGGGAGGACCGCGCTGCGATCTAGCCCTGAGATCGTGCCCTGGATGTACTGCTCGTCGTTAAAGCTTGGCTCCAGCACACCCCACGCAGCGAACGCCGCCAAGCCTCCGGCGATCATGAACACGAACCAGTTCCGATAGTACCATCGCCCGCGGCCGCGTCGCGTCACGCCGCGCCCTTCGCCGCGCAGGCTCTTCTGACGCGCCAGCAGATCGTCCACGTGCGCACTAAAGACGTCCTGGCGGGTGATCTTCATGACCCCGCTGTCGGGTTGGTTGGGTGCGGTCATGGTTGCGAATCTCGCCGTTGGGACGCACGCGCCGAGTCAGCGGCCGCCTGCTGGCGGCGCCGTTCGAGCTCGACCATCGCGGCGTTCACCTTGGGTGGCACGTTCCATCTTACCACCCCCACGCCCAGCAACACCGTTTGATCGCCGACCTGGAGGGGGATCGGGATGTAGCTCTGCAGGCTCGGTGGTTCCTCGGCGCCCGTCATGTGCAAATACACGTTATAACCGATGTAGCCGATGACGGTGAATGCCACGAGCATGACCGCCGAGATGACGAAGCCGTACAGTGTGCGTCGCTGCTCCTCGATGACGGCCAGCGCCTGGTTGATTCTGGTTTCGAGCCGCTGGAACGCTCCCGGGTTGTCGCCGTGCGTGACCGCCGCGCCGCCGCCGTCGGCCCCGACGGGCCCGGGCATGGTGGTGCGCCGTTCGCGACCCTCGACCCAGAATCGGTCTACGTAACGGATGCCGTCCGGCCCGTTGGCGCACAGCGCCTCGCTGCCGCCCAGCGGATCGGTGACGAGCGCGACCTGCGCCGGCCCCGGGAAGAAATTCTTCTGGATGAACAGGTCCATGTCCGAGAACACGACTCCGAAACCGGGATGACTGTGATACCAGCCGACTATGCCGAGCTCCGGATATTTCGCTTCGAGCTCGGCGTGTATGGCGGTCCAGGTATCCTGGGTGAACGTGACGTGCGTGCTCCCGGCGCGCGACGCGGTACCGGGGATGGTGGCGCGCACGTGAACGTAGAGACCCGCTTCATCTTCACAGGCATCACCGCACAGCACACCGCCTACCTCCACATCGAGCGACTCCTTGGCGTGAGCGATCAGGTCGGCATACGGCGATCGGTCGAACGTCACTCGCAGTGGCACGTCGCTGCCGGAAGGTCCGGGGAAACGCCGCCAGATCGGTTCCTTTTCCTTCTTATTACTGGACATGACTCCCCCTAGGCCGCGGCCACCGGCAATGCGAACGGGCTGTCGCCGGAAAGCTCGATGCCGACCACGGTATCGCCGCGGCGCGCCCAGAGAATGTCCCACGCGGGCAGGCCGGTCTCGCGCGCCGACCGCTCTAGTACCGCATCGCCCGGTGTGGCGGAGTGGATCAGGTGCGGAACACATTCCGCGCCGCACGCGCGACAGACGGCCTGGTCTTCGGTGACGCGATCCAACGGCGCGTGCACGTCGCGGCGCAGCCCGCACGCGGGACACTCCACTTGAGCCACCACGTCACGACTGAAGTCCACCGCGTCCACCGCGCCGAGCTCGCGCGTGGCCCGGTCGAGCACCGCGGTCAGCGGATCGTCGGAGTCGATCTCGGGCGCGGCGACGACGCGCGCTGCCGCTTCATGCCAGCCGCAGTCTTTCGCTATGGGATAGCTCACGGCGTGCCAGTCATTGCGCGCTCCGTCGAACACGATGCCTCGACCGAGCAGCGGGCCGAGCCCGTGCAGCAGCTTGACGGCTTCCTGTGCCTGCAGCGCGCCGATCACGGAGGCCGTCGTGGGCGTGGTGGGGGTGCCGCGCGACTGGGCCGCCCGCCGTGCCAGCAGCGAGCAGGAGCGCCGCTGGTTGAGCAGCTCCCAGTCCACTTTCCCCATCGTGCACTCGTAGCACGCGGTGTCGGGAGGAGCGAACCCGCGGACGATTCCTTGCAGCACTTCGATGCCTCCGTCGATCCACGGGCGCCCGACGGAGGCGCAGGCGCTGTTCACGAAAACGCGGGCCTCGCGGTTGTCGAGCGCTCCGATGATCACCTGCGCCCAGCGGAACCACCCGAGTCCGACGTCGGCCATCACGTTGCCGACGATGGCTTCGGCGTTCACGTCGGGATACAGCGAGCGCAAGGCAGCGACGGCCGCTTCGGCCTTGTAGCGTCCCTGGTCGTCTTCGCGGAACAGGACCGAGCGGCTCAGGTTGCTCAGCTCGATGCGGTCCATGTCTACGACCACGACGTTGCCGGCGCCGACCAGCGCCAAGTTCTTCAGGACCTCGTTGCCCAGCGCGCCGGCGCCGACGACGAGGATGCGGGCCCGCGCGAGTCGCGCCTGTTCCCACCACTCGATGGCCGCCAGTCGCGCGAAACGATCGTCCGTGAGCGACAGCGTCTCGCCGGACGCGTCGGTCACAACTTTGCCGTCCCGGCCGTGATCTCCGCCTGTAGGCGCAGCTCCGCGCCCGACTCGATTCCGGCGTCGTGCAGCGTCTCGGTGTCGAGCAACTGCCGGCCCGAGCGCCGGTCGTGCAGCTTGTAGCTCATCAGCTGGCCGTCCGGCGCGTTGATCGGGAGCCCCATGCGCTCCACCAGCAGCACCAGCAGCCGCTCGATCGGGGCGTCGTCGGGCGCTTCGATAGTGCGAGCCCGGCTGCCCGTGGTGTCGAGAACCCGGATCGTGACCATGCTCATGGATGCCTCACCGGGCCATCAGTGCCACGATCATGAACAACAGCCACAACCCCGCGAGGGCCCAGTTCCAAATCAGCGCGGCGCGCAGCGCCCAGGGACTGGTCGCTCCGCGGGTTCGGGCCAGACTTGAACAGACCACTCCAGTGCCGACGCTGCCCATTATCAGCCAGCCCAGCAGCGCATCGACGCCCTCGTCGGCCTGGCCGCGCCGCGCGGCGCCGCTCGCCCCGTAGACCACCAAGCCGATCACGGTCAGCGTGCCGACGATCGCCCCCACGTAGGCCCACACCAGAAATTTTTTCTTGCGCTCGAGTACCGCTGGTGACGGCTGGGTCGCGCACGTGGGGCAGAGGTGCAGCTCGCTCGGAAATGTGAACGTGCAGGTTTCGCAGATCCCCGCGCCGCAGTACCCGCAGCGCCGCGCCGCCGCGACGCCGCCGTGGTTCACGCATTTCAGCGCCGACAGTGGCGGTCCCTGCGGAAAGAGCGACATCAGCGGCGCGACAGCCGCGAGATCATCCCGAGGATCCACAGGATCAGGGCGGCGATGCCGATGCCGAGGGCGGTATTCGCCTTGCCCATGCCGGACAGCCGCGGGTCAGCTTCGATGAGCTTCTTGGCCTTGAGCGCCTTGCTGATCGCGATGGGCTCGAGGATGATCCCAAAACAGAAGATTCCGATGATGGCGTACTTCAGCGCGTCATCGGCTTCCGGGCAGGGGCGCAGGTCGTGCTCCGGCGGCTGGGGATTCTTGCCGGCCAGCACCATCACCTTGCAGTTGGCGCAGTATTTCTTGCCCTTGAGATCGACGAGGCAGTCGCCGCAGAAGGCTTCGGCACAGCCCGCGCAACGATCTACCGCCGCCACATCCGGATGGTTCTTGCACTGCATCCGCACCTCCGGTTTCAGGAAGGGACGTGCCGCGCTAATCTGGGCCGCGATCGCAAGGGGCGCTAGGCAGTGCCTTCCTTTAGCAGGACGTAGATGCCAAATGCTGCGGCGAAGCCGGATCGACACACGGAACTATGCCTTGATGTATCTCAGTCCCACGACGCCGGTCGGATACGGGTGGGCCGACGCCAGCTTGAATTTCGCATCGATGCGATCGGGGAACACGCGCTTGCCTTTGCCGAGCGCGATCGGGTAGACGTGCAGGAACAGCTCGTCGATCAGGTCGTGCTGCAGCAGCGCGTGCACGAGCTGGCTCG
>Ga0137367_10000822_pt1 | contig 23266 bp, 16 predicted proteins | sample SagtaG_14_FD_104939 | JGI IMG/M metagenome (GOLD analysis project Ga0137367, IMG submission 104939) | Vadose zone soil microbial communities from Sagehorn Ranch, Mendocino, California, USA - Sage1_L_80_16 metaG | ecosystem: Environmental > Terrestrial > Soil > Vadose zone | place: USA... | reverse complement strand
TGCTCTTTTCATAGTTCCTCTCCGAAGGTGTGGAACAGACTTTAGTTTGTTCCATCTCACGAACAGACATTAGTCTGTTCCACACCCTCATTGTTTCAGCGCGTCGCACATTGCGACCTGAACGACTCCTCCATAGATGCGATAACGCGGTCTGTTCATTTCGTCAACAATACGTAATACCACATCGACTCGGTTTTCAAACTGCAAGATCAAACCATATCAAATTGGATTGCGCATTGCACACCGATGAGAGAGCGAAAAAGGCAAAGAGGGGCGAAGAAGGCAAGAACGTCTTTGCCTTCTTCGCCCCTCTTTGCCTTTTTCGCTCCCTCCAACTGCGCAATTGGCGCAGGTCGAAATTTCAATCGACACACAACATCGGGACGCCGGTACAGTACCGCGCGCGAGCGGCTGCGCGGCCGTCTCATCGGTCAGCCGCTTGCTTACGCGCGCGGTACTGTACCGACATTGCTTGATCTGATTTAACGGGCGTCACCCAACACCGAAAAACCTGCCCAGAAATACGGATGGCGGCGTTCTTCGCGGCTAAGCGACTGTCGAACCGCCGCCTGCCAGGTTCCGGCCTTCGACTCCTTGCGCCACGACGATTTGATCCGGCGATGGAATTCGAGCGCCAGATCGGACGATTCGTCACAGCGCCAACGGCTCACGACGGTCGCCGGACAGCCTGCGACGAACCACGCCCAGGTCAAGCCTGTCATGCTTCGCATCGCGCCAGCTTTCGGCCAGGCCAATTCGCTCGCGGAGATCACGGCCAGATCGGATTTCAGATCGAGGTCGAAAATCTCCCTCACTTCGAGCGCCCCGTCTTCCTTCGCCTCCGCGTTCGATGAAAGCGCCGCGAAGGAGAAGAGCGGCGCGGTCTCGTTCAATACGCTGCGAACGTCCAGGTGCAGCAGGTCGTACTTGCCGGCTTCGGCCTTCATCCGGTCTTCGCTCGCGCCGGGGCCGACCAGAACGGCGACCCGCCGTTCGCCGTAAAGCTTGCTCAACTCATCGACCTCTGTCTGCGCGTCCGGCGTCTGACCGGGCTGTTCGTCGGGCAGTATTGATTTGACTCTGGTTTCTATCGTCGGACTCAACGCCGGGTTTATGAGGGCGAGCAGCGACGGCGGAGTCGTTCGACGAGGCCTCGGGCGGGCGCGCAGAGTGGAGATCGCGCCGAGAGCGGTCGGCGAAGGCGCGTAAGAGACGGCGTAATTCTCGATCAGGTAACGGCCGTCCTCGGCCCGCAGAGCCTGAAAAGGCAGATTCCACGAGACCGCGTCGGGCGTGATGATCAGATGCTTTTGCGCGGCGATCTGCTTCTGCGCCGGTTTGAGCAGCAGGTCGTAAAGCTCGCGCGCCTGCGCCTGAGCGTCATCGCTGCGACTGGCGATCGCATCCTGAAATCTCGTCACGCGGGCGTAGAGGTCGCCGCGATCCACGCCTATGACGTAGATTTTCAGCGAAGAGGCCGGCTGTCGTGATCGCGCGCGTCCGCCGGTCTTCGAGAACGCGAAGAGGTAGACGTTTTCGTCCGTCTCCACAAAATCGAGCAGGGCCGTCTCAGGGTCGGTCAGCAGAGCCGCCGCGCGCGACGCGTCGAGCGGTTTGCCCTCGCCGCGCAGCGTCTTCAGTCGCGGGCGCCGCGCGAAGAGTCTGTCGCGGAACGCGGCGTAATCCTTCTGCGCCTTGCGCAGTTTTTCAGCCAGGTCATTGAGGCGAACCTTGTTCGGGTCCTGGCGCTCCATTTCGCGCTGAATCCTCGTGTTGAAGAGGGCGAGGTCGGTCAGGAATTTTCGCTCCTGCTCGCGCTCGCGCGGCGTCACCGTTTTGGTAATCCACACCTTTGCGCTCTGCAACACGCCCGTCAGCGCGCGCGATTTGGCGCGCTCGGCGTAATCGAAAGCCTCATTGCCTTTGCCCTCGCTGATGGCCACGTCGACCATCGCCTGATAAGGCGCGAGCTTGCTCTCGTAAAATCGCGGCTCGTACCCGCGTTTACGCTGCGGGCGCAGCGTTTCAACCGTCGCGATAGCTTCGACGAAAGCCTGTCGCGCGAGTTCCAGATTCCCGCACTGGTACTGCGCCTTGCCCGCGCGGTAGCGCGCCTGCCAGAAGAGGTCGGGATCGCCGAACTGTTTGGCGAGCGCCGCCGCCTTATCCACCTGCTCGATCGTCTTCGCGTAATCCTTCTGCGTGTAACTGACCATGCTCTCGTTCAACAACACCGTCGCGAAGCTGAGCGCGCTGTCCGCTGACGCGAAGCCGCGCGCATTATTCGTCGATTCGAACAATGCCTTGGCCCTTTGATAGACGTCGAGCGCGGCCGTGAAATCGCCCTTCGACGCGTAAGTCACGCCGAGATCGATCAGCGCGTTGGCCGTCTCCTGGACGTCGCCCCCCTGTTCGCGCAGAGCCAGAGCCTTCTGGAAGGCTTCGAGCGCCTGATCCAATTGATTTAGGCTGAAATACGCGCCGCCGACCTTCTGCCATGCGGCGGCAATGTTGGCTTTGTCGATGAGGGGTTCGACTACGCTCAGATTTTCGCGATAGGCTTCGAGCGCGAGCGCGTGATTGCCGTCGAGTGAATGGATCAACCCGATGCCCTGAAGCGCGCCCGCCACGCCTTGCGGCGTTCCGGCCTCCTTTTCGGCGGCCAGGCAGCGGCGGTAGTAGGTCAGCGCCTGAGCGTAATCGCCCTGCGAGTAGTAGATGTTAGCGATGTTGTGCATCGCGTAGCCGATGCCCTGCTTGTCTCCCGCCGATTCGAGCTTGCTCGCGGCTTCGGCGTAGAAGCCGATCGCGGCCTCGTCATTGCCCTGCTCGTACTCGGTCTTCGCAATCTTGAGCAGGTGGCCGGCGTAGGCCGTCGGCGATTCAATCCATTTCAAACTCCGCTGATAAAATTCCGAAGCGAGCGCGTAATCGCCCTGGTCATAATGGACATTGCCGATGTTTTCGAGCGTCTGCGCGACGTCGTCCTTCTCCTTCAGCTCTTCGTGAATGGCGAGCCCTCGTCGAAGGTATTCAATCGCCGGTTGCGGCTTGCCGAGGGCGGATTGCGTAAGGCCGATGTTGGTCAGAAAGTTCGCCTGCAGCGATTTCCGGCCAAGTTCTTCCTCGATCGCCAAGCCTTTCTGATAGGCGTCGAGCGCCTGCTGATAGAGCTTCTGCGTGAAATAGATGACACCGGTGTTCATCCAGGTCTGTGAGAGTTCTTTTCTCTCGCCGAGTTTCTCCGCGACCAGACGCTGGCCGAGCAGAATCGAAAGCGCGCGCGGATAATCGGGCTGCGTGAACGCCTGGTAACTCTGACTGATGAGCAGCCCCAGCAATTCGCGGTTGACCAGCTCCTGCTCTCCCGCCAGCAACGCCTCGCGTTCGGCGTCGGTCTTTGCAGCGGTCAGCGCGTTGGCCAAACTGGCGACAGCGGGCGTCTCGCTCCATAATTTCCATTCGCCGCTCTCCTTGACGAACGAGAGGTTGGAACAAAGGCTGTTGATGTTCATAGCGGAGGAACCGCGAAACATGGTCACTCTTCGTTCAATAAGCGCGCGAGCCGAAGCATGCGCGCCTTCGATCCTGATTCGTGAAATCACAGGCTCCGAGAACTGGTAATCCTCGTCTGCGAACCTCCCATGCAGCCTGAGGCGCCGGGCGTCGCCTCCCGGCGCGTCCTTGCTCCACAACGCCATGATCGCGTCGAGGTCTTTCTTCGCGTAAGCGTCGAAATAATTGACGATCTGCGCCCGCAGCGCCACTTCGTTCGGCGATGGAGCGCCGCCGGGCGCGAGTTGTTGAGCGAAGGCGGGGAGGCAAATACAAATGACGGAGACAACGGTCAACAACAATCGCGATCTGTTAGGCATAATGGTAAACCTCATCCAAATTAGTCTATCCGACCCCAATTCACGCCATGAACAGACTAAAGTCTGTTCCACTATTCGTTCTCGATTTAGACGCAAAAAGGCGAAGCGGAGTTCCCGCTTCGCCAGAGAAACCAGAGGCATTCGGAGCAAATTCACGTCAGATTCTATTGATTGTTCGGCTTTCGCGTCCCTTCGGCCTTCTTTTGCGCCTCTTCGACTTTCCTTCGCATCTCTTCTACTTCTTTCACATCCATCTCGATTCTCTTCGCTTCATTATCAATGATCGTGTACTCAGACGGAATCTGGAAGATGGAGGCGTCAGGCTCGGAGCGGCTGATGTTGGTGATGCGATAAGTTGTTTCGCCGAAGCGAGGATCGCTGCGTTTGGACATAATCATCATCTTCAACTCCTGCGAAAACCAGGCCTCATTGACCGTTTCAATCGGACGTTCATTACCTATCGAGCCTGCAGGCATGGTCGTGACAGAGCGTGTCCCCTCACATTCGACGCCTTCGACCATCTGTTTGCCGAGTTGCTCCGTATTGGTCGCGTATTTCGGGATATTTCTTACGGACGCAAGCGAGGAGGGGGCTTCATCGTTCAGCGAGAAGTTGAAGGTCAGAATGCCCTGGACTTTAACCGCCACGCCCGAAAGCTCCGTCGGTTGGAACACCCACTGGCGCGCGGCTTGAAGCGCGGCGTCGCGTAGCACCGGATGCCCGGCAATAACAGTCGCGTCGATCACTTCTCCGGTCTCGCTGATGAGTATTTGCACCTGTACGGCGCCCGAAGCCCTGGCGGCTTTTGCAATTGGCGGATACGGCGGTTGCACCTTCTTGATTGCCCTTCCCTGCAATACTCCCCCTGAGACACTAATCTTCTTGGGAACTTCCACATTGGCCGATGGGCTCGGAGAAACAACCATCGGGGATGGGGGCGGCAGGGCCGGCGCGAACCTGACGTAAGAATTCGCTTTCCGGGCGATTCTGGTTTCTGGATCGAGGCTATAATTCGCGGCGCCGACCGGATCGAAGATGGTGATCGTTTGCTTCTGATCACTGGTACCGCCCATCAGGTATGTCCGTTCGTTGCGGGTCCGTCCCTGGCTGTCGCGGTATATACGCCCCTCAAAACGCTGGACAATACGGTTTCCATCCGGCAAGGTCTGAATTGTTTCGGAGACGACATCGGCTGAAAACGGCGCGCCTTTGACCAGCCGGTTGTCGAAGTTCATCTCCTGCGAGAAGAACTGGAAGGCTGTGTCGCCACCTTGCTGAGCGGCGCTGACAGACCCCTTATTGAACACATCAGGAGCGCGAACGGAGTCTCCGGTGGGATTGCTCGCGGTGATCCAGATCGTCTCCGACACGGCGCCGACTTCCAGCGTAATGTCAGATCGCGTGATGTTGTTCAGCGTGACTTCAATGCCACTCCGCGTGTAGGCCTTAAACCCCCTCTGGCTGACGGTAATTTCATACGTTCCTGTCTGAACGGTGGGAAAGTTGAAATTGCCAGTCATACTGGTTGCGGTTTCACGGGTTTGATTGGTTTCCTTATGCGTGATCTTGACCGTCGCGCCAGGGACAACGGCGTCGGATTTGTCCTTCACGTTGCCGACCATCGAGCCATACAGCGCCTGCGCATTGCTTGATTGCGACAGAGTCAGCGCGATCAACAAGACCGATAACGGCGTCCCGATGCGCATAACTGGGCCCATCAATCGTTTGAAGAAGAGTTGAGGATTCATAACGATTCTCCTGTCTGTAGAGGTTAGGAATTTCCTGTCAGGCCGGCGCGCCGGGCGCCGCCAGCCTCACCTGTTAATTCTGCGAGTCTAAAAATAAAGCTTCAACGCCAGTTAGAACGGCGACATTCTTTCCGTCACTCCTCCTGGCCTGCGCCATCACGCCGGCGACACGGTTGGCGGCCAGCGCCGATACGCAAACAGACGCTATACCATCTTGAGCGACAACATTCCGTGCGGCAGTCGCAGTAGCCACAAATAAGAATGCCGCGGTCATCAAGTGGCGTAATTTACGCATTGGTCTCGCGCTCCTTTCAACGAACGAAGCGAATTGCTCGGGCTAATCCATCCTCCCCAACCAACAGATCGGCCTTGACCGGCACGTCGGCGCGTTCGATGTTCACCGGCAACCCGAACGCGATGAGAGCCGAGCGCGGCATCTGCACTCGGATTACTTGCACTCGGATCACTTCACCGCTCTCCACAGGCTTCTGATCGTCGCTATAACTCAGCGGGAAGAAATCGGTCGTGTTTTCATTGCCCCCCGCATAAGAGGTGATGCTGTCGCGGATGAAGGGTTTGTTGAGTTGTAGCCGATTACCAATACGAGGCCGCGGCCCGCGCGATCTACGGCGCCGCTCAGTGGCGCCATTATCTTTCACGACCTGCTCTTCTCGGTTGACGGAAGGTTGTTGCGGCGCAGAAGGCTTCTCTTTAACCACGTTGTGGTCTTTTTGCGGTTCATTCTGAATCGCGCGGTAAACGATAAAGCCGAAAGCGATGAGGGTCGCCGCGGCGGCGGCCAGCGTCCAGCGCAGCCAACTTCTCGATTGGGCCGGTAAATGTCGCGCGGCCAGGTTCGGCGCCTGCGAGCGAAAAGCCCCGAGCAACGCGACTTCGACTCGGTCCGGCGCGGCTTTTCCTTCATCGCCCGCGAGGAGGGATTTCAACCCCGCGCTCAGCGAGCGTTCGTCCGCAAGGCGCGACGCGCAGCGCTCACAGATTTCGGCGTGAGCCATCCCGGCCGCGCGTGACGCGGCGTCGATCATTTTCGCGCGGACGAGGTCGTTGACAATGTCTTCAAATTCCCTACAGTTCATAAACTCACACAAAGCATTTCGAGGTCTGTCCGGCTTCGGCGGCCCCCTCGGCAGCCCTCTCGTCAGCCCTCTCGTCAGATTGATACGCCCGCAGCTTTACGACGAGCAGAGCGCGGGCGCGATGCAGCCTCGACCTGACTGTTCCGACTGCGCATCCCAACGCGGCTGCCGCGTCGGCGTAGTTCATCTCTTGCAGATCGCACAGCACGACCACTTCGCGGTAATGCGCGGGCAACGCCAAGACCGCCTGACGCACGGAAGCGATCGTCTCTTTCCGAGTCAGATCGCCTAACGGGTCGTTCAACGCAATCAAACTCTCCGGCGTTGGCGATTCCCGGTCTTCGTCGTCGTCATAAATCGGCTCAAGGAACCGGTCTTTCTCCAGACGCCGCCGCACCTGGTTGCGCGCGACGCCGAAGAGATAGGCCGAAAAAGAGCCGCGCGACGGATCGTAATGGCCGTCGCCGCGCATCAACGTCATAAAGACTTCCTGGGTGACATCTTCGGCGATGGCCTCTGATCCACTCATCCGCAGCGCGAAACGATATATGCCGCCCTGCCGCCGGCGATAGAGCGTTACAAACGCGATCTCGTCGCCCGCGCGCAGCAGCGTCACCAACTCGTCGTCGCTTAAAGTTGAATGCATCGCTGGAATATGTAGAGCAAACTGCCCGGTCTGCCCGGCGCACCCGAAATGCATCTTTTATGAAAACAAGGCAAACTGAACAGTCTGCCCTACGTCTGCCGACGTTTCTGATTCAGATTTTTCGGCCTGAAAGTTCCAGAAAAAGAGCGGGGAGTGGGAATTAGGGAGTGGGGAGTGGGGATTTACAACTAGTCTCCACACTCCCCACCCCTTATTCCACACTCCCTACCGCCGCTGTTTCAATTTGATCTCGAACAATTTCGGCCAGAGCTTGCCGGTCACGAAGAGGCGGTCTGAAGATTCGTCGTAGGCGATGCCGTTGAGCACGGCTCCCGGATCAGTGCGGGCTTCAGGCGGAAGGAGTCCTGACAGGTCGATCCAGGCGTTGACCTTTCCACTTTGCGGATCAATGCGCGCGATGCGGTCGTTCATCCAGATGTTGGCGTAGATCTCCCCCTTGACGTATTCGAGTTCGTTGAGCTGAAGCACATCGCGCCCATTGTCCTGAACCGTGATCAGACGTTGAACCTCGAATGTGTCGGGGTCAATGAACCGAATCCGGCTGGAACCGTCACTCATAATCAGAGAATGCGCGTCGCGCGTGAGTCCCCAGCCCTCGCCCGCATAGCTGAATTCGCGAAGCTTATTGAACGAATCGAGGTCGTAAACGAACCCCCGTTGCGTTTGCCAGGTAAGTTGGTACAAATGCCCGTTGAACAACGCCAGGCCCTCGGCGAAGAACTCGGTAGGCACTTCGATCTTCTTCAAAACCTTTCCGGTCTCGAGTTCGACGCGGCGAAGCGACGACGAGCCGTTCAAGCCCGTGCTTTCATAAAGGGCGCCTTGATGAAAGACCAGACCTTGAGTGAAGGCTCCATTGTCGTGCGGGTAGGTCTTAACAACTTCATAAGTGTAGGTTGGGACTCTGGACGTGGTCGTCATTTGATCGGGTTGTTGAGTTTCGGCGTTTGAAGCGCCGCTGTTGTAAGCGGCGAAAGCCAGCGACAGGGTGATTGAAAAAAGCGTCTTTGAATTGAGCATAACTGCGCCTCGGTGTAAATTTTCATATGCCGCATGCCATATTTCATATGAAATATGGCATGCGGCATATGAAATATGGAAAACAATCAGGGGAGCGCTCAATGTCAGAAAACAATTGTATTTTCTGCCGGATCATCGCCGGCGAGATTCCTTCAAAGAAGGCCTATGAAGACGAACTGGCGTTCGCCTTCCACGACATCAATCCGCAAGCGCCAACGCACGTTCTGATCGTCCCGAAAAAACACATCGCCTCGCTCAACGAGGCTTCAAAGGATGATCAGGCGCTGCTGGGGCATCTGACGTTGGTCGCGTCAAAGCTCGCCGACCAACTCGGCGTCGTCGCCGGAGGATATAGAACGGTTATCAACACGGGCGCCGGGGCTGGTCAGAGCGTCTGGCACATCCACGTCCATCTGCTCGGCGGGCGTGTTATGGGATGGCCTCCGGGCTAAATCGAGCCAGACGGCCTCACCATAACCTGCCGACGGCTTTGAGGGAATAGAGGATCAGCGCGACTCCGCCGGCTATCATCAACACGAGCGACCCGATCACGGCCGTCACGAAAAGATAATCGGAAAGGCTCGGCCGACGGCGTTCTCGCGCGTACCTGCGGAGTAAATTCACATTCCACCGGTTCGACTTGACGAAGAAGTCCGACGCGTCACCGACGAACGGAATTATGCCCAGTAAGTAATCAAAAGCCACGTTCATCGCCATCCGCATAATGACGACCTTTGGCGCGCGGTATTGGATGGCGCTGCCGATCAGGTAGAGTGAAATGAGCGAGGTCAGCGTATCGCCCACCCAGGGAACCAAACCCAGAATCGGGTCGAGGCCGATGCGGATGTTGAGAACCGGAATGCGAATGAAGTCGTCTAGAACGCGCGCCAGGCGATCCAAGCTCTCCATGTCCGCTCCCTCGTCAGGGCGCGTCGTCCGGCGCGACGAGTCATAAGCTTCGATCATTGAATCCGGCCTGGCCATATCATCTCTTACGAAAATAGACAGGATTTACAAGATTTACAGGATTGATTTTCTTCCACGTCATCCTGTAAATCTTGTAAATCCTGTCTATTTTCATTGTATCAGGGCGTCATTCATTGAGACACGAACGACTCCTTCTGGCGTAAAACCGCCGGCATGGCGCGTCGCCGACTCCTAATCAAACGGCCTCGCGGCGGTCTTCCCGATCTTCACGAAGACCCGTCCCAGCGCGCGGATCTTTGAAACCCTCGGCGGGATCAGGGTCATGTCCGGCGCGCCGATGTCCTCATCGCCGCGCTTCTCCTTCAACCAACGCTGAAAAATGGCTTGCGCCGCGCGCGGGTTCTCCGAGGCGGAGATGAACGAATTGCGCAGAGTCTCCGGGGTGGCGATGCGGAAACTGTTTTTCGAGTAGTACCGCCGCAGCGCATCGAAGAACCGCTCATCGCCGAGTTCCTTGCGCAGGGCGACGAAGAGCAGTCCGCCCTTCGCCTGCACGATCGCCGTGTATTGCAGCGAATTGCGGAAATCCTTGACGGGCTTTTCGGCCTCCACGTCTACGCCGCCCAACATTCGATAGGCCTGATAAGCCCCGCGCAATTGCTGGTCGATGATCAGATCGCCCAGTTTCTTTCCGTAAACGGCCTCGTGGTAGTACGCGGCGGAGAAATTGGCCAGGGCTTCATCCAGGTAAGGGGCGCGCTCGGAATCGCCGCCGACCGCCTCGCCCCACCACTGTTTCGCGACGCCGTACGCGATCGTAAACTCGAACGACGACCTAATGATGTCAGATTGCTCGCGTAAAACACCCGGCAGACGCGCGGCTTCGGGCGCGTCGAAATCGATGTAATAAGCCTGCGCGATGACCACCATTCCCGGAAACTGGATGTTGCTGTACCCGGCTGCCAGTGGCATCTCGACCACCTGAAGTCGCGAATACGGGTAGGCGCCGAAGGATTTCTCATACACGTCGATCGCATTGATCGCAAAATCGAGCGCGCGTTTGCCTATGCGTTCATCACCCTCACGGAAGTAAGAGACCGCGCGCGACGCGCCCGTTTTCTGTTCCGCGCTCTTCATCCGCTCGACGACGGCGACCGCGAAACCCCGCATCCGCTCCCCGCGAAAAGTCTGCGATCTGCGTTTGTCAGTCGCGCCCGCGCTTGACCGACTCGGCAGGTCAGACTGGCCCGACTGATTAGATTGAGGCGCCTTCGATTCGACGCATTCCGCTGAGGCGATTAATGTCAGCCTCTCGTCGGTTCTGACAGTGACTTCATAATCCGCGACCTCCCCGTTGACCAGAGAACCTACGCTGACAGCCAGATTCTGTTCGACCGTCTGCTGCTCGCGCGGCGCGAGCATCGGGAAGAAGTGTCCGAGCAGCATGGCCTCCTCCCCGGCGAAGAAGATGTCACGCGCGTCTTTGGGCTGACGATCGTCGCTGAGCGCGTCACCTATCTCTTGCAGAAAATGGGCCAGCAAACTCGTCTCTTCGCGCTGCACTCGCGGAACGCGCGCGCTGAAATCCATCGTCAACTCAATGCTCCGCCCGGGTTGCAGTCGCTGCGGCAGTTCCACCCGAAGCAATGCGTTGTGCGAACGCAAGCTGTAATACAACTCCCGCCCGCCGGCCGTAACCTTTTGCACCTCCAACGAGGGCTTGTCCTCTTCCGACAACCCGAAGTTGGGATAGAGATAAAAATTGAGCGAACTCAGGTCTTCACGCGCGGCGTTCGTGAACCGGAGAGTTTCGCGCCCGGTAAAAGTCGCTTTGTGATAATCGAGGTCGATCTCGATGCGATAGGCGTCTCGCGACGACGGCTTATCCGCAGGCTCCGGCGCCTGATCACCAAAGCCGGACTCTTGTGCGTAAGCGGCGGAGATCGCGGCCAAAACAAAGAATGCAATCACATAATACTGCGTCGCCGGAAACATCGTGGGAAATTGTGAGCGGGATGCTTTCACGCGCTCATTCTACTTCAATAGAGCGCACTTTTTACAATAAGGCCAAAGAAATCCCCTCACTGGAAGTGAGGGGATGAATTTGGCGCGGCGTGAAGCAAAGTAAAGCGCCGCCCCTCTTTGATACAGCGCCTTTTGCTTTATAATGAGCGCGCTCGAAGTTCTTTGAAATTCTACGTTGGCGGTTCCATCGGGGAGTCCGATGGGTAAAACCTAGAACGCTAAAGAACATATTTAGTTGATCTTTTCCCTGATAGTTTCCTGTCGAAAACCAAGCTGGAAGATGTCAGGCGTCAACTTTATACCTTCGCCGTGGGGCACACGGGAAGTAAAACGCTTGTGGACCTGGTGTAAGACCTGCAACAGCAGGCAACCTCGGATGAAGCAAGAATCCCGCCGCCTCCAGCGGTGGGAGTGTCAATCTCACATCGCTTCCGCTCAAAAAACCATTGATATTCACATCGCTCCCGCTCAAAAAATCATTGACAATCCCTCTTTATCACTTTATTATTCGACCATCTTGAAATTGACTTTCAAGATCGCGGTCAATCAATAACCGATTCTGAGCAATTTTGGAGAACGTCAATGAGTAAGAAGTCGAAGTGTTGCAAGAGTTATAAGAAGAAAGGCAAGGCGTGCAAAAAATGCCCGCTGTTCAGATGATTCATATGTTCGATCAACTTCTTAATCAATCTAAAAAATAAAAGCCTTCAGCGTTGCAGCGCTGAAGGCTTCGTAGCAAACCAACCCGGTCAGTTTCTGACAACATAGCGAGCGGTGTGCGGGCGAATCCTATCACGCCACCGCTAATAAATCACTTCCGAATCATGGCGATTCGGCGTGAAAGGAGAGCCCGAATGAAATCACTTCGCGCTCCATACTCGCGGCGCGGCCTTCGATTATTCTTGGGAGCGCAGGCGTCCTTGCCTGCTTACTTTGATCGGTTGGTCTTCTGGCTGATCGTCACGGCCTTTCTATTTATCACTTCCCCGACACTCTTCGCACAAACAGACGACAACGCGGCCATAGCGGGCGTACGCATCGCCGAGCTGGCGAGGACGCCTGCGCTTCCAGGTAACGCGACCGTGACATTGGGTTTGAACCATTCGATCTTCGGCTCGGCTGTCTCGCCGAAGGCTGGCCTAAATCTCTGGGTCACGGATTTCTGGCGAATTCGCGCCTCCTATGGCCGCGGATTTCGTGCGCCCGATTTAGGCCAGCTTTTTTTCTCGCTTCCTCAATCCGATATCGCGGCCTGGAGTTTTTCGGCGCCGTGTACAACTTCACCGACAGCCGCGATCCGAATGTGGGCACATTGCTGCCGATCTTTCGCCCTGAGTTGGGGCGCACGTTCCGCGTCGGAATGCGCTTCACGTGGGCGCAGGAGCGCAGGTAAAGCGCAAAGGGCGGCGTGGAGGCCATCCCGCCTCGCGCCCTCAGCCGGACGACACGAAACTTGTGAAGTAAATCCGGGTTCCGCGCCGCCCGTCAATTGATCGCATGGTCAGTACCGCGAGCGGTAGCGAGCGCGGCCCCCGCAATCAACTTAACTTCGGCAGTCCTCGCTCTCTATCGCTCGCGGTACTGATACGCAAGCGACGCGCAGCGAGAAGGAGGGATGGAATTTGGTGAACACCGAGAACGATAACGGAATAAGGATTGATCTCTGGCAGCGCGTCGGAGGATTCAAGAAAAGGAGACACTTTATGAAAATGAAGCGCGTTATGTTTTCAACTTGTTGCATGGCGCTGTTTTCAATCAGCGTAATGGCGCAGACGACCAATTCAACAACCGAACCCCAAAAGGCCGATCCGGCGGCGTGGAATATGCTCAAATCCGCGCGAGAGACCAGCCAGACCCTTCCCACAAACTTCGCCGGGGTGACATTCGATGTGGTTCTGAACGACAACGGCAAGATCGCAAAAGGCTCGATCAATTACGAGGCGGGCAAAAGCGCCGAGATAAAGGTTGAAGGACTTGATGAGGAGGCGAAGGGGTGGCTCAACGATCAGACGATGAGCATTATCGCCCACCGTCGCGGCGGAGACTTCTCCAAAGGAGACGGGCGCCATCCGATCACCTTCGCCGAAGACGATAATTCACCCGCAGGTCGCCGCATCGCGATCAACGATCAGATGAAATCGCACTACCGCGTCCGCGACAACGTGGTCGCCGAAGTCGACCGCACGATGGGCGCCGATCATTTCATCATCGACGTCCTGGAAACGACCAAAACGCCCGAAGGCAAGAATCTGCCGCGCCATTTCACCGTCACCTACTTCGACGCCAAGAGCGGCGCGGTCAAACGCGCCGAGACGTTCACCGACGAATACAAGCTGGTTGACGGCGTCTGGTTCCCTGCCTCGCGGCGCATGTTCCGAGCGGAGAACGGCAAGGTCGTCACTCGCGTCATCGAATTTCGCAATCCTCGAATCCGATTCAACAACGAACAGGCGGCGCGATAGCTCGAGAACGCGAGCGTGAGGCGTTATTCACAGTTCAAACGCCACCGGCCATGCCGGCTGCGGGAGGGGCGCAAAATTCTTAATCTCACTAACCTCTCAGATACTTTACGATCTGAGTTTACCAGGAGAGTTCAAATGTCGTTTGGAACAAGCTCTAGCCGCTTTTTCCGGCTATTCAGCTCCGTTTTGGTCGCGGGAGCGTTTCTCTGCCACATACAGGCGCAGTCTCTAAAACCAATGCTTAGAGGGAAGGTAGCGGATCCCGCCGGCGCCCCCATCGCAGGCGCGCGAATTACAGCGGTTCCTGAAGGCCGCGGCGCCGGGTCGTCAACGGTTTCCGATCAGTCCGGCGAGTTTTCTCTTTCGCTCGAACCCGGCGGCTACACGATCAAGATCATCGCGCAAGGTTTTCTGGAAGCCCCACGGACGGTGATCATTAAGAACACTGGCTCGGAATTTCTGGAGGTCACCTTGCAAATCGCCCCACAGCGCGACACGGTTGTGGTGATCGATTCAAATACTTATCAAGCGCCACTCATCACCAGCGGCGCCAAGACCCTGGCGCCATTGCGTGATGTTCCGCAATCAATCACTGTCGTGACGCGAGAGCAGATCAAGGATCAACAGATGTTGAGCATTGGCGACGTGGTTCGCTATGTGCCCGGCATTACCGCCCATCAGGGCGAGAATAATCGTGACCAGATCATCTTTCGGGGTAACAGTTCGTCGGCGGACTTCTTCCTCAACGGCGTGAGGGACGACGTTCAATATTATCGCGATCTCTACAACCTGGATCGCGTGGAGGCGCTGAGAGGTCCCAACGCCATGATCTTCGGCCGCGGCGGTGGCGGAGGCGTGATCAACCGAGTGACCAAGGAAGCGGGGTTCTCGCCATTGCGCGAGATTTCGCTGCTGGCCGGTTCCTTCAACAACAAACGGGCCGCGATGGATTTTGACCAGTCCTTCAACGACAAAGTGGCTTTCCGCGCAAATGGTGTGTATGAAAACTCCAAGAGCTTTCGGAATCGCGTCGATTTGGAGCGGTATGGCATTAATCCGACTCTGACGTTCGCTGCCACAAAACAGACCAAATTCACATTCAGCTATGAGCGCTTCGTCGACACCCGTGTCGCCGATCGCGGCATTTCTTCGTTTCAAGGCAGACCTCTGGACATAGATATTTCTACCTTCTTCGGCAATCCGGACGACAGTCACGTGAAAGCGCATGTGAATCTAGGGACAGCGACCGTTGAACACCTGGCTTCTAAATGGACAATTCGCAATCGCACACAATTCGGCGACTATGACAGGTTTTACCAGAACTACGTGCCAGGCGTCGTGAGCGCGGATAAAACTCAGGTCACGCTCACCGCCTACAATAACGCCACCCAGCGCCAGAATGTGTTCAATCAAACTGACGTGACTTACGCGGCGAAGACGGGCAGGATTCGGCACACGCTCCTAGGCGGCGCGGAATTCGGCCTTCAGTTGACGGACAATTTCCGCAATACGGGCTTTTTCAACAACGCTACTACATCCGTCTCGGCGCCATTAGCCAACCCCACTATCAACATTCCGGCGCCTTTCCGCCAGAGCGCGACTGACGCGGACAATCATCTCAAGACACAAATCGCGGCGACCTATGTTCAGGACCAGGTCGAGTTTTCCCGATACTTTCAAGCAGTCGCAGGGGTTCGGTTTGATCGCTTCGATCTGCAATATTTCAACAATAGGAACGGGGATCGGCTGAGCCGCGTAGACGGCCTGGTCTCACCGCGCGCTGGAATTATTTTCAAGCCAGTCGCCCAGGTCTCGGTCTATGGCAATTACAGCGTCTCCTACCTGCCAAGCTCCGGAGATCAGTTCTCTTCGCTGACGACCATTACGCAGCAAGTCAAACCGGAAAAGTTCAACAACTACGAGGCCGGCGTCAAATGGGATGTAAATCGCTTCCTCGCATTAACGACTGCGGTCTTTCGACTGGACCGTACGAATACGCGGTCAATCGATCCCAACGATCCCACCAGAATCGTGCAAACCGGCAGTCAGCGCACCAACGGGTTCGAATTCGGATTGAGCGGAAGCGTCACGCGAGATTGGAGAATCGCAGGAGGCTATGCCTATCAAGACGCGTTTGTGACCAGCGCCACTACGACCGCGCGGGCTGGCGCTATCGTCGGCCAGACGCCGCATCATAACTTCTCATTATGGAATAACTATCAGATCCTCTCACGACTGGGAGTTGGTCTGGGCGTCATTCATCGGTCCGACATGTTCGCCACGATCGACAACACGATTACGTTACCAGCTTATACCCGAGCGGACGTGGCGGTATTTTTCTCCATCACTGAGAGAATTCGTCTGCAGGCGAACGTGGAGAACCTTTTCGACAAAAAGTATTTCGTCAACGCGGATAGCAATACCAACATCTCGCCCGGATATCCCCGCGCAATTCGCGTCGGGTTAACTGCCAGATTCTGAGGCGATTCACGACACGCGGCGAGTGAATTGTGTTGAGTCGAGGCACGCGGCGGCATTGTGCGGAGGCTGGCCGCGTGTCATGGGCGTAGTGTGCGCCGAGAGCTACGCCGTTGGGCGGACGTTTGAATCACTTTAATTGAGGACTTCCTCCACATGAAATTATTCCGCTTATACCACGGGACGGAAATTGCTCTCGTTCCTGCGATTCGCCCACACCGGAGAAGTGGCCGGCGTTGTGGGCCAGACCGTCGCCGGATTGGCGTCGCTCGGAGGCGCGTTCCGGAGTTGATTCTGGCAAACCGGCAGGACCGCGTTTTCGACAACGAGACACCGACCGCCGGCTACGCCGTCTTCAATCTCAACGCTTCTTACACATTTATGACCGGCCGCGTGGCGCACATTTTTTCGGTCGGCGGGTATAACTTGGGCGACAGGTTGTACCGCAATCACTTGTCGTTCATCAAAGACTTTGCGCCAGAGGCCGGGCGCGGCGTGCGTTTGAATTACTCACTCAGATTTTGAATAGGTGAGTGTTTCCTATATCGAGCCACGCAACATTGGGACACCATTACGGCATCACGCGCATAAGCAAGCGGCGGGCGCATTGGTCGGCCGCTTGCTTACGCGCGCGGTACTGTTCAAAGGGTCTAAGCTGAAAGTAAGCCTTCGCGCAAAACCGATAGGCGTTTCGGCCTCCAGCGCGCCCTTTTTCGGCGCCGTAATTGCAACTTTAAAGTGAGACAGACTTTAGTCTGTCCGTCACATAAAGGGGACGGACTGAAGTCTGTCCCATTAATGGCGCATGGAGAAATCTCCCGATGAACAACCGTGATTATCTTCCGACGTTAGTGACCGCCTGTGGCCTCATTTTGATGCTGACGCTTGAGAGTTGGCTCCCCGCGGCGGGTAATCGAAGGCGCCGCATGACGCATGTGGCGCGGAACATGACGCTGGGGGCGCTCAATGTGCTGGCGGTGGCGCTGCTAGCCGCCCCGCTCATCGCCAATGTCGCCAAGTGGGCTGAAGTGAGTCGATTCGGACTGCTGAACCTGTTGAGCCTACCGCCGGCGACCGCCACTGTCACGGCCATCCTGCTGTTTGACGGCTGGTTGTATCTGCTGCACCGCGCCAACCACAAATTCGGCTTCCTCTGGCGATTTCACCGTGTACACCACAGCGACCCGGAGATGGACGCCACGACTGCCATCAGATTTCACACCGGAGAGGTGCTGATTTCAGCGGCGCTTCGTCTAGCCGTGATTCCGCTGCTGGGAGCCACACTCTTGCAATTACTGGCTTATGAATCGCTGATGATGCCGGTGATTCTGTTTCACCACAGCAATGTGAATTTTCCGGAGAAAGCGGACCGGTGGCTGCGCGCGCTGGTTGTCTCACCGGCCATTCATCGCGTGCATCACTCGCGCGCGCGCGCCGAGACCGACAGCAATTATTCCATCATCTTCTCGTTCTGGGATCGGATATGGGGAACATTCCGGCTCCGCCAAGACGGGCGTCCGGTTGATTTCGGGCTGGATGAGTACGACAACGAGGAGTGGCAACGGGTGAGCGGGTTATTGTCCACGCCGTTTCAGACATCCAATTCCTAGATCGAACCACGCAAGATTGCGTCCTAGATTGGGTTTCAATCGCGTATACGGGATTAGCAATCGGCGTTCGCAGAAAAGAACGCATCAATAGAACGCGGGCGACGCGGATGCGGCTGATCATCGCAGATAAAACCGGAAAAGATCCGCGTCAATCCGCTCTATCTGTGTCATCCGCGTTCTATTAACCCGTACACCGATGTGAAAACCGCCCTAAGGCAAGCCATTCAATACAGGACGAATCCCGCGAGAGAATCCGAAATTGGCAAAGCGGTCCCAGTTGATCGACCAGGTCATCACCCCTCTGAAGTTGGGATACCCGGACGGCTTCCGGAGTATATAACGACCGCCATAAGACCTGCCGAAGACCAGGTAATTGATCGCCTTCGCGATCTCCGCCGGCGGCGTGTAACCGCTGCCTGCCGCCGGGGGAGTAGCGGGCAATCCAATGGCCACTTGATCTTCTCTCAGGGCCGGGAAGAACAGATTCGGATTGCCGCCGACCGGGAAGCCTTGCAGCAGCATCTCCGCCATCGCCACCTGGAAATCGGCCGTGCCCGACGCGTAAACCTGGCCGTCGAGCGCCGCCACAGTGCCCGTGTTGTAATGCTGCACGTGGATAAAGGTCAGCTTGTCTCTCAGCCCATGAATGACCGGCAAATAAGCGCCGGCCGCATTGCCATAGGCTTGAAACCCTACCTGAACGAAGAATGTCTCGGGCGCCATCGAGAGGACGAAATCAGGACCGAAACGATCGGCGATGGCTCTGGTCGCCGAGATGAGGTTCCTGATCTTCGGAGTCGTGGGATTCCTGAAATCCACGTCTCCCCCGTTCAGCGCGACGGAACCTCCTTCGAGGTCGATGTCGATCCCGTTGAACCCGTATTGAGTCATCAGATTGCTGACCGAGTTGATGAAGTTCTGGCGATCCGTCTCAGTCGGCAACTCCACCTGGCCGTTGGCGCCGCCTAACGACAGCAGGACTTTCTTCCCTTCACTCTTCAGTTGCGCGATGTCGGCCTGGATCTCGGCGGCGGAGGTCCGCACGTCTGGAATGAATTGAATCGTCGAACGACTGCCGGGCGCCGGCTCGCCGAACGCCACGTCGATGACGTCGAAATCTCTGGAGACGTCTCGGAGCCTGATGAAGCCTGAGCCGTTATCGAAGTTATGCCAGTACCCGACCAGAACTCTCTTGGGAATCTGGCCTCCGCCTCCGCCTCCGCCCGGTTGCGTCGTCGCCGTGACCTGGTTACTAAAAGCGGACACGTTGCCCGCCGCGTCTTTCGCCCTCACCCGGAAGGTAAAACTTGTCGCCGGCGCGAGCCCGGTCACCGTCAGGTTGGTCAGGGAGCCGCCGCCGATGGACGCGCCGTTTTGCAATACTTCATATTGGGTCACTCCCACGTTATCGGTGGACGCGTCCCACACGAGCGTTACGCTCGTCGAGGCGACCATCGTCACTCGCAGATTGGCGGGGGCCGTCGGGGCCTGCGTATCGGCGCCGGACTGCGTTCGCGTCGTGACCTGATTGCTCGCGGCGGACACATTGCCTGCCGCGTCTCTGGCCCGCACGGTGAACGTGAAACTCGTGTCGGACGCAAGACCAGTCACTGTAAAGCTAGTCGCGCCGCCGCCGCCGACAACCGCGCCGTCGCGCAACACGTCATACCGAGTCACGCCTACATTATCAGTGGACGCGTTCCAGGCGAGCGACACACTCGAGGCCGTTACGCCGGTTACACGCAAGTTCGTGGGCGCCGACGGCGCCTGCGTGTCCCCTCCACCTCCGGTTACCACGAGCCAGAGCGCGGGCGTGTTCGGCGGCTCCCAGGTCACGAGTGAAGTGTGCGCCTGCCGGCACTGATACAAGACCCCCTGATAGGTTACTTGCGCTCCGACCGCATAAGCCGTGTTCGGCGCCCAGGCCGGAACCTGTGGCACGACGCTTGCAGACAACGCAGACGATGTAAATGGCGCGGACGACGACAATAACAATACCTGAACCGCAATCAATACAAGGAACAGAGACCAAGACGGACGAAACCTGATTTGCAACACAAGATTCCCCTTTCTATAGTTGTCTTCGAATTTCTATCAGCTCATGTATTCTCAGACTGCAAGAAGAAGAGAGTGGCCGCTGGCTCGACCGCGAGGGATGGCATGGATTTAGATATCCACGCCATCCCTCGCGGTCAGGCTAGCGGCCCTGCTTGTGGAGCCCCCAGCCTCGAGACCAGGCGAGACATAGAAGTCACTTCAACTGTCAGTAAGATTTAGGGAAGCTTTGTATGGGAGCCTTATTGTATGGGAGCCTCATTGATGACTTTATGGCCGAGTAGAGAAACAATCAAGTAAGTATACGGATACTTAACAGTTGGGATAACTGTTAACCCCCGCTATTTGTTTGAATCACAGCGCAATTGAAACGCTGCGCACACGCTGACTTCTACGAAGCGATCCGCTAAAATCCGCCGCAACGGTTCGGATCGAACATGAACTGTCGCCCCGAATCTAATTTACAGACCATAAACACTTCGCCCCGTTGGGGCCGAAACTAATGAAAAGCGCAGTTCGTAGTCCCGCCTTTAGGCAGAGGCGTTTGGCCTCACGGAATGGATCTGTGGCTGACGCTTCCGCCTAAAGGCGGGACTACGAACTGCTTTTCGGAGGAGTTCAAAAATGTCAGGAGGTTTGATCAAGACTTCTGAAAATTGGGGGATGTTGCTGGTACGTCTCGCCCTCGGAACAATCATGTTCGCTCACGGCGCGCAGAAAGTTTTCGGCTGGTGGGGCGGGCCGGGTTTAAACCAGTGGACAAGTCAACCCGCGCCGTTCCAAGAGATGCGCCCGTCGTGGCTATGGATGGGCGCGGCGGCCGTGTCGGAGTTGGTCGGTGGGGCGATGGTGATAATCGGGCTGTACACGCGAATCGGCGCGTTCTTCATCTCCTGTGTGATGATCACCGCGATCCTGGGCGTGCATTGGAAGTCTGGTTTTTTCATAAACGCCGGCGGCTTTGAATATCCACTGGCGCTGCTCGGCATGGCGGCGGCCCTGCTGGTTCACGGCGGCGGCTCCGCTTCGATAGACTCCCAAATGGCTGGCGGGAAGAAGTAGTGAGATTGCGGATCGCGGATTGATGAGGATTGGCGAGCGATGATTTCATACCATTCAATGATTTGAGACGTCGGTACCCTGTGAATGCGAATCACGATTGGTCATTTTGCAATCCACAATCCGCAATCCGCAATCCTATCTGGCGCTTACTCCCCTTTTCACCTATACTCTGCCCACCCTTTTGAAATCCCCATTCGACGAACTTTACGACCAGAGGGAGTAGAGTTATGAATTTGTGCTCGCGCTGTTCTGGTGAACTTCCGGCGTTCGCCGCCTTCTGTCCTCATTGCGCTCAGGCCCACGAGCCGAATTTCGATGATCTGATTAGCCTGACAATCGACGGGCGTTATCGCATCTACCGTCGCCTCGGCCAGGGAGGACTTTCGACGATCTTCGCCGCGACCGACCTGGAGAGCGACAGCGTCGTCGCGATCAAGTTCAGCGACCCGGCCCAACTGGTCGTCCGCGCAATGAACTACGCCATGGACGCGGCCCGTGTGCGCGACTACTGGGACGAGACGCTCGAACGAATGCGGCGCGAGGCCGAGACGCTGGCCACAATCGATCATCCGAACATCGTGCGCTTCGAGGGAACGGGCATGATTAACGATGATCTGCGTTACGTGGTGATGGAGTTTCTACGCGGGCACACGCTGCGCGACGAGATAGACCGCAACGGCGCCTTCGAACTGTCGAGGGCCGTCGGCGTAGCGCTCGAAGTCGCTTCGGCGCTCATCGAGGTCCATGCGCGCGGCATCGTACATCGCGACATCAATCCGAGAAACATCATGATTGCGGATTGCGCAATTAAACTGATCGATTTCGGAATCGCAAAATTCCCGCAGCCTCCCGGGGCGCCCCCGTTCACGCAGCATTCGGCGCTCGCCGGGACGGTCGCCTACGCCTCGCCTGAACAGTGCGCCAGCCACCCGGTCGATCACCGCAGCGACATCTACTCGCTCGGCGTCGTACTTTACGAAATGGCGACGGGGCGACGTCCGTTCAATGGGCGCACGCCAACCGAGGTCGCGCTGAAACAGATTCAATCCGAACCGATGCCTCCGCGTTTGATCAATCCCGCGATCTCTGTCGCCGTGGAAAAGACGATCCTCCGGGCGCTGGCCAAGAACCCCGCCGACCGGCAACAAAGCGCCGAGGAGTTGAGTGAGGAGCTACGAAAGTCGTCAAATCAGATTCTCATACCGCTGGCCGTCACAAATCCGGAGGCCGAAGATCAATATGAATCTGGAAACGGAATCGCGCCTTCCGTAGATCCCGTCGAAAATGAGGAAACGGCCGAATCGGATTTGAGGCTCATCAGAAGGCGGCGGCGAAGATTCGTCGTCGGGGCGGCGGCCACGCTCATCGCCGTCGTCACGGCGGCGGTTCTTTTCGGATGGCCTTCAGCCTCGTCGAGGAGCAATGCCGTTGACGTGTCGGCGAACGTCGTCGCGGCGGCGTCGCCATCGCCCGAAGCCACTCCCGCCGTCGGCAGCGACGCCGATTCGCTGGAACTGGCGGCGGGCGCGTCATCGCAGAATAACAACGGCGCCGGCGCTTCAACCCCGGGCGCTCAAGCGGCGGCTGATTCCACTCGACAACCTCAAGCGGCGAATTCAACGGCGCCCAACAACAAAGCCGTGGCGGTTCCTCCGACGCCGTCGCCGGCTCCGGCCCCGATCCCGCCCGGCGCGCGGCCTCAAATGCCGCCCGCGCCGTCGCCGGAGATCGCCGCCAACCGCGCACCGCAATTGGATAGCGAGCCTGATCCTTCTCAAGGGCCTGACAAAGAACACAATGGAGGCGCGCATCAGCGCGAGAACGACTCTGCGAACGGCGACTCGAATCATAGACAGAGCGACAATATGAATCGTGATTCGGATCGCGACGATGGTTATGCTCCGAACCGCAGACGTGACAACGACTCGTACAATCGTCGCCGCCTGCCCGATCCTCCGAACCGAGACGAGGAGGATCGAGAGGACAGAGACAACGACCACGATGATTCAGCCAGGATCGGTCCGAAGCTGTATCAATGGAGCGGACGCGTCGACTACCAACGCGAAATCACAATCGAGTTGCCGGGAGTGCCTGGCACGGTCGAAATCCCACGCGCTTACCGCGACCGCGTCGGCGTGATCGAGCCGCCGAGCGTCAATAACCGCTGGAGCTGTGTCGTGCTGCGCGTCTTCGGGCGCGGCGGCGTTTCGATCATTGTTCGCTGGTGGCCGGCGGCTCGC
>Ga0137367_10000780_pt1 | contig 23727 bp, 35 predicted proteins | sample SagtaG_14_FD_104939 | JGI IMG/M metagenome (GOLD analysis project Ga0137367, IMG submission 104939) | Vadose zone soil microbial communities from Sagehorn Ranch, Mendocino, California, USA - Sage1_L_80_16 metaG | ecosystem: Environmental > Terrestrial > Soil > Vadose zone | place: USA... | reverse complement strand
GGTCTGGGGCGGAGCGCGGCCGGTGGCGGGAAGATCTGGGCAGCGACCGGGAACGGGTCGGACCGGCTATCGGCCGGATGGAACGCAAGATGGCAGAAGGAGAGCTAGGTGAGTGACAACACGATAAGGCTGGGACCATACTCTCAAGGAGAGGTGCCCGAGCCCGTGCTCTTCACCTTCCTCAAGGCGGATGGGTCGCGGGATTCTCTGGCTGGGTCTCCCACCTTCACCTCCAAGTTCGAGTTCCGGCGGTGGAACACCACCACGCCCACCGAGATCACGGCTACGCTGGCCGACCAGACCGCCACTCCGGGCGATGTGTCTTGGGCCTGGGGGTCTACCAGCATGGCTACGCCGGGGGACTACGAAGGCGAGCTGTGGGTGGGCAACACGGTGAACAAGTACCGGTCGCAGCGCTTCCGTTGGACGGTGCTGCCGTCGGTTCAGGTTCCGACAATCTAGGAGGAGGAGATGGCTTACGCCACGATGGCTGAGCTTGCCGCGTACACCGGGGAGGATTCCCTGGGGCCGGGCGATGAGCGACGGCTGGAGCGTGCTACGACGCTGGTGAAGGGTGAGCTGTCTTCCGCTTACTACGTGACCGATACCGCCGGCAACGCCACCGACCCCGTGGTGATAGCGGCTCTGCGTGATGCGACCTGTGCCCAGGTGGAGTGGTGGCGAGTGACCGGAGACGAGTACGGTGCCAAGGGCATGTACCAGGCGGCACCGGGCGCCCAGATAGGGCACGGCCTTCAGGTGATGGCGGCCAGGCGCCAGCGGCTGTGCCCGCGTGCCCAGACCGAGCTCAACGTGAAGGGGATCTGGCGGCGCAAGCCGCTGGCATGGTGACATGGGCGTAGCTCTAGATGTGCGATCCTTCGGATTCTTCGGGATGCTGGCGCGGCTGGTCGCGGCCCAGGAGAAGTTCCATTTGGCCCCCCACAAGGTGGTGGAGGAAGGGGCCGATGTGATGGTCCAGGCCCTGCGGGCGGAGGCGCCCAAGCGGACCGGGTTCATGGCTTCCACCATAGAGGCGCACGTGGTGGGAGACCGAGCGCACTTCACCACGCGAGCGACCTACTCGGTGTACGTGCGCAAGGGTACGCGCCCCCACGAGATTCGTGCTCATGTGGGCAAGCATGCGCTGTGGTGGCCCGGGGCTCTGCATCCCGTCCGACGGGTGATGCACCCCGGGAACGCTCCCAATCCCTTCCCCAAGCGCGCCCTGGCTCTGGCCAAGCTGGACATCCTGGAGAAGGCCCACGGTGTGGCCAAGTGGGTGCTAGGCAAGTGAGCATCTTGGCCGTGAAGGCGTACATTGGGGGGCAGGCCGCCACGGTGTCCATGGACCGGCTTCCGTGGGCCAAGATCCAGGTGTACACCCAGTTTCCAAGAGAGGATCTGAACGGGGCGGAGTGCATGGCGGTAACCGGCCTGTACCTGCGGCCCGAGAAGCGCTTTCGGGGGCCACGGGGGCAAGGCACCAAGGAGCTGTCCTATCGGCTCAACCTGCTGCTGCAGACCTCCCACAAGGACCCGCAGGTGGGGGGCGATGGGTTCGACACCCTGGTAGAGCGCATGCTCTGGGTGTTTCGCGCCCCTCTGGCCGGGCAGGTGCCGCTGGTCGATCCCGTGGATGGCCAGAGCTCTACCCTCACGCACATCGGAGAGGACATCCAGGTCCAGGCCATGATGCCGACGGATCCGGACCTGGCCCTGGTGACCTTCAAGGTCATCATTACACTGCCCCTAACCGAACTCATATCGCCGGCCTAGGAGGATCAAGTGCCGCAGCCGAACTGGACCGTAAAGGCGGGATTCGCGAAGGAGACCGTCTGGGGGACGCCCATCAGCCCGCCCACCTTCATGGTCTCCGTGGACAACCCCATGTTCCAGGAAGACCAGGATCCCATCAAGGACAAGGGCCTCCGGGGGACGCGCGCGGCCACCAAGGCCATCTACTTCGCTGCTGGCCACACGGCGGTGACGCTGGCCAACATGCCGTTCTACGGGGACGACTCCGTCCACTTCTTGATGGCCCTGCTCGGGCAGGACACCATAGCCGGCACGGCCCGGACGGGAACCATTACGGCGGTGGCGGCGGGGGGCGCAGCGGCCACCTACACCCCAGGAACCGGCGGATCGTCGGTGACTGGCGACATCTTCCTGGTCGATGCCGGGCTGGCCACGCAGGAGATCGTGGTGCCTACGTCCATCGCGGGCAATGTGTGGACGGTGCCCAGCACGGGGCTCAACTCCTTCAAGTTCGCGCACGCGGGCGGCGCGGCGGTCAAGACCCTGTTCTCGCACACTCTCACTACGCTGAACACTGGGCAGCCACCGTCGTATACGGGGGCCAAGTTCGATGGTCTGAACGGGGCCAACGCCCGGCAGGTCTCGGGCATCTACTTCGACGAGCTGGACATCAAGCTGGCCAACCCCGGAGCCATGCAGGTGACGGCCAAGGGCCTGGGCAAACTGGGCTCGAACATCGCGACACCGTCGTTCCCGGCCTACTCGGCCGAGTCGTTCGACATCCCGTGGCAGGCGTCGCTGGTGGTGGGCGGCGTGGCCAATGCGCGGTTCATCGGGTGGGACTACGCATTCAAGGCGAAGAACCAGCAGATCTTCGGGATGAACGGGACGACGTCGGCCAGCTCGGCCATCTCGGACCAGCTCACGGTGGAAGGCACCTTCCTGGTGGTGCCGGATGACTACACCGAGTTCAACTACTACATCGGCAACGTCCAGCCCTCCGTGGCCATGACGATTGATACCTCGTCGACGAGGATCCTGTACCAGATGTCGAAGGTGGCATTCCTCAAGCCGACGGCGTTCGATCACGGAGGCAACTTCACCCAGCTCAAGGGGACCTGGGAGGCGGTGGACAACGCCACCGACGGGTCGACATCGCCCATCAAGGTGGTGGTCTACAACCAGCGCGCGACGGCGTACTAGACAGTAGGGAGGATAGAAGAATGGCGTACGGCGGCAGAGCGGAGACCGAGCAGATTGATCTCCCATCGGGGTACTGGGTCCGCATGAAGACCAAGGCTACGAGGGGGGACAGGCTGGCCGCGCAGGAGGCCATGCTAAAGATCCGGACGGTGGGACTTCAGGGTCTGAGCCCGGAGGACCGGGAGGAGGTGGCCGTGGATCCCGAGGATCCTACGGCTCAGCGTGGCATGCTGACCAAGTACCACACCAAGGCGTACTTCGACACCTGGATGATGCGACTTATCGTCGAGTGGAATCTGGACGATGAGGCCGGCAACATTCTCCCCATCACCGTGGCCACGCTGGACGGGCTGGAGCAGGAGGATGATGATGTGCTTCAGGCGGCGGCCAAGAAGCGCATGAAGAAGCCAGTGGCCGACCCTCCTTCCGGCAGGCGGTCGGGGGCATCCTTTCCGGATACCCGATCGCCCATGCCGGAGCCCAACGCGCTCTAGAGCGCTACACCTTCTGCCAGGAGTTTGGCATCTGGCCGCCTCATCTGGTAGATGAAGCGCACGAGCAGGACCTGGAGGAGTTCCGAGTCATCATGTTGATCAGGCAGGAGCAAGCCAAGAACCGTGGATGAAGAGACCCTAGAGATCATCCTGGCGGCAGCCGCCGTTGGAATAGATTCCATCCAGGATGTGGCGCGGGCGCTGCGAGAGGTGGAGAATCGCATGCTCCAGCTCACTGTGGTTACCGCCGGGCTCATGGAAGCCACGTTGGCCAACGCAGCGGCGCAGGAGGTGGCCAAGAAAGCTACCAATGACAATGCTGACGCCAACCAGAAGGCCATCCCCTTCATAACTGGTCTGCTCAACGAGTTTGACAAGGCTCCGTTCCTGGTTCAGGTCCTGGTGGTGGCCCTGATAGCGGCAACCACGGTGCTGTTGCCTTTCATTGAGGCTGTGGTGGGAGCCACCGTGGTTCTTACGGGCTTCACAGCGGGGCTGGCTGGCCTCATGGCCACGGTGCTGCTGGCGCTAGGGCCGTTTGCTTTGCTTGGGGCGGCCTTTGTGTTCCTGGCTGACAAGGCGTTTCAAAGCTCTACGCAGGCTCTCCAGGATCAGGTGACAGCGCTGGGGGTGCAGAGAGACCAGTTGATAGCGGCTGGTCAGTGGGGGACAGCTCAGCAGAAGGCTTACACGGAGCATGTAGCGGCCCTGAAGGTGGAGATAGCGGGGCTGAAGGACCCCATGGATGGGTTCAAGGAGACACTCAGCCAAATCTCCAACACCATAGGCACCGCTGCTCTTCCGGTGGTCGGTCAGCTGAGTGACGCGGTGGCTAAGCTGGCCCCGGGGATAACGGCAGCGGGGCTGGAAGCCCTGCAGTGGTTCCAGAATAGATTGCCTGCTGCCATGAAGACTTTGGAGGCAGCGGCGGGGCCGGTGGGGGATGCGGTGCGTCGCATGGCTGTCAGTTGGGGCACTTTCTTTGATGAGGTAACGGCACGGTTCCCTCAGATAGGTCCCGTCGCCCAGAAGGGGCTGGACATTTTGGTGGGGGCGGTGGATGGGTTGCTGCGCAACCTGATTCGACTTACTGACTGGTTCATCAAAGAACTGCCCACGATGGGGCCGGTGGTTGGCCAAATCTTCTCGTGGATCGGAGAGCACATTCAGGACCTGGCGGATATTGTGGCGCACCTGGTGGACTTCTTCATTAATCACTGGCCGGAGATCACCAAGAACGTTCAGACGACGTGGGATTCCATTGTGCGTGGGTGGACTCAGATCGAGCCTACGCTGAAGGTGGAGCTTCCCCTGGCTCTTCAGCTGGTGGCCATGATGTTCCAGTTCATGGATCAGCACGGCGAGCTCACCATTCGGATGCTGGAGGCTTTGGGCGCGACCTTGGTGCTGAGCATCGTGGTGCTAACGCTGTTCTACACGGCGGTCGTGGTCGTAACTACGGCAGTATCCCAGCTGTTTGAATGGTTCCAGAGAGTGTGGCAGGCCATAGTTAACTTCGAGCAACTTATCGAAGGAAGCCTGATAGGAAACATAGGCAAGCTAGCGGGGATACTGGGAGCGGCGGCATCGGCGGCAGCCAGTCTGGCTGGGTGGTTGGGACGCATTCCAGGCTTGGCAGACGCTGCAGCGGCACACCAGGCCCACGTGGACTGGTCACAGGGCTCTATTTCCGGAGGCGGAGGAGGCTCGGCCGGCGGCCCTATGCTTACCTTCGCCACGGGCGGCATAGTGCCCGGCCCCGTGGGAGCGCCCCAGCTGGCGGTGGTCCACGGAGGGGAGGCGGTGCTGACGCCTGAGCAGCGGGCGGCAGGGGGCGGTGGAGACGTCACGCTGGTGCTGAACAACGAGGTGCTGGGGCGCTACGTGGATGGGCGCATCAACGCCTACTTCGGAAGGATGCAGCGGTAGTGGAAGAAGACGCGGTTCTAGGCACGCTCTACTACAAGATCTGGGGTTTGGACGGGACCCTGGTGGTGGATGACCTGCACCATCTCCACGACAGCACCTGGCACGTGGTTACCATGCAGCCGGGCCAGCAAGGGGGCTCGGCCATCGGCGACTTCACCATTCCACTTTACGGCCCCAAGCACGACATGTGGTCGGACTACTGGTTCAACGAGTACTCCCTCATCGTGGGGGGCATGCGGATAGAGGGGTATTGGGCCGACTCGCCGGCTGGCGCTCCGGCGTTCACCGGCATCATCGTGAAGCTGGATGTAGCTGTGCGGGATGGGACGGCCACGCTCACGGGTCTGGACTGGATAGCCATAGAGCACATGAGTCTGGGCCTGGTCGGAGAGTTCGCGGTGGGTACCACCGGCGGCCTCGTGGCCAAGGACTACATCGCGGTGAACGAGTACCGCATGATGGACGACATGAACGGGCATGGCATCCTCAACGGAACGTGGAACAATCCGGGCGCGGCCTGGGGCGGTCCCGTGGCCGATGAGGGTATCCTGGCCTGGACGGAGGCCGACACCACGGGGGTACACCTCCTCCAGCACACCACCAACTTCTCCTCCTACTCGCCGGTCTGCGTGATAGAGGCGTGGTTCCACTTCTCCCCCTCGGTGTACACTGCGGGCTCCATCGGGGAGCTGGGCCTTATCGTGGGGTTCGACGGCCTAGGCGCCTCGGCTCTAAATGGATATATCCTGCGAGCGGCCCTGGTAGGAGACGGAGGCCCTCCCGATACCTATCATGTGTTGGCGGAGGTGGGCCACTTCACGGCGGGCACCGGGACCATCGACCTGTCGGTGAGCTGCCTCACCGGGCTGACCGGAGACCACCGGTTCCAGATCACGGCCATCGGGGACTGTCGTTTGGCTGGCAAGGTCATCTGGCGTATCATGATCAACGGGAAGGACGTGACCGCCTTCGTGACCTATACCGCCTCGCCTCCCACCGGTTACGTCGGGGTGCGTTGGCCGGGGTCGGCCAACGTGGGGCAGGCCTGGATGAGTCAGTTCGTGTTCACGCAGCGGCGGGTGAACACGAAGTGGATGAAGCAAGGGAACATCGATACCAGCACAGGGCCACCAGCCGGCAACATTCCCGTGAATGGCCAGAGCTTCCTGGACATGATCACCTTCGGGGCGTCCATAGCTGGCTGTCGCATTCGCAAGCGGACGGCCGCCGACTTCTCGGGGGATTTCATCGATCTGGGGGTGGTGCCCACCAAGGGCGGAGCCGCGACCAACGTGGGACGCGATCTCACAGGATCGGTCAAGTTCCAGTGGGGGCGCAATCTGGTGGACCTGAAGCTGGAGGGCAACCTGCAGTCTCTGGCCACGGAGATACGGATGTCCGGAGACGCTTCCTCGGCGGGGGGCGGCAACGTCAACTGGGTCTCCATCCTGAACGCTCAGTCCATAGGAGTGGAAGCCGGGTCGCTGGCCAATACCATTGCACTGACCGAGCAGAATGTGGACGTAGGGACGGCTGACGCCCTGGCCCTGCGCCGGCAGGGAGAGAACGCGGCCACCATTCGGTCGGCTCCCAACCAGGCCAAAACCGTGACCATCCTGCGAACCCCCGATGTGGCCGAGATGTTCCACGAGCTGGATCTGGTGGAGCTGGACTGCCCCCCCGTGGACATTCTGGACATGCCGGCCTTGGTGGTGGGCTACACCTTCCGGGAGAGGAGCCCCTTCATGGACGTTCAGTTGGATGAATGGACATGGCGGCAGAATGCACTGCGGCAGCAGAACCTGGAGTCCAACCTGGAAATCCTCAATCAGATCTTCGGGGTACGCCAATGAGCACCTTCAACGACCTGGATCTCGGCCCCTCTCATCCCTGGCCGGTCCCCACCATGGGCCAGAATCTGAATACCGCCATGGGGGGCGCGGACGAGCTGGTCTGGTCGCTGGGGGGATCCCTGGGGAAGCAGGTGGGCGTGGGGATAGGCGTGAACGCTTGGCGGGCGCTGGGTGGGCAGAGCGCCAACAGCCCGGCGGCCCTCGAGCTGCTGCTACGGCAGCTGGAGGAGGTGGCAAGCAACCGCGACTTGCAGCCGGTCAACATCCAGTGGACGAGCACCGGCGTGGGCGGAGGTGCGCTCAACGCTCCCGAGCTGCACGATGGCTGGTACTACCTGAGCAACCTCCAGCCGAACTACTCCACCGTGATGGGGGGGTTCGTGATCTGCACGATGGACGCCAGCCTGGTGGCGCCGTACACCCTGAGCCGCTGGGCGGTGGGCTATGTGGGAGGGGCTATGAACTCCTCCTACAGCGCCACCCCTTCTACTCTGATCAACTTCCCCATAGGGGCTACGCTACCGCCGCCGACAGCCGGGACACGGGTGGGGGCTGAGGGTACCATCCCCATCTCCACCTTCCCTGTGGGCAACATCAATCCGGCGCCCATGGTGCGGCCCGGAACCATAGCGGCTGCGTTCACCGGCTGCATCAAGGTGTTCGATACGATGGACACCACGGCCAACCCTATCCCCACAAGTGCGGGCGTATTCGTCAACACCAACTGGGTGCAGGTGTACGGTCGCAAGCACATGTGGACCGGGGACTGCGTGGTCACCAACGGTCTGTGGCTGCTGTTGTTCCAGGCCGGGCAGGCCGGGGCACCCAAGGTGTACTTCTGGAACACCTCTATAACGGCGGTCTGGCAGTACCTGGGGGACATCGAGTACCAGGACAACTCGGCCAACGTGGGGACGCTGCGTGAGGTCAGCATAGAGATGCTGGGGTGGCACGAGGTACGCATCCGGGTGATGCTGTCTACCTCGGCCGGGAACTGGGCCAAGCTCTGGTACAAGCTGGATGCGGCCGGCTACCACGGGTATGTGGGTTTCCAGCCCATGACCCAGTCCAACACCAGCCTGAATGCTCTCTCGTGGACCATAGTGGGCGGCGGCACCTACGCTACCGGGTTCACGGAGAGCACCTCCTCCACCACCTTCCCCTCCAGCCTGGCCACCACCTCGGTGTCGGGCTATGCGGGGGCGCAGGCTGCAGCTACCGCCTCGCCCATTTTCGGCTGGTTCTATCAGAATACTCCAACAAACCAGGGCAGGTTGGCCAGCACCACGGTATTTGGGCTAGGCGATAGCGCGGGTCCTACGCAGGGGGCGGTGAGACGGTACGGGTTCTGGATGCTGCCAACCACAGGAGCCCCCTCCGTGGCCACGGACCGGACTCTGGCGGCACCTCTCTTTGCGCAGTGGTTGGTACGGCGATCGGTGCGGTGGAATATTGCCTGAGGAGGAGAGCGATGACCTGATCTGGCGCTATGCGGAATCTAATTGGGAGGATGATATGGACGACCAATACAGGTCGCGGCAGCGGTTCCCGCACCCGGACCTTCCCTGGCGCGTGGTGGAGAAGGTTCTAGAGGACCGGGTGGTGCTGAGCTGTGGCCACGAGCTTATGCGGCACCACCGGCACACCGAGATTCGGATGATCGAGGGCGAGGCGGTGGGGTGTCACGACTGCGCCCAGGAGGGCCGGACGTGAGCGACTGGATCAAGTTCCTGGACGCTGCCTACTACGGCTCCGTATTCACCTTCAACGCCGTTCTGGCCCACGAGAGCGCGGAGGAGTTCGCCTACTACGTGGGCGGAAACATAGCCCTGCACCCGTGGTTCGCATCGGATGTTCGTCTGCTGCGCCAGGGGGGTAGACACGGCATGGGCATCCACGTCACCACGGTGCTGGGGCGGGACGGGGCTGCCGATGGCGCCTATTTCGCGCAGTGGAACCGTAACGCCTATGAGGCGGAGGATGGCGACCTCTTCGCTCTGGATCTCGAGCCCGGGATCTACCGAGGGGCACCCGGCCAGTCGCGGGTGTACGCGGCGGGGTGGGCCAAGACGGTAAGGGATGCCGGGCTGCGGCCGGTGCTCTACTGCACGCCCGACGGGTGTGCGGCCCTGGGCGAGATGTTCGACGCCATCTGGGTGGCCAAGCCGGGGTGGGGCAACCCGGCTACCATCTTCAACCCGTCGTTCATGCCGGGCTGGATAGCGGTGCAGTGGGCATTCGATGCCAGCTTCCTTGGGGTGGGGTACGACATCAACACCGCCGAGTACCTGTTCATTTCGGAGGGTCCGGGTCGTGGGGGAGAAGGCCCGCCCCCTGCAATCGAGGAGGAAGAAGAGATGAATCCCATCAAGCTGGTTCGCCAGGGCGGGGAGAGCGATGTGTTCCTGGTGATCTACGGGGGCCACATGCGCCACCTCCACCTGTCGGTTACGGGGGAGCTGCTTCACAACGACCCCGTGCCGGGGGAGTGGAGTGTCGTGCTGCTCGAGGACGGGACCGCGTGGAACGCCGACGAGACCGAGCTGCGGGTGCGGGCGGTGGAGCGCGCGCCCGGGGGGCGGGTCTACGACAGCGTGTGGACCACGCAGACCGGGGAGTTCTCACTTCCCATTCCGGTTCTGTAGGGAGGCTGGGCCTCCGGTAGAGGTGGCGGGTGGTCGGAATAGACTTCATAGGGATCTACAACACCCTGGCCAAGCTAGGGTTCAGTGGGCTCCTATTCTTCATTCTTGTAGGGTTCTACCGTCGCTGGTGGGCGTTCGGACGAGAGGTAGAGGCACTGGAAAAGGACAGAGATGCGCTGCGGGCTGACCGTGACTTGTGGCGCGATCGATACTTCCTTACTCTCCAGATGGCTGAGCGCTCGACCACGATCGCGAGCGAGGTAGCGAAGGTGTGAGATTGGTGGACTGGCTCCTGCGGCGCCCCCCGCAATCCGATACATACATCACTCCCCGAGAGGTGCACGAGAAGGAAGATCAGCGGGTGCGGGATCTCCAAGCTCGTGTTCGTCGGATAGAAGCTATCCGGAACGCCACTCTGCGGAGGGATGGTTGATAACGATTTCGCGTCGGGCCTGGGCCCTCGTGGCTCTGGGAGTGGCTGTCTCCTCGGCCCATCTCGCGTGGCTGGGGACACAAGACATCACTCCGACTATCAATGTGGCCGAGCTCGAGTGGACCCTAACCGCAGGGACCGGGGTATTCCTGTCGGCCAAGTTCATCCGGGAGGTCGTCACGGACGGCCGGGCCGCCCAAGCCGCCCAGCGGAATGGAAGCACCCAGATGGCGGTGGAGGCGTTCTTCCTGATAGGAATGGTCATGCTGGGGTTGCATATTCTGCTGCTGGCCCTGGGCGGCCTGGGCATGCTAGCTCCCACTCCTCCGTCCCCCACCCCGCTTTATCGCGTGGTTGGAGTGGCCTTCACCGTGACCGGCGAGCTGCTGGTGGCCGCTCTGTTCCGAGTTAACTGGCTCTGGAATCGCCTCTACTACACGCGCACGACGGGGGCTTGACAGCCCCTCCCCAGCTGTGCTATACTACCCAACGCTGATTTTCTCGACGGGAGGGAGACGAACGACATGAACCAGCTGCAGGCACTGATCATGGTTCACCCGGAGGTGGCCACGGTGCTCATCTTCTTGCTTGCCGTTCTGGCCCACGTGGTCGTCGGCGCGCTTCTCCACCTGCTGCGTCTGCACGACTTCGACTGGCACCGCCTCGGCGCCTTCGTCGAACAGGACTTCGCCACCACCCGTGGTCTGGCCATCCTGACCACCTTCGTGTTGACGCTGGCCACGACGACCATCCCGGGCGGGGACTGGCACGCGGCCTTCGGGCCGGCGTTCCTGGCGCTGGTCGGGGCGGCGGCAGCAGCTACGCTGCCCGTGGTTCGCGATACGCTGTACGAGCTGGTGTGGCTCGTGAGCGGAGTACCGGTGGGAAGGCCTACGCAACCGTAGGTCTCCTTCTTCATTTCCGGCGCTTCGCTCGACGCGGGTGGGGCGCCGTACAAACTCCGACCTTGCCAAGGAAGTCTAGGGGTAGACGCCACAGTATCCACTCTGGGCGTGGTCGGAACGGAGGTCCTTAGAATGATCGGCATTCTGGCATCTATCGCCTTCCTTGTGGCCGCCCCGACCCAGACCCCGGCAGACCCTGGGGCGGAGGCCCCGCGTGGGGCCGTTCTCGACTCCTGCTATCTGCTGGAGCTGCCGGCTGGGTGCTCGCAGCCCCCGCCACCTCCCCTGCCACCTCCCCCCACGGTTACCGTCCAGCCGGGAGACACCTTCTCCACGCTGGCCTGGGCCTGGGGCGTGGATCTGGCCGCAGCGGAGCTGGCCAACAGCGATACCGTGGCCAATCCCGACCAGATAGCGCCGGGACAGGTGCTGCGGATGCCGGGGGGCACGGCCCCTCCCCCGCCGCCTCCCCCCGCGCAGCTGGCGGCGCCCTCCGGGGCGGAACCAGCCCCGGGACCTCGCCCAGCGGTGGGCGCCGTGGGCAACCACTTCAGCTTCGGGTACTGCACCTGGTACGTGGCCAACAAGCGCCCAATCCCCTGGTTCGGTGATGCCGGGCAGTGGGGACCCAACGCGGCTCGAATGGGGTTTCCGGAGGGGAAGACGCCTCGGGTGGGGGCTATCATGGTGACCTGGGAGGGTCCCATCGGTCACGTGGCCTACGTGGAATCGGTGAACGCCGATGGGTCCTTCGTGGTCTCGGAGATGAACTACAAGGCGTGGGATGTGGTTGATTTCCGGACCGTGTATCTGGCGACCATCCCGCTAGAGACCTTCATCTACTAGCCTTCTTCCTCCCAAGGGGGAGCCCTCAAACCCAATGCGGGAGAGAGGGCTCCTCTATGTCTCAGTACGGGCGCTTCTCCTCGACCTGGGACTGACGAGTCCAGGAAGAAGTGGCGATCCCCACCTGCAGGGCCAAGACTCGCTCGAGCTCCAGTACGCGAGCTTCCAGCGTGACAATCTTCTCGGCGGATTGTGCTTGGGCCTTCCACAGGTCGTCGATGCGCTCGAGCAAGGTAGCTTCGCGAGCGCTAGCTCCGGGATTGGTCTCGAAATCCAGAGGGACCCGATCTCTCATCGGCCCGAGCTCCCGAATCCCTGACTGCCACGGAGGGATGGCGACAGCTGGTCCACCGGGTGAGGGAAGTACCGGGCGGTAACGTTGTCGAAGAGGATGAGCTGAGCCAGGCGCTCCCCGAACTCTACCCGGGCCATGGCTGGTCCCATGTTCCACACCCCGGTGAACAGCTCGCCTCGGTACCCGGTGTCGATGATCCCCGGATTGACCATGAGACCGCGCTTGCGCAGGGTGCTGGAGCGGCCTATGACCAGGGCCCAGACCCCGGGGGGCAGCTCCACCGCGAGATGGCAGTGGATGTCGACGAATTCCCCCGGGCGCACCACGGCGTCCTGAGTGACGAAGAGGTCGAGACCGGCGTCGTCGGGGTAGGTGCGAGAGGGCAGATGCAGGTCCTCCATCGCCACGGCCATCTCACCAGCAGGGGCGAAATGCAGAGGGAGGGTTCGGAGGGCGCGACCGGTAGCCTCCAGCTCGGTTTCCGGCTCCATGGCGTAGGCGGAGCGGAGACCCGCTGTGGGGTCCGCGCGCCGCAGGGCGTGCCGGGCCGGGCCTAGGCGCTCCCGTGGGTCCGGTGCGGTCTGACCGGAGGCCGGGGCGGGGGGTGCCAGGGCGGCTTGGCGGCGGGCCCGGCGCCGGGCCAGATAGTCGCTGAATATGGTCACAGCTCTTCCTCCTGGATGTGAATGACGATCAGATCCAGCTGCCGGGCCAGCGAGAGTTCCACGGTGGCCCCGGGGGAGGCGCCCCAGCCCGGCAGCAGCGCTATGCCCTCCACCTGCAAGATGTCCTTCACGCTGGCCCGCATGAAATCGGCCCGGCTCCACTCGTAGCGATGAACTCGTCCTCGCCGAGCGGGGTTGTAAACTGTGTGACCTCGTCCTGCTAGGACCAGTTCTGCCTTGTCGAAGCGATCGAGGTTGGCCTGGATCTGGGTCTCCGTGGCCCCTCCTCCCAGGTCTATGGGGCCGACTAGGGCTACCCTCACATCCATCCCCCTCGGCGACGGATCACTTGGACCATCCTCGCGTACACGCCCAGGTCATGCCAGCAGTCCTCGGAGGGGACCTGGCCCTGGGCGAAGGCCCCGAAGACCCGGGCCACCTTGCCCAGGGCGTAGAAGGCCGAGGCCATCTCCTGCAGCTCGGCCGGCGTCCACTTCGCCTCGCGGGCACGAGGGGAGTTCAGCATCAGGCCCAGAGCGTGGCCCATGAGATCCAGATCGGCGGCCCCGTACTCCACTGCTTTGGGTAGGACCTTGTTGATCTCCGCTCGGTTGAGGTCCTCCCAGAGCAGGCGCACCGTCTCGGTCACGGAGGCGGGATCGGTGGATTCCCAGACCGGCTGTCCGTGGTCGGATTGCACGGAATCGTTCGGATAGCAATCGGGGCAGTCGCCGTTCAGCATGCGCCCCGCGTGCTTGCCCTCACGATGTTCCGCTCGGAGGAACGCCACCGGCGATCCGAGATCGCGGTTGGGCACGGTGCCACTATTGCGGCTGTCCTGGGGTCCTGCCATCAGCGGTTCTTTCTCCTTACGATGTGGTTGGGGCCGGTCCCGACCAGCCGAATCTGGTGCTCCAACTCGTTCTCCCGCTGAGCCAGGAACTCCCCGGCCACCTGTTCCACGCGATGGGGATCCAGGCAGCCCTTCAGCTCGGGGAACTGGTAGTCGAGGAAGAGCAGAGCCACGTGGGTGGCGCCCCGGTAGGTGTAGGCGCCGGTGGCGTGCAGGGCGGCGCGGGCCAGCTCGTGGTCCCAGGCGCCCACTCGTCGCTGCTTGCGGGTGACCGTGGTGATCTCGGGTGGCTGCCCCAGCTCCTCCCAGGTGGTCTCTCCCCGCAGCGGCCCCGAGGTGCCGGCCACGCGGATGGGGAAGGTACGGAACACCACCCATACCTCGAGATGGTCCTCGGGGACCGACCAGGGCGAGACGCCGGCCTGCGCCAGCATATCGATGGCTCGGCAGTCCCCTGAGGTCACGAAGGGGTAGTTCTCTGTGTGGAGGCCCAGGCCATATCCCTGGGTTCCCTCTATCTGGACCATCCTACCGTCGGCCAGGGCGCCCTCCAGGTAGAGAGCGGTGTCGGTGACCGGGATGCGAGCGGCCACCGCTCCGTGGTCGGGATCCCAGACCTTCCAGGTGCTGCCAGTCTCCCCTCTCACCTGGAGGTCGCTGCTCACAGTGAACGCCTTGCGCCAGATGCGATCGGCGCGGGCAGCGCCCACTCCCTTGCCTGTGCTGCCTATGCGCCGGGATAGTCCCCCCTCCCCGTGGGCCAGGCCCTCGGTCTCGGCCCAGCCATGCTGCTCGGTGAGGATGGTGGCGCTTTGGTCTATCAGGAGACGCGAGGCCACCGGGATGCCCGCCTCCTCGAGGGCACAGATCTCGCGACCCAGCAACAGGGGATCTACCTCGGATCCTGCCCCTATAACCAGGGGGCCGTCCTGGACCAGGGCGCCTACCGGCACCTGCTGGAGCTTCCACCCCCGCCCCTTCCCGTCGTAGGCGGTGTGCCCGGCGTTGGGACCGCCCACCCGGGCGCAGACCAGGCCGGGGCTCTCCTGGGCCAGCCACTTGCAGACCGCCCCCTTGCCCTCCGACCCATACTGGCCGCCCACCACCACCTGGATGCGGCCGAATCCGGCCATCAGCAGTCACCTCCGCAGGCCAGGCATTTCTTCTGCCCATTCACGTAGTAGACCAGCTCTCCGTGCTTGTCGCAGGGGTTCACTTCTTGTCCTCCCATAGCCCGGCCTCCGCGTCGAAGACCACGCCGTATTGCCGATGATAGGTGTTGACCATGATGTCCCGAATGAACTGGGCGTGCTCCGTGTCGGTGCCATCGGGGGAGCGCCGGGGCAGCTCCACCACCAGGCTGTCGTGGATCTGGAGGAGCAGCACGCCCCCGATCTCGCGCTCCACCTTGATCATGACGTCCCGCATGGTCTCGGCCAGGTCTCCCTGGATGACGGCGTTGAATGCCCGGTAGGCCTTCTCCCAGAGCGGAGCACCGAAGTTGAAGTACCGGCGCTTTCCCGATACCAGGGTGACGTAGCCCAGACGCTCGCAGGATCGCTCAGCTTGGCGGGCGTAGATGAAGAACTCGGGGAACACCCGCTTGTAGTCATCCACCATCCGCTTCATCTCAGAGACGGGGATGCGAACCCCGGTGTCCAGGTAGGCGGTATCGGCCAGCTTCTGGGGACCGGCCCCGTAGATGGTGCCGAAGGTGAGACGCTTGGCCATGTCCCGCCGGCTCTTCCAGTTGGGCGCCTCCTCGGTTACCCCGAACATGCGCTTGCAGGTCTCTCCGTGGACGTCGGTGCTCTGGATGGCTTCGTTCATGGCCCGGCACCCAGTTATCGCCGTGGCTATCCGGACCTCGCCCTGCGACAGGTCTATCTCCCACAGGCGGTAGCCGGGCTTGGCTCGGAACAGCTCGCGGGGAAGGGCTACGCCCTCGGGCAGCTCCAGATCCACGAAATGTCGAATGTGGGGAATGGCTTGGACCTGGAAGCGTTGCACGGATAGCCGGTGCGATCGGACGTTGGTCAGATTGAAACTGGCGCGAACCCGGCCATCCTCCCCCATCATCCGTGGCCACGGGACGAACCACTTGGTGTTCATGGCCATGAGGGCTTGGTATCGGTGCAGCTCGGCTGCGTAGGGCACTCCCTCCTGGGCCATGGCTCCCACGTCACGCTCGGACAGGGCAGGGGCACCCTTCTTGGTGAGCGACTTGGGCTGCAGGCCTAGGCCTCCCTCTCCGGGGGAGCCGAAGTAGTAGGTCTTGGCCGCTGGCAGGGTGGGTCGGTAGGGGAGTTGGCTGGCCACCCGTTGGATAGCGGGCTGGAGCAGCTCAGAGCTCTCTCGGGCGCGGTCGGCATCGAAGGCCACGCCACGCTGCTCCATAGCCAGCACCACCTTCATGAAAGCTAGTTCGCGCGCCACCAGGGCGCGGGTGGAGGGGCGGGCGCAGCCGGCCAGGTACTCCTGCTGCCACTCGAACAAGCGGAGAGTCAGCTTGACGTCCTTGCGGGCGTATCTCTTGACCAGGTCCCAGGGTGCCTCGGCGTACAGGGGCTTGGTCTTCTGTCGTTTCTGGATAAAGTACTCCTCCAGCTCATCGGCCTCGGCCGTTTCCGCCTCTCCCCAGAGTCGGGCCGCCGTGGTCTTCAGGGCGGCGCTGTTCTCCCCCGATATCACCTTCTGGGCGAGCATGGTGTCCCAGACGGTGTTCTCGACCAGCGCCTCGTGGATGGGGCGCAGCCGCTCCCCTCGCGGCTGGACCTGGCCTCGCAGGATGTAGTCGAGATGCAGCAGATCGAACTTGGCGTTGTGGAAGACCAGCTGCGACTCGCGGTTGGCCAGCCCCTGGACTATCTTGCGCCACTCGTCCACTCCCAGGCGTGGCCACTCGGGGTTGGTGGCGTGGGGCGTGGGCACGGCGCGGGACCGGAGCTTCCCCTCCGGGGTGCGCCAGGCCCAGGCGAGAACCACGGCCCGTCCCCCGTCGTCCGGGTGCAGCGCCGAGGTCTCGGTATCCAGCGCCCAGATCACAGAGGCTCGTCTCCGTCGTTGAATCCGGCCATTCCGGGCTTGAGGAGCACACTGGCTACCAGAGTGCCCTCCTCGCCATCCTCGGGGTCGCGGTTCCCGCGCAGCGGGACTGGGCGCCGGCCGGGAGCATGCTTGATGTGGACACGACGGGTCCCTTCCCACAGGAGGAGTTCCCCGTACGCCTTGTCGGCGCCCTTGCTGCGGAAGCTCTGGGCCTGCACGCGGTTGAGTTCCTTCTCGCTGATCACACCGCCACCAGCTGTGGTGTAGAAGGAGTTGGGGGGCGACACGGGAACCCGCACCGGGGCACCGTGAATGATCTTCAGGCCATTGACGTACCCTGCCCAGACTAGGGCATCGGGATGAATCTGACCGCATTCATCACGTATGGTAAAGGTGGCTTTCGCTCCCCGGATGGGGTTCATGGTTCGTCCTCCCACAGGACGGAGGTCATGCCATCGTGGCCATGGATTCGTCGGGTGGCCTCCATTACGCCCGGGCTGCCAGGGGTGCCGTGCCTCACGACCACGGAGGGGTCGGGCCCGGCCCACACCAGAACCGCGATCTCCTGCTCGGGGAAGTAGCAGCCGCGCGCGACCACGCCCGTCCCCGATACACCGGTGGGGTCCTTGTGGCGCAGCAGGCAGAACCGGCGGGGAGGAGTCATGGCTCGACCTCCAGCCGGGGTCGGTAGGCCAAGAGCAGTGCCCAGGGCTGGTCGCTATCCTCATCGATCATGCGAACCTTCCCTCGGAACTCGAGGCCATCCTCCTGGAGCAACCAGCGCTTGCGCCAGCGGTAGAGCGCCACCTGGGAAGCGCCCTTGGAGATGTGGGACGAGACGGCCATCCACAGGCCCTCATTCTCGCGCAGATCCCTGCACACCTGCTTGGTCCGGTCGCTGGAGGCTGCAGGTTGCGTGCGAGAGACCTCCCGGAACCATCGGACCTCGGACATATCACTCCTTGTGGTGGGGGAACCACCCTTGCGGGTGGTTCCCGGCGGTCAGGGATCTAGAACGGGGGCTCGTCGTCCGCTGCTGCGGCCCGGCGCCGCTTGGTCTTGGCTGGGGCGGGCGCAGGCGCCGGGGCGGGGGCCTTCTTGCGCTTCGGTGGGGGCGGGGGCTCGGGCTCCTCCTCATCCTCCTCGAGGTCCTCCTCGTCCTCGGACTCGTCGGGATCCTCGTCCTCGAGCTCCTCGTCGTCGTCCTCGAGCTCCTCTTCCTCCTCGCCGTCCTCGGCGCCGGGGGGCAGGAAGGCCTCGATGCTGTTGGTCTCCTCCCCCTTGCGCTTGCCGGCCTGGATGGTCTCCACCCCCACCTGCAGGTCGATGGTCTCGCCCAGCAGCTCGTCGGTGTTGGTGGTGGGGGGAACGCCGAAGGCCTCGAAGAACTCCTTCATCTTCCACTCGGCGGCCTCGGACAGGGAGATGCGCTCCCAGAGCGTGTACTTGGCACCCTCGAAGCGGACCTCCCACTGGGTGTTCCACTGGGAGGCGGCCTTGCCGGCCACCACAGTGACGTCGATCAGCTTGCCGGGGTAGACACCCAGCTCGAGCAGGGCCGAGGGCCCCTTGCTCTCGGCCTGGGCAACGGACTTGGCCTTTGCGCGGGGAAGCGCTGGCATCTAGGTCTCCTTGTTCCTATCCCGGTATGCGCGGAAGGCTGCCACCTCCGGGTCGGTCTTGGCAGTCAGACTGCCCTCCAGGTACGCCACGATGCGGTCCAGAGAGGGGTAGGGCATCTGAGCGGGCAGGATGCGGAAGCGATCCTTGCCCGACCACTTGCCCTGCCGACGGGTGATGCCCCACACGATGTCCCTGTGGCGGGGCTGGACGATGAATGGCTGCATGGCCACGGAGATATCGCAGTAGGCGACCAGCACGCCGGCCACCTGGGGACCCAGGGCGGGGCGGTACATCACCACCCCCTCCTCGTCGATGTCGCGGCGAGACAGGGCGGAGAAGCCCACGTGGCAGGGCAGGTCCCGCAGCCGCCGAATGAACCGGCGCATCTTGGCGTTGTTGCGGACCCAGTCGTCCCCCTCTGTGAGGAAGACGTCCCGGTCCACCCCCCGCAGCTGGGCCTTGCGGACCTCCTCGGACAGCCCCTCGTTCATCAGAACGGTCTCGATCTCCGTTATCGAGTCGATCAGGACAGCCAGCAGGCAGGAGGGGTCGTCTTCGAAGCGCTGGTGCAGATCCCGGGTGAGGGCCTCGGCGTCGTCGAAGCCGGTTACCCGCGTGGTCTGGATCTGGTCCACCGGGATGCCCAGTCCCCGGAGGGGCCGCTTCTTCAGACCTGACTCGGCGTTGACCACGAGGACCGGACCCATCTTGGCCATGGACGCCAGGGCCGTGGTCTTGCCCGTGCCCGAGTCCCCGTAGTAAACCACCTTGGCCCAGTCGGTCTGCTCCTCCAGAGTCTGCCACGAAGGGGCCGGGTGCTGCTCGGGCGAGACCGCACGGCGGGGGCGGCGCCCCCGGGCGGGCCTACGCGCGGTGGGCGCCACGTGCCTCCTCCGGTGGCGCGGACGGGGGCGTGGCGGGGCTGTCCAGCCGGCCGGCACACCAGCGGTAGGTGATGCGGCAGTGGCCCACCTTCGTGGCGGCGGAGATGATCTGGGCCAGCGCTCGGACGGACGGGTCCTTGCCCTGAAGCTCCTCCTCCAGCGTCCCCATGCTCATCTGGGCGTTGGTCGGCACCCCGTGGGCATCGGCGTCCTCCTGGACTCGCTGCAGGGTGCCCCGGTCCAGGGCATCCACGTAGTAGGTGCGGGCCATGGCGATGTTGTCCTGCGGGACGACCTTGTCACCCAGATCCTCGCGCAGCTCCTCGCCCATCTTCCGGAACGCTGCCTCCTCGTCGGGGTTGGGCGGGGAATCGTCGAGGGTCAGGCCCCTGGCCATGAGGCGAGCGAACTCGTCGTCGACAGCGTGGTGGTGTGAAGGGGGCACCTTCTTCCTCCTAATGGCGGGTGGTTTCCCGCACGAACCCTAGGTCGTGCAGGAAGGGACGGGTTGGGGTGCCACGCATCCCGGCTATGCATGGCTCGGTGAAGGGACAGCGATAGCGGCAGCGCTCGGGATCCAGATGCCGGGGCCTGTCTCCCGCCTGCCGGTTGGTGTCTATCATCGCGGTGATGTCGTACCAAGCATCGCGCGCCACCGTCTCCAGCTCCTTGGCGTTGTGGTGCAGGAGGGTGCGGCGATGCCGGCTCTCCAGGGACTGCTTGTCCTGATTGACGTTGCGCTGGGTCCGGACGTTGTCGTGGATGCTGCCAACCACGGGGATGCCCACCTTGCGCAGCGCCCAGGTGTAGAGAGGGAACTGTGGGTGGAGCTGCAGCTCGTCCTGCGAGTGCAGGTTCTTGCTGCTCTTGGCATCCACCAGCCACATCCGCATCTTGGGATCGGACCGAAGGCTCACGATGAGGTCGGCCTTGATCTTGATCGAGATGCTCTGCCACACCGGGACGGTCATGCGGACCTCCACCGCGTGCACACGCCACTCGCGGTTGCCACCCCAGTGCTCGGTGTAGCCTCGGAACATCCAGCGCAGCAGCTCGCCCTCGTCCGAGCGGTCCCCGAAGAGGTGGCGGTTCCACGTCCAACGGGCGGCTCGCCGGGGACCGTTCCCCTCCATGCGGAACCCGTAGTAGCACTCCATGATCTCGTGCCAGCGATGGCCACGGGCCGCTGCCTCCCCTTCCCGTGGCTCCTTCCAGCGCTCGGTCCACCTCAGCTCATGTTTGAAGGGACACTGACGCCAGTCCTCCAGCTCGGAGTAGCTGAAGACGTAGGGCTCGGTCACAACCTCACCAGTCGGGGGGCTCCTGGGTGGAGCCAGTTTGCTGGCATTACCACGGGCTCCACGTATTCATTCTGGCCATAGCGAGCGTCCGCATTCCAACTGTCCCATAGCACCGGAAGGTCCATCCACTCCGCAGGCAGGGCCTGCAGCTTCTGGATGTACTCGCCCAGTGTCATAGCCGCAGCAGCAAGTCGTGGGTTTCCATCAGGGACTGCCGGCAGGTGTTCAGATCGTCCAGCGCGGAGAGGATGGCTCGCACTCCGTGGGTGTGCGCTCCCGCCTCCGCGCCCAGAGTCTCGGTAAGCCCTACCTCGCGCAGCTCCTTCTCGGTAAAGGCCAGGAACTCCACGGCCTTCTGGATCCGGGCCTGGGTCTTCTCGTACACACCACCAGTATAGCACAGCGGCGCCCCCGCCGTCAAGTGCGGCGGGGGCGGTACGCGTTGAGAAGGGTTGTCGCGCGGACGGGTCTGGCCAGGTTGGTCGGCCCGGGTCGATATGGTCCGTTCCGTCGGTTGGCCGGGTAGGGGTAGTCGCGGGGTCCGGAGAGACACGGTCTGGCGTGTCGATCGGACTGAGAGAGAGTAGGGTTGTCGACGGGCGTTGGACAGGCTGGTCCTTACGGGTTGGCTCAGGTTGTCGTACGAATGGTAAGGCTTGTCACGAGGGTTGATTCGGGTCGGCTCGTCAGGCCGTCTGGCGCAGATCCAGGAGGGTGAAGGTGCCAGCGCCCTGCGAGCGGTCCGACCCTATCCCGCCCACCGACATGTAGTCGAGGATGGTTCGGATGTGCTCCAGAGTGATCAGGTTGTCCCGCAGCACGCGCAGGGTGAAGTCCATCTCCACGTCCTCCACGTACTCGGCACGCTTGATGCTGGTGCGGGGTCCCTGCATGGTCATCACGGAGATGGGCTTCTCGAAGCGCATCACCTGGACGTTCTCCAGTCGCACGTAGCGACCCACCACGAAGACCCGCTCGGCCAGCTTGGACCGGAGGTTGATCACCTCCAGCAGGCCCTGGCGCTTGGTGCTGCTGCCCAGGACGTTGGCCGCCTCCTTGAACGCCGCCTTGAAGCAGCGGCACTCGTAGCAGGGATGGCCCTCGGGGTCCCGGTAGAAGATGCAGGTGTGGGTCTCCTCCGGATCCAGGTCAGCCCGCTCCAGCATGGCCAGGACGTCTTCGGCCACGGGGTCGGGCAGGGACAGGGCGCCACCTGAGGCCGCCACCGTGGCTGCCGTCTTCTCCGCCCCCGGGGCGGCGCGACCCGCTTCCAGCCAGGCCTGGATGAGATGGGGGTTGCCCGGGATGCCGCCTACCAGGCGATCCACCCGGATCTTCACTTGGTACTCGTACCACAGCGTAGTCATGTGCTCCCTCCTGGGGGTCTAAGGGTCGAACAGAGCAGGACCGTCTTGGGGACAGGTCCGAACTGTCGAACGGGTCGGTTAGGGCTGTCGGGGCGATGGAGTACGGACTGTCTATCGGATGGACCGGAAAGTCGGGGCGGCTGGGTAGGGAATGTCACACACGGTTCGGGGCCGATTACCTCTTCTTCCCGCCGTTCTCCTCCCCATCTTTGCCCTCGGGCTGCTTGGGATCGGTGCCCGGCTTGGCCGGCTCCCGATCACCGGGCTGGTCCCCGTTCTTCTTGTCAGTCACTTCTTCTTGTCGTCGTGGCTGCCGGAGTTGGGACAGGTGCCGCCACACTCCATGTTGGCACCGCAGATGGGGCACGAGCAAATCGTCGGCATTGGAGTTCCTCCCTATTGGATGGTGGGGAGCCGGTGGGCTCGACACCGACTCCCCCCGAACTACCGAAGCGGTCCGACCAGATCGTTCACTGGCTCACCTCCTTCCTAGAGTCGGTCGTAGAAGACCCCGAAGTTGTTGGAGTTGTACGCCGCCCCCGAGGTGTTGGCCGTGGTCCCGCCCACCCCCGAGGCGTTGTCGGTCTGGTTGCCACAGCCGCCGTAGTTGAACCATCCCGACCACGCGGGGTTGGCGAAGGTGTGGACCTGGTTGACCAGGGTTCCGCAGACCCAGACCCGGTAGCCGATGCCGACGTTGCTGAGCGAGCTGCCGGTCGGGCTCCAGACGCTGTACTTGTACTCGCGCCACCCGCAGTTGTCGGTGACGGCGAGGATGTCGGTGGCCGCCTTCTGGCCGAACACGTCGGTGGCGACGGCGCTGGTGTAGGCGGTCTGGGTCCAGCCCGGGGTGCACGCCTGCGCGGGGCGGGCCTGGGCCACGACCACCGGCACGACCAGCGTGGCCGCCAGGAAGGTCAGGACCAGGGGGGTGAGCAGCCTGCGAATCAAGTGTATGTCTCCTTGGTGTGAGGCGGGGAGGGGAGCGACGGTCGGGACGCTCCCCCCGGGGCGATTGGCTACGACGCGGGCATCACCTCCTTACTTCTTCGGGGGGTTCAGGCCGCCCGGGCCAGATCCCTTCCCGTTGTCCTTGTCCTTGTCGTCCTGGTCCGTCACGGGGTGACGTTCAGGGATCCGGAGATCGGAGTGCCGTTGGGCGCCTCGCCTCCGATGAAGTAGTTGCCATCCACCAGCGGGTTCTCCGCACCGATCTGCACCCCGGCCGCCGACAGGGCGGCCTGGACCACCGTGCCCACCATCTGCAGGGTCTCCTGCTCGGTCTCAACCACCCTCTCCGCCCACGCCTCGTGGACGGAGAGGGGATCCTGCGTGCCCGGCTCTGCCGGCCGCTCGGGGACGGCCAGGGGCACGGCCGTGACGGTCAGGGTGCTCTCCCCGTAGTCCGGATCACACTGGGCCATCTCCTGAGCCACCCGGTCCGCTGTGGTCGGGGTGGTGGTGCGTCGCCTCACCAAGACCAGGAAGTCGGTCCCCTCGGTATCTGCCATGTATTCCTCCTGTTAATGTGCGGGGGCGCGGGGGACGCGCCACCTATTCATCGGACCGGGCCGGGCAGCGACCGCCCCCCGCTGGGATGAGTAGGCCCATGGACCCGGCAGGAG
>Ga0137367_10000772_pt1 | contig 23829 bp, 16 predicted proteins | sample SagtaG_14_FD_104939 | JGI IMG/M metagenome (GOLD analysis project Ga0137367, IMG submission 104939) | Vadose zone soil microbial communities from Sagehorn Ranch, Mendocino, California, USA - Sage1_L_80_16 metaG | ecosystem: Environmental > Terrestrial > Soil > Vadose zone | place: USA... | reverse complement strand
CTTCGGACCGTTCATCTCTTCCTGGCCCGCCTCGGCTGCTACCGGCTGGAGCGACAATTGCCGGGTGGGTTTGCTCTCCCACTGGAGTTCTGCGCCTTTCCACGGCGCACTCAGACACGCTCTAAGAGACATCGAGCAGCAGGATGATCTGTGTCTGCTACCTGCCAGGACCGATTCGCTTCTGCTGTTGCGTAGTAGCATCCATGCCACGGAGACGCTGGATCGAAATCTCGAATTCCGCGCAGATTTTTTGCTTGAGACGCTCGCTCGTTGGGAAAATGTAGAGGTAGTGGACGACCAGATGGCGAACGAGGCGCTCACAAATCACATTCGATTTGAACTCCCTTTTCAGTTTCCTAAGTTCGTCCTCTGGAAATGTTAAATTGTCCAGTTTTACGGACATGTCGATTAGCTTAACAGCGTTTGTGTCGAGCTTGGCCTTGACTTGAGTGTAAGTCTCTTCGAGGCTTGAGTGCCCGACGGCGTGGGAAATGCGCTTGAGCGTCCCGAAACACACACTTTCGAGCAGGATAAAAACCGCTTCCTTGGCTTTGTCGGTAAGGTCGGCCCGCTCCTTCAGCTTGGGATGCCGTTCTCGAATGACTTCGACCAAATGAGCGGCGACGCTGTTGGCATTTTCGCGGAAAAAGCCCAACAGCATCTCAGTGGTTCTGAGGCCAAGCAAATAGCACTCCTTGACTAACTCGAACTTGTCTGAACCGACCAATGAGCCTGGAAAATTCTTCACAAGCTGTCCTAAAACTTCGAGGGTTCGGAAGGCGAGATTCAGCTTGGCGATTGAGTGCACGACCTCGTTGCGCTCTGCTTCTTCGTCGTCGGTCTCCTCCAACTGCTGCGTATGCTGGTCGAGCTGACGAAGCCGTGCTTCCTTCCTTTCCCTGAACTCGATGTCCTCAAGGACGATTTCTGGCACGCGGTCATAAAGCGCCTTGATGAACGAGATGTCATCCCCGAACTCGATGGGTTTGAACTCGGCGAAGATCTTCTGGGCGTGCTTCAGTATGACATCGACAATAAACGGGTCTTTGCAGAGGTGAGTCAGGAATAACCAGATGCTTGCGTGTTCATCCTTGTGCAACTTGTCGCAGAGTGAGGCAACAAGGGATTTAATAGGATCGTGATGAAGGTTGTCCCGGAAGTAACGGGCGACGAAGAAGTAGTAGGCGTACGAGTGCCGGAAGCGAGAATGGCAGCCCACCCGCTCAATCAACGCGGACTCCTCAAACTCTCGCTGGAGATCTGTTCGTGACGGTGAAATCTTGAACTTGTCGCAGTAGCAAGTGTGAAAGTATTTCCAATCCTCGTCAGTGATTTGCCGTTTTGCCGTCGAAAACATCCAGTGGGCCAGCTCCCCGAGGTAAGTAGCCTTCAGGTCGATGTTGAAAGATCTGGATTTCGTTGCCAGCGCCTTGATGATGAGTAACTCGTAGAGGCTACCGTACGTTCCGGCGCTGGTGTTGATTGGACTGCTGCTGTCCGCTGCCTGGAGGAAGCTGAGCACGAAAATAGGAAACGACGGCAAGTAGCTTCTCCCAATTAGTGACGTAATAAGAACCTCAGCATTGTGAATCTTCTTCGCTAAATCTTGCGGGTCTGCTGTGTACTCGCTGCCGAGATTGTACCATTGCTCGATCAGTTTGCTGCGCAGGAAGTGGCCAAATTCAAGCAGTTCATACTGGGAATACTCCGAGAGGCTGGAGTTACTCAACTCCCCGTAAGCGATTTCTTCAAATCTCAGCGCCTCATCTCCTAGGACGCATATCCGGTCATAGCGCTTGTTGATGTTGAAGAGCAATTTTAGTCTGCCGGCCGGGTTGAGCCCTGTATGGTCGAAATCGTCGATAATGATAAGTGTTTTGTCGCGGTCGAGTTGGTTAAAAAGCGGCAGCTGCGGATTGCAGTACTGCTCCTTGAACTTCTCCTCGACGATACGTTCAAACTTTTCCAAATCCGCAGACGAACTGATGTCATCGCCTCGCAAGAAGACCGGCGTGATGCCTTTATTGTAAAAGTCGCGAGCAATGACTTTCGCAAGGGTAGTTTTCCCCGCTTGTTGGCGGGCAAGGATGAGAAGTTTGCGATTCGCGCCCAAGACCTTCAGGCAATCCTTGCCTTCAATGAGCGAACCGTAGGAGAAGTCTCGCTTCTCATTTGTCTTGAACTCGCGCAAGTTTGGAAATACGAAGATGTCCGAGAGAGAAAGATTCGGCTTGCCGGGGTGAGTAAAGGCCGCGCCTGGGTCCTCCAGCCATGCCTGAAACTCCGGTGAAAACGCGAACTCCTTCTTCGCGGTCCGCGCTCCACGCCGGTATGGAACCCATCCGCCCGAAACATCGAGAGGCACGAACAGCTCGTTCTGCCACGCGAAACTGAGCAGCTTCTGCCGCTGAGTATTCACGTCGATCCAGATGGCATTAAATCCGGAACGGTCAGACCCGCCGTACTCTTCGAAGGCGGCGCCTTCCAGGTACTCAGTGACTTCTCCCTTGAACGTGTACTTCTGGTAATGATCGGCCTCATGTTCATGTCCTGTTACGATTAGGTCGGATGACTTATCAATGTGGTTGCGAAAGTCCCTCGCACAGACGGCCGCGAGCCAGTTGTATGGATGGTGGAAAATTGCGACGACATAGTCAGAGGGTGATGTCGGTTCGAATTCTCCAAGGTATTTTTTCGGATAGAACAACCCGCCCTGCTGCTCCTTTCGCTGTGACATCCAGGCTGTGTTGTAGCAGCGGAAAAGGATGCTCCTTTGGCCGAGCTTCCACTCGTGTTCGCAATAAATTCGTCCCTCTGCGCGAGTCGGCGAATGGGACGGAAACGAGTCCGCGAAGGCGAAGAAATTCGACTGCACCTCGCAACAGACGTTCAGCATGGTCGGCCCAATTGGGGTACTGGTTCCTTTGCGAATTCCCTGGATAATGGTCTCTCGCGCACTATCGTCGCCTTCGAAATGGCAGTCATGGTTGCCAGGAACAAAAATGAACCGCAGCTCGAGTACCTTGGTCTTCGTGCGCAATTCGGCTCGCAGCGATTCGAGTGCGCTCCGAGCCACTGCGTACTCCTCAGCTCGCCCCGACCAAGCAACGTCACCGGAAACGACTACCGCGATCCCGGCGAGTTCGACCTCGACGTTTTGTACCGCACGTACCACCAACCGCAACCTCTCCGGAGAAACACTGCCGGTTGCGCGCAAGTGAATGTCGCTCAAGTGGAGAATCAGCAGTTTCATGTTCTATTATGAGGCGCTTTATCCATCCCCGGCCCTAAAGCTTCCAGCCTAATCATCACATGGGCTTCGCATCCGGTTGAACAGCACCGTAATCGGTACGAGCGACGCTCAGCTCAGACGGGAGTTGGTTTCGGGCGGCTGCGGGTCGGACTGCGTCGCAGGAACGACAGAAAGATGTCGGAAGATGGTGCGCCGTGGCCCATACCCCCTCCCCATTCTTATATTGGGTCCCATTCGCGACATCGATCGATCATGACTGATGCCCTCGATGAAGAACATTCCGCTGGTGCGGCGGAACAACCGGTACCGTTGCCTCATACATATCCTCATGGTTTTTGAGAATACGGGAGCGCGAGGCCGTCGCGTTACGCACTTGTCGGAGCCTAGTGGCAGCTTTCTCGGCGCCTAGTGGCAGCCTAGCAAAACTACTGGAAGTTTTACTGGAGGTCGCCTTGTCCGGTGCTCCAAACCTGTTGCCGCACTGGCGCTTGGGTTTGGAGGCGAGGGTCGGAATCGAACGATTCCTGCTCTGTTTACGGGGGTAAAATGGCCATTTTCTCGACCGGATCAAGCTATCTCTGCCACCGCTCGGCTTATCCAGGCTTATCTCGCTTACTGAAGAATTGACTGAAGGTGAGGCGCGGTTCGGGCGCAGAGTTAGAAGCGGCCAGCCGATAGGGCAGGTCCTGCGGCCTTCGCGAAGACGTGTTGGGACAATTGTAAAGGCACATGGTGCACATTGAGTCTGCTTAGTTTCAATGAGGCGAAGCGCCTGCGTTTGCCGCCGAGCTGTTTTAGGAGAACTCGGTTCTCTTCCTGGAGGTAATCGATGACGGGCTGGCGGTGGTTGGATCCTTCCAGCGATAGCGCTGAGGAGGAATTGGAGGAGTGGTGGCACATTCTCCGGCCGACATACGCGCTCGCCTTGCGGGAGCGGTTCGTTAATCATTGGTCCCATGTCCGACGTCACCCAGGTGCTCAACGCCATTGAGGCGGGCGACCCCAAGGCCGCCGACCGACTGCTCCCGCTGGTCTATGAGGAATTGCGCCGGCTGGCGGCGGCGAAAATGGCGCAGGAGAAGGCCGGGCAAACCCTTCAAGCGACGGCGCTGGTCCATGAAGCGTGGCTGCGGCTGGCCGGGTCGGATCAGCAACAGTGGCGTGGGCGTTCCCATTTCTTTGGTGCAGCCGCAGAAGCCATGCGGCGCGTCCTCATCGACAAGGCCCGGCAAAAGGCCAGCTTGAAACGCGGCGCGGACCGGCCGCTGGACGAGTTGCACGAATCGGCCATCGAATCCACCGCGCCCGCAGATGAAATCCTCGCCGTGCATGACTCCCTCGATGCGCTGGCCGCCGAGGACGGCACGGCTGCCGAGGTGGTCAAGCTGCGTTATTTCGTCGGTATGACCATCCCGGAGATCGCCGAGGCGCTCGAGATTTCCCCGCGCAGCGCGGATCGGCATTGGCATTTTGCCCGGGCCTGGTTGAAGGGGGCGATTCGGGGGCAGTAGCCAGTAGTCACTGGTCAGTGGTCGGTAAAAAAGTTTCGCCACGGTGGCGTGTTTGGTCGGCCAATTCCGCCATTGGTAAGTGACAGGACATAACATGAGCGATCCAGGCACATCCGGGCCCCGTTCGGAGAAGGAGATCTTCTTCGAGGTGTTGGAGAAACCCACGCCGCAGGAACGCGCGGCGTTTCTGGACGGCGCCTGCGGCACGAATCCAGTGCAGCGGGCCAAGGTGGAAGCCTTGCTGGCCGACCATTTTCAACAGGACGCCTTTATGAAAGAGCCCGCGGTGGAGGTGTGCACTCCTATGGTACCCCTGCCTCCTCCTTCCGAAGCCCCGGCGCAAATGCTTGGGCGCTACAAACTGCTGGAGAAGATCGGCGAGGGCGGCTTCGGCGAAGTCTGGATGGCCGAGCAACGCGAGCCGGTCAAGCGGCGGGTGGCCCTCAAGATCATCAAGCTGGGCATGGATAGCCGGCAAATCGTCGCGCGGTTCGAGGCCGAGCGGCAGGCGCTGGCGATGATGGACCATCCGAACATTGCCAAGATTTTTGATGCCGACGTGACCGAAACCGGCCGCCCCTACTTCGTCATGGAATTGGTGCGCGGGATCAAGATCACCGAGTACTGCGATCAGAATCAGCTTCCCACCCGCGAACGGCTGCGGTTGTTCATCCTCGTTTGCCAGGCCATCCAGCACGCGCATCAAAAGGGCATCATCCACCGCGACATCAAGCCGTCGAACATCCTCGTGACCCTGCATGACGGTGTGCCGGTGCCGAAGGTGATCGACTTCGGCATCGCCAAGGCCACGCAGCAGGAGCTGACGGATAAGACGGTGTTCACACAGTTCCAGCAGTTCATCGGCACGCCGGCGTATATTAGTCCCGAACAGGCGGAGATGAGCGGGCTGGACATCGATACAGGGGCGGACATCTACAGCCTGGGCGTCTTGCTCTACGAATTGCTCGTGGGCCAGACGCCGTTTGACGCGAAAGAGATGATGCAGGGCGGCCTCGACGCGCTGCGGCAAATCATCCGGGAGAAGGAACCGCTGCGGCCTTCGACCAGGCTGAACACTCTTCCAGGCGAAGCTCGCACCACGGCGGGCAAACGTCGGCAGACGGACGTGGGCAAACTCGTGCATCAACTTCAGGGCGATCTCGACTGGATCGTGATGAAGTGCCTGGAGAAAGATCGCGCCCGACGCTACGAAACGGCCAACGGCCTGGCGAACGACATCCAACGACACTTCAACAACGAAGCTGTCCTCGCTTGTCCTCCGAGCGCGGCGTATCGGTTTCAGAAAGCCTTTCGCCGGAACAAACTCGTGTTCGCGGCGGGCACCGCAGTGGTCCTGGCGTTGGTCGTCGGATTGGCTCTGGCGGCGGCGGGGCTGCGACAAGCGATGAGGGAACGCAACAGTGCGCTGGCGGCCCGCGCCGGAGAAGAAGTCCAACGCCGCGAGGCGCAGCAGGCTCAGGCCAACGAAGCTCAACTCCGTCGCGAGTCTGAAGTCCTGGCGCTTGCCGCAAGCCGCCGCGCATACGCCTCGGACATGAACATCGCCAAGCAGGCGCTGGACGACAACAACCTGGGTCGTGCCCTGGACATGCTGGACCAGCATCGGCCCATGCCGGGGCAAACGGACTTGCGTGGTTGGGAATGGCGTTACCTGTGGAGCCAAACCCGCAGCGACGCCTTGTTCACGCTCTGCCAGGAGACCAATGAGATTCATTCGTTGTCCGTCTCGTCCGACGGCAATCTCGTGGCAGCGTCGGTTGATGGGCGGGGCGGCCTTTCGCTGTGGAGTGTCCCGGATCGTCGGGAGTTGCTTCGCCTCGCGCAGAACGAACAAAACGTGTGTGCGGTCATTTCGCCCTCCGAACCGTTGCTCGCGTTCACCGGCATCACACTTGACGCTTCGCGCAAGCAACAATCGTCGCTTCGGTTGTGGAATACAGCGACTCGACAACTGATCACGGAAAAGCCGCTGGACGGAGAATGCAAGAACCTGGCCATTTCGAAGGATGGTGGAACCCTGGTGACCGTCACTTCGGGGGACAGCACGACGTACAATTTCGGAGGACACATCTCCTTGTGGGGTCTGCCGGAGGGAACTGCAGGGCCAAGTTATCCCCTTCCTGAATATCCGGCGGGCTTCGCGGTAACACCGGATCTGCGTTTCGCGGCGGTCTCAGTAAAGAAAATCATCCATGTCATTGAATTGAAGGAAGGACGGGAACTTTGGAACAAGGAATCCAGTGCCAGCACCTTGGCCTTTTCGCCGGATGGCAAAATGCTGGCCAGCGACGATGGAGAAGACATCCTCCTTTGGGACGCGGCGACCGGACAAAAGGTTGATCGCTTGGTGGGCCACAAGGCAGGGGTCAACTCGCTCGTGTTCTGGCCGGACGGAAAGAAACTGGCCTCCGGCAGTTCCGATCGGACGATCCGGATCTGGGACATTCCAACCCGGACGTGTGTGGACACGCTGCGTGGCCATCGCCGACAGGTCGGGAAAGTCAGGCAAATGCCCGACCACCAGACGCTGGTCAGCGGCTGCCGGGACGGCTCTGTGTGCCTGTGGGATACTTCCGTCAAACATCCGCGAGGGCCGCGCATTGATATCCGGGATTCGGCCCTGGCGTGGGCCTTTGAAGCGGACAGCAAATCCATCGTCACTTTCAATCGAAATGGCCGCGTGACGCGTTGGAAGGGGGCGAACTTCGAGCTTCCCGAGCCGCTGCTGGAGACGGGGGCGATAGCGGATCGGAGCGGATTCGCGTGGTGCTTCTCCAAGGACGGACGCCGTCTTGCCCGGGGTTCCGTGGAGGGCCTCGTTGAAGTTTGGGACGTTCCGCGCCGGGCTTTGTGGCGACGGCTCACGAATTCCACCGGGCGGGTGCGGGCAGTAAGGTTTTTCGCCGACGGAAACCGCCTCCTGACCTTGTCAGTGAACGACCACATCTTTGACGATTGGGACCTGACTACGGCGTCGAAGGTTCAGTCCTGGCAGGCACCCGCGGATATTCTCCATTTCGCGCTTTCACCGGACGAACGACACTGCGTGACCATGGGGTATGCCGGCGACGTGGTGCTAAGAGACTTGACTGACAAAATCACGACCAACCTCAACCTCGATATCCGGAAGAGTCATGACGGGAACTATTCTCCCGACGGGCGGTTGCTGGCCGTTCCCAGTTCCCTCGGCTTCGCGCGGATCTGGGATGCCGCGACCTGGAAGCAGGTAAAGACGTTGGGTGGCTTTTTCTCCAGCGTCTGGGGAGCCGCCTTTTTGCCCGATGGCAGCAGGCTGGCTGTCGCCGCCGGCGACCGGGAGGCGATTCGTTTATATGACACCTCGACTTGGCTCGACACCCTCACGCTCGAGGGTGAGGGAGGCCCCTTATGGCCCACGATGATTTCCCCAGATGGCAACGTCATCGCCGCGACGAGCCTTAACGGCGGACGCCTGCAACTGTGGCGCGCACCGTCCTGGGAGGAAATCGCTGCGGCGGAGGCCAAGGTGAAAACGGAGAGTAAGAAGCCGTAGACCTGAGCCGGTTTCCAAAGTGCCAGTCCCAGCGTTCGACATTTTGAAGATTGGCCGAACGGCCCACCGCCAGCAGCTCCGCGAGGAACGAAATCTTGGTAGCACCCGGTCGCGATTGATTTCTCCCAGCTCCGTAGGAGCGGCATCTTCCTCCTTCGACCCCATTATGCTTTGATGTCGGAGCTTCGCCAGATTTTCGTTCCCGGGTTGCTACAGATATTCCGCTCCTGACGGAGCTTTCCCCATCGGCTCTACGTCGTTTTCACCGCGTCAGCTCCCCTCGAAAAATATTTCAAACCTCGTGGCGTGATTGGGCGGCGGATTCCGCCATTACCCAGTGACGGGACAAACCTTGGCGGTAGCCCATGAAGCGGACCGGGCCAGGCCAAACACGCAGAGAAACTCTACAACGGAAAGATGGCATGACGGAATTGGAATTCCCTCGGCAAACCGTCCTTTCGCCGTAGTTAACAAAACAAACAAAACAAAAGACAAAACCTATGAAGATAATCAATTGCCTCACATTCGTATCAGGCCTTGCGCCTATCGGTAACGGAAGAGGAATGATGGCACGCACGGGTGTGTTCGTCAGCCTCGGGGTAGCGGCGGTCATAACCGCGCTGTCGGGTGCGGCTCAGGCGACCCCGTCGTCCAACATTGTGAGCGCAACTATTGTGGTGAGAGCGAGCTTCGTGGATCCGGTGGACGCCAAGTTCAAAATCAAAGCAGAGGATCAGAATGTCATCCATGCCCCTGAGTTGCAGGAAACGGTCCTGCAACAGATTATAATCGGGCCTGGCGGCAGCACGGGCTGGCACAGCCATCCCGGCCCGGTGGTCGTTCTGATCAAAGCCGGTGAACTCACCTTCTATTCCTCGGAGGACCCCACATGCACCCCTCGTACTTATTTGGCCGGCGAGGCGTTCATTGATCAGGGTCAGGGCCATGTGCACCTCGCTCGTAATTTGAGCGGCGGCCAGAACGTCGAACTGTGGGCCACCTACTTCGACGTACCGGTTGGTGGGGCGATCCGGCTGGATGCTCCCAACCCCGGAAACTGCGGCTTCTAGCTCGGAACAGAACGGCTGCGTCACCCTCGCGTTCACTTGGCAGTGGCGGGCCTACGACGCCAACCAGGCTCTCGCACCGAGAGCCTGGTCCGCTTCCATTCCAATCAAAAGCAGATGGGCCCACCAAGTAACTATGGCGCATCTGCGGGATAAATCCCGCTCCCCATTTCGGACCGCGAACGTCCGTCCGCCGCGATGTTGTTTGGCGTGCTCGGAATTCAGATTCATCACCTCCCCTCCCAAGAATATTTCAAAACCCGTGGCGTGATTGAGCGGCGGATTCCGCCATTACCCAGTGACGGGACATTGCCAGGCGCTCGCCGCCTGAGAAAACAAGAAAGAAAAACCAATGAAACCAACACCACTGCTGCTGACCTGTTCAACCGACCTGCCACCATCAACCCAACTCCGCAAAGCAGTTCCAGGAAGTTCCTTCTTATTGTCCTTGGGGCTGGCCTTAGGCTTCTTCTGCCTTCAGGCCAGCGCTGCCACGGTGATCGTCACCGCTCAGAACTTTAGCTTCACCCCCAGCGCGGTCACCATTGCCGTGGGCGATTCCGTTTCTTTCAACAACGCCGGGGGCGAACACAATGTGACCGGTTACAATCCCGCGCCTCCTCCGGAACGATTCTGCGGCAGCACGCTGATGGGGCCGGGGCCGATGTGTCTGGTGACCTTCACCAATACCGGGGTTTTTCAGTACCGCTGTGTGCCGCATTCATCCGGCAGCGGCACCAATTTCAGTGGCATGATCGGCTCCATTACGGTCACTTCTTCGCTGGCTGGCGCGGCCGTGGCACCCGGCCAGTCCTATCCGTTTCCCGGCGGCGAGCTGACCTTGAGCCTGAACCGCACATTCAATCCCCTCCCGGCTTACCAGTGGCAGTTCAACGGCACCAATCTCCCCGGCGCCACCGGCCCGACCCTCGTCCTCAGCAACGTCACCACCAACGACAGCGGTCTGTACCGGGTCAGGCTCAGCAACGCGTTCGAAGTCGTCACCACCTCCCCGGCCACCGTGCAGGTCACCGACCGCGTCATGATCACCAGCGATCCCCGCGGCACCAACGCGACCAACGGCGCCAACGCCAGCTTCAGCGTCACCGCCCTCAGCCCCTTGCCCATCACCTATCAATGGCAGTTCAACGGGACCAATCTCGTCAACGGCGGCAGCGTGAGCGGCTCGACGACAACGAATCTCTCGCTGACCAATGTGCAATTGGTCCACGATGGCCTCTACACCGTCGTCGCCTCCGATGCCATCGGCTCCGTCACGAGCCAGCCTGCGGCACTGCGGATCCTGATCAAGCCTGTCATCGTCCAGGCTCCGCTCAGCCAGAGCGTCGTCGCCGGCGGCAGCGTCACCTTCAGCGTCGAGATCACCGGCAACCCCGCGCCGTTCACTTATCAGTGGCGCCAGGGATCGACCACGTTGACGAACATGGTTCTCTCGGAGAAGAAAGCGTTCTTCACGCTGAAAAACGTCCAGACCAACCAGGGCGGCCAGTACCGGGTGGTGATCACCAACGCCGCCCAGCCAGCGCTGACTGTCAACGCCACTTGGAACCTCACCGTCCTGCCCGACGTCGACGTCGACGGCCTGCCCGATGCCTGGGAAACCGCCCACGGCCTGTCCGATGCCCTAGCCGATGTCGATGGCGACGGGTTGAGCAATCTGGCGGAATATCGCTCCGGGACCAGTCCCACCAACGCGGCAAGCCTGTTGAAGCTGGAGGCCGTGACCCACGCCAACGGTCAGGCGATGGTGAGTTTCCAAGCCGCCTCCAACCAGACCTACACTGTGGAATGGTGCGCGCAACCGGCCGGAGGCGCCTGGCTCAAACTGGCCGATGTCCTGGCACGTCCCAACAACCGGACCGAGTCCGTGACCGACAGCAACGCCGGCGACGCAGCGCGCTTCTACCGAGTGGTGACTCCGCGCCGGCCATAGGCGGCGGGCGACGAAACGTTTCGATTACCTCCGTGCGTGCGGGGACAACGAGTCCCGGCGGCAAAAACCTGTGTGTCTGCCGGGACTTGGCATTTTGCGCACCCGAGGCCAAAGCGACAGCCTCCGTCGCGACGAAGCGCTCTGGCGCGTCGCAGAGGCGGAAGGCCTGGCGAAGTCTGAGCCTTGGCGGCGTTTTTGTAGCGCCGACAGCCTTCTGAACCGGTCCTGTCAACTTGAACGCGGAGCCAGCACGTTGACCATGGCGAGCGAGGCGAGTACCGGTTTTCATCCATTGCCTCTCGGCGCCGTAGATGTCCGAACGCCCTGTAGGAATGTGACTTGGGTATCTCTCGGTGAGGTGCAATTGCCAAAGCAGGCGAAATGCCGAAATGGAACTGCTCTTCCATTGCTTGGAGTTCCTCGTTCATCGCTATGTCACTGCTGGAGGCGGAGGTCGGAATCGAACCGCCGGGCGCTCTCTTGCTGAAGTACCGCGACCACTCGCGCGACCCCGTTGAGTAGAAACACCAGCGCCGGCAGTTTTCTGGTCTGCGGGTCCGTGAGGACTTTTCCGGTCCTTATTAAGGGGACAAAATCGGGCGGTCTTGTGGGCAGTTGTGTGGCAAGAGGTGCGGGAGCGGCGCGAGTCTCCGCTGCCGCACATGTTGCGTGTGACCAGTCGAGCCTGATGGAAAAGTAAGCGCCGTCGCTGTTAAGTTTCCACTGGTGTCAGCGGTTGTCCCGCTCGATCCAGCCGAGGCGGATGAGTTTCCCACGCGCGTAGCGCCCGGCCCGTTCGCTCAGGCCCGTTGACAGCGCAGACCCAGGAGAGCTGCGGGCTCAAGCGCAGCACAGACCTTTATTTTGCTTCCAAAGTGGGGGTCAAAAGTTCGGAACTTTATTGTTTTGTTCGGAACTTTATTTGGAAGTTTGGGACTTTATTAGGAAGTTCGGAACTTTATTCTCCGGCTACAAAGATACATCACAGGCGGCGTAGCTATTCCACGGTGACGCTTTTGGCGAGGTTGCGGGGCTTGTCGACGTCGCAGCCGCGGGCCACGGCGATGTGGTAGGCCAACAGTTGCAGCGGAAGCACCGCCAACATCGGAAAAATCGGCTCCAGCGTCGCCGGCACGTAAATCACTTCGTCCACCTTTTTCGCGATGGATTGATTGCCTTCGGTCGTCAACGCGATGATCGGCCCGTGGCGAGCCTTGATTTCCTCCAGATTGCTCAACGTCTTTTCGTAAAGATGATCCCGGGGAATGACAAAGATCGTCGGCGTCTTTTCATCGATCATGGCGATGGGCCCATGCTTCATCTCCGCGGCCGGATAGCCCTCGGCGTGGATGTAGGAAATCTCCTTGAGCTTGAGCGCGCCTTCCAGCGCGACAGGGAAATTATACTGGCGCCCGAGAAAGAAGAAGTCTTCCGCCATGGCATACTTGAGGGCGATTTTGCGGACGGCCTCGTTGAGGGTGAGCACGGACTCCATCTGGGCCGGAAGCGCGACCAGGGCACGGATGAGGTCGGAGCCACGGGTCGCGGAGAGCATGCGGATGCGGCCCATCAAGAGCGCCAGCAGCGTAATGACGGTGACCTGCGAGGTGAAGGCTTTGGTGGACGCCACCCCGATTTCCGGCCCGGCGTGCAGGTAGATGCCGCCGTCGGCTTCGCGGGCGATGGTGCTGCCGACGACGTTGCAAATCGCCAGCACTTTGTGCCCGCGCCGCCTGGATTCGCGCAGGCCGGCGAGGGTATCGGCCGTCTCGCCCGATTGGGTGATGACCAGGACGAGGGTGTGCTTTTCCAGGGGCGCGTTGCGATAACGGAATTCGCTGGCGTATTCGACTTCGGTGGGAATATGCGCGAATTCCTCCAAGAGATACTCGCCGAGCAGAGCGGCGTGCCAACTCGTGCCACAGGCGGAAATGACGATGTGGTCGACCTCGCGCAATTCGGCCAGCGTCATGTTCAGCCCGCCGAACTTGGCCGTGGCTTCGTCGAGATCGATGCGCCCGCGCAGGGCATTCTGCACCGTGCGCGGTTGCTCGAAGATTTCCTTGAGCATGAAATGCGGATAAGCGCCGCGCTCGGTCGATTCGGCGTCGAACTCCAGCTTGCTGATTTGAACCTGGGCGGTGTCCGAGCCGAGGCTGGTGACGTGGAAGCGGTCGGCGGTGAGGGTCACGACGTCGTAATCGTTCAAATAAATCACCTGACGCGTGTGCGGCGCGATGGCCGTGGCGTCGCTGGCCAGGAAGTTTTCGCCGTCACCGACCCCGACGATGAGGGGTGAGCCGCGGCGCGCCCCGACGATGAGGCCCGGGCAGTCGGCGCAGATGACGGCCAGGCCGTAGGCGCCGATCACTTCGCGCAAGGCGTTGGTCACGGCCTGGGCCAACGGATGCGTCCCGCCCTGCTCGGGGGACGGGATCCCGGCTTTTGCCCCGCCGAGCGCGGCGTAGTGCACGCCGATGAGGTGGGCGAGCACCTCGCTGTCGGTCGAGGAACGAAACTGGTGACCCTTCAGGCGGTCCTTGAGCCGTTCGTAGTTTTCGATGACGCCGTTGTGGACCACGGCAATCCGCCCGGTCTGATCGCAGTGGGGATGGGAATTTTCGTCGGAGGGCGGGCCATGGGTGGCCCAGCGGGTGTGGCCGAGGCCGACGCAGCCCGGGAGCGGGTCGGCCAGGAGCAACCGGGCCAGGCCCTCGTCGATTTTGCCTTTCTTCTTGCGCGTCTGCAGTTCGTGATCCTGCAAGACGGAAATGCCGGCGCTGTCATAGCCGCGGTATTCCAGACGCCGCAATCCCTCCAGGATGATGGGAGTCGCCGGTTGCCTGCCTACGTATCCAACAATGCCGCACATAAAAACTTCGTTTGCTTGCCGCTTGCCCTCGTCAAGTGGGGCAAGGTATAGAGGAGTTGGCACCGCCCGCAAGAAAGGAATAATTCGGATATGACACAAGGCAAACGGATGTCACCCAACACGAGCAATGTGCTTGCTGTCATCATGGGCGGCGGGGCGGGCACGCGCCTGTTCCCGCTGACCAAGGAACGGTCCAAGCCCGCCGTGCCGCTGGCCGGCAAATACCGCCTGGTGGACATTCCCATCTCCAATTGCATCAACTCGAATCTCAAGCGTATTTACGTTCTCACCCAGTTCAACTCCGCGTCGCTGCACCGGCATATCTCGCAGTCCTACAAGTTCGATCATTTTTCCGGCGGCTTCGTCGAAATCCTGGCGGCGGAACAAACCCCCACGAGCACATCGTGGTATCAAGGCACGGCGGACGCGGTGCGCAAGAACCTGACGCACCTGCTCAACCACGATTTCGAATACATGGTGATCCTGAGCGGCGACCAGCTTTACCGGATGGATTTTCGCCGCATTATCTCGCAGCACATCGAGTCGTTCGCGGACCTGACGATCGCCACCATCCCGGTCCCGCGGGAGCAGGCGCAATCGCTCGGCATCCTGCAGATCAATGAAGATCGCCGGATCGTGCGTTTCGTGGAAAAGCCCAAAGACCCCGCGGTGCTCGACTCGCTGCGGGTCGACCGCCACTCCTACAGCCGGCTGGGCATTGAAGGGGATGAGGACTTCTACCTGGCGTCGATGGGCATCTACGTTTTCAACCGCGACCTGATCGTGCGCTTGCTGGACAACGCCCACGCCGATTTCGGCAAGCATATCATCCCGTCGGCCATCCCGGATTGCCGCGTTTTTTCGTATGTCTTCCAGGGCTACTGGGAGGACATCGGGACGATCCGCTCCTTCTTCGAAGCCAACCTGGACCTGATCAGCGAACTGCCGCGGTTCAATTTTTTCGACATGAGCGCGCCGATTTTCTCCCGGCCGCGTTTCCTGCCCGGCTCGAAAATCAATGGCGCCACCATCGACCACGCCGTGGTGGGGGACGGCTGCATCATCAATCACGCCACCATCCGCACCTCGATCATCGGCATCCGGAGCATCGTCGGGTCTGGCAGCAAACTTAACCGCGTGATCCTGATGGGCGGCGACTATTACGAGAGCCAGGACAGCATCCGGGACAACGAACTGCTCGGCAAACCGCGCGTCGGCATCGGCCAGAACACCACGATCGAAAACGCCATCATCGACAAGAACGCCCGCATCGGGGACAACGTGGTCATCACTCCCGCCGACAAGCCCGAAGAAGTGGACCATCCGCTCTTCCACATTCGCGACGGCGTCGTGATCATCCCCAAGAATGGGGTGATTCCATCCGGGACGATTATTTAGGGCAGGAGGCAGGGGGCAGGGGGCAGGGAGCAGGAGGCAGGAATCGGTGACCAATAATCAGTGATCAGGAATTAGGCTTCGGTCAGTCGGAAATCAGTGCTCAAAAATCCAACAAAGCGTCGGGGACGCAGGCGCTCATGTCATGACCCCTGGATTCCGAATAGTGAATCCCGATTACTGACTTCTAACTCCCGAGTCCTAATCCCTGCCCCCTGCCCCCTGCCTCCTGTCCGCTGATGAGCGAAGCGACGGGGCACAGTTGCAGGTTGCATCCCGGGCCGGGCCGCCGCATTTTGATGGACGATGCCCGAGCAGCCATCCTCCATTCGTGGTCGCGGGGCGGCGACCAATCCCGCCAACCGCTTCGAAGCATTGCATCTGGAAAGGGACCAGGACTGGGACCCGGCGGAAGATCCGGCTCCCTCGACCCAATTTTTCCGCGACGCCACCCGCGGCATCATCAGTTACAATGACAGTCCGGACCTCGGTTTCAGCGCCAGCGTCAATCCGTATCGAGGTTGCGAGCACGGGTGCATCTACTGCTATGCCCGGCCCACCCACGAATACCTCGGGTTCTCGGCGGGGCTGGATTTCGAGACGAAGATCATGGTCAAGGAGCACGCGCCGGATCTGCTGCGCCAGGAACTGGCGGCACGGAAATGGAAGCCGCAAGTCATCGCGCTGAGCGGCGTGACCGACTGCTACCAACCGATCGAACGCAAACTCCGGCTGACGCGCGGTTGTCTCGAGGTGCTGGCCGAGTTCCGAAATCCCGTGGTCATCGTCACGAAGAATCACCTGGTCACGCGCGACCTCGATGTCCTCCAGGAGCTGGCACGGTACCAGGCGGCCGCCGTATTCGTCTCGGTCACGACGCTGGACGGCGGGCTGACCCCGCAGCTCGAACCGCGCACCTCCCTGCCCAACCACCGTCTGGCCGCGATCCAGACTTTGCGCGAAGCGGGGATTCAAGTTGGAGTGCTCGTGGCCCCGGTCATCCCCGCGCTGACCGATCACGAAATGCCCGCCATCCTGGCCGCGGCGGTGAGCGCCGGCGCGCAATTCGCCGGCTATGTGACGCTGCGATTGCCCTTCGGGCTGGGCGCACTCTTCGAACAATGGCTGGAGCGACATTTCCCGGAGCGGAAAGAGAAAGTGCTGAACCGGGTGCGGGCGTTGCGGGGTGGTCGCCTCAATGATCCGAATTTTGGTTCCCGGATGCGTGGGGAAGGGGTCTTCGCCGATCAGATTGAGGCGCTTTTTGAGATTACCTGCCGGAAAGCAGGAGTAGCCGGGCGACGCCCTCAGTTGTCGGCCGCTGCCTTCCGCGTGCCCAATGCCGCAGCCGGGAATCAGCAAGGCCAGTTTCCATTTTAAAAAGGCGACGGGCGGATGAGTCCGCCAGTCGCCGGAGGCGGTCCTTGCTTTCGTTGCGTCCGGCAGGAGGAGCAGCCCCCTTCCACTCCTCCCACCGGAGCTTCCACGTACGTCCTACAGGAAGTAATTAAACCCGGGAGAGGATCTGCACCATTGAGGCAACCACGAGAGCAGGCCCCGGGGGGAGGGGAGGGGAGGGGTAGGGGAAATACGGGGGGAGTCAGTGAATCAGTAATCAGTAGGTCAGTAATCAGTAGGTCAGTAATCAGTGAATCAGTATTCAGTATTCAGAAGCCCTCGCGCAAACCGAGCGCCCACGGCGCTCTGCTGGCCTTCTGATCACTGATCTCCTTACGGCCGAACCCTGAATACTGATTACTGACCTACTGATTACTGACCTACTGATTACTGGTCCCCTCACAACGCGGCGGCCGACTCGGCATCGAGGAAGAGCACGCAATGGCCCTGGCGGCGCAGGAACGAGGCGGGACAGGCGGTGCTGATCGGTCCCTGCAATGCGTCTTGCACCGCTTGCGCTTTGCGTCGCTCCGGGACGATGCAAAGCATCCGTTTGGCCGAACAGAGCATCGGGATGGTGAGGGTAAAGGCGTATTGCGGGACCGCGTCGAGATTGGGGAAGTGACCTTCGCCCACCTGCTGTTGGCGGCAGGGCTCATCGAGTTTGACCAGCTTGACCTGGGGCGGGTCGTGAAAATCCGCCACCGGCGGATCGTTGAACGCCAGGTGCCCATTTTCGCCAATGCCGAGACAGCAGAGATCGATGGGTTGGGCGGTGAGCATGCGCGTGTAACGATCACATTCCGCCAGCGGCAGGAGGGCGTCACCGGCCAGGTAGTGGAATTGTTTCGGCTGCAGGCGACTCTCCACCCGCTCACGCAGGTAACGACGAAAACTGGCCGGATGATTGGCGTCGATCCCGAGATACTCGTCCATATGGAAACAGGTGACAAGCGACCAGTCGACGCCGCCGAGGTCGGCGAGTGATTGCAGGAATTGAATTTGCGAATTGCCGGTGGCCAGGATGACGGTCGCGGCGCCCTGGCCCGCGATGGTTTCCTGCAAGTGCTGGCGGGCAAGGCGCGCGGCTTCCTGCGCGAGCTCGATGGGCCGGGCGTAAACCCGCACCTCCAGCGCGTCGACCTTCAGAGTTTTGATGGGTGCGGGATCGGCCGGCGGATTCGCGGTAGTGTTCATGCGCTTTGGTCCCCGGCTCCGGACGCGGGTCCATCCGTGGGCACAGGTCGAAGCGTAGGCCGGGCCAAGGAGAAAGACAACCTTTCAGGTGCGCTCGGGCTTGAGCGAGGGGCGAATTCTGAATTGGGCTTGATCTTTGAAAGGCCGCCCGCAAGATTGCGCCCGCTCGCAACATTTGATGAGTTATGGCTGACATCGCGAACCGCTACCCCGAGAACGTGCCTGGCAAGTTCTACGTTGATAACCAATGCATCGACTGCGACCTCTGCCGCGAGACGGCCCCGAATAATTTCACCCGTAACGACGATGGCGGTTATTCCTACGTCTACAAGCAGCCGGAAAACGAAGACGAAGAGAAACAGTGCAAGGAAGCCATGGAAGGCTGTCCGGTGGAAGCCATCGGCAACAACGGGGAAGGTTCGTAGTCCCGCCTTTAGGCGGCACGGGCCGGCTAAAGCCGGGACTACAAACCATTCACAACTGAGCCTGAGCCGTGCCGGCTGATCCTGTGCTGCGCAGTTCGCGCCGGAGCAGCTCCAACGCCTGCTGTGCCGTGACGTCTTTGAAGGTTTCGCGATCGTAAGGATTGAGTCGGCGCTGGGCCAGGGTGTGACCGGCGCTGGCCAAGGCCATCCAGACCGTGCCCACCGGTTTTTCTTCGCTGCCTCCGTCCGGGCCGGCGATGCCCGTCACCGAGATGGCGTAATCGGCACCGGCGCGGAGGCGCGCCCCTTCCGCCATCTCCCGGGCGGTCGCCTCGCTGACTGGGCCCGGCCCGGCGAGCGTTTCAGGGTGGACGCCGAGAAACTGTTGCTTGGCTTCGTTGGCGTAGGTCACCAGGCCGGCCAGGAACACCCGGGAGGCTCCGGGCACGTTGGTCAGACGATGCGCGAGCAGACCGCCCGTGCAGGATTCGGCCAGCGCGAGCGTTTGATTGCGCTCGGTGAGGAGTCGAAGGATCGTCTCCTCGAGTTTCTCGTCGTCCACGCCGAAGACCAGTTCACCCAGGATGCCGCGCGTCAGTCGTTCTGCCTCGTCAACCAGTGCGCGCGCTTTTTCGCCGCGGGCGACGAATCGGACATCGACTTCGCCCAGCCGCGCGCAATAGCCCAATTCGAGTCCGGCCTGGGTCAACGGACGGAGCGGCCCGTGGATCTTCTCCTCGACGAGCGATTCGCCCAGGCCGGTGGTCTTGAGGGTGCGGCAGACAAATGGCGCCGGGAGCGGAAACCGACTTTGGAGCAAAGGCACGAACTGTTCCGTGAACATCGGGCGCAGTTCGCGCGGCGGGCCCGGCAGCATCAGGAGCAGGCGGGACGTGGAAGGTGGGCCGGGAGCGGCCACTTCGAGGATCAGGCCGGGAGCCGTGCCGTGCGCATTCAACAAGACGGTTGCCCCTTCCGGCACCAGCGCCTGGACGCGCGTGCTGGCCGGCGCGCGCCGGTGGCGCCCGCGGAAGAGTTGTTCGATGTGCTCGAGAACCGTCGGGTCCTCACGAAGCATTCGTCCCAGCAGCTCCGCGATCACGTCCCGCGTGCGATCGTCCCGGGTCGGCCCGAGCCCGCCGGTGACGATGACGAGGTCCGCCGCGGCCAACGCTTCGCGGACAGCTTGCTGGATGGCGGGGCCGGAATCGTCGACGGTCACCTGGCGGTCCACGGTGTAGCCGAGGTCGGCCAACTGGCGGCAGAGCCATTGCTGGTGGGAGTTGAGCACGCGGCCCAACATCAGCTCGCTGCCCGTGTTGATGATCTCGACGCGCATGGGTCAGCGAGCTTGCCGGGGGCGCCGCAAAGTGCAAAGGGCAAAGTGTCTCCGGATTGCGGATTGCGGATTGCGGATTGCGGATTGGGGATTCAATGCGCAATCCGCAATCCGCAATCCGCCATCTTGAGGGCCGGCGCCAGATTCGCTCTTGCAATGGCCGGTCGGTTCAGGCGAAATGTTTTCACGCAAATTATTGCTGTATGGATCTCGGTGACATCCTAGGGCCGGAACAAGTATTGCCCGAAATGAAGGCTTCGAATCGCTGGGAAGCCATCGATGAGCTCATCGAACAACTCGTCCGGTCCTCCAAAATCAAACCCGAACATCGCGAAGCCATCACCAACGTCGTCAAGAAGCGCGAGGCGTCCATGAGCACCGGCATTGGTTTCGGCATTGGCATTCCGCACGCCTCGACCGATCTGATCTACGAGGTGGTCGGCGCTTTCGGGCGCTCGAAGAGCGGGGTCAACTTCGACGCGTTGGATAACCAGCCGGTCACGCTGGTCATGCTCTTTCTCGTGCCGCAAGGCCAGTTTCAGAAACACCTCCATACCCTGGCCAAGATCGCCAAGCTCCTTCACAAAAAAGAATTTCGCCAGGCCCTCGAACAAGCCCCCGACGGCAAGGTCATGTACGAGATCATCAAGGCTGAGTCGGGCAAGTGAGCGTCAGGGGGCGGGGAGTTAAATCAGTTAAAAAGGTTAAATGGGTTAAAAAGTTAAATGGGCCACGCCGCGCGCACTTCGTTAACCACCTTGGTAACTGTTCAGGAGTCATAGACGCCCGCCCTCACCCCGGCCCTCTCCCCCGGGGAGAGGGAGATCGTGGCGACGCGTCTTGATAACTCTGGTGCTGCTCTTGCCGTTGCCGCGCTCAAGACGCTCCAACCGCCAATTCGCACGATGCTGTCCCACCGCGGAAAATAGTTCTCCCTCTCCCCGGGGGAGAGGGCCGGGGTGAGGGCAAAATCAACCGCAGACCTGAATGGTTACCCACCTTGAACGCATTGAACCGTGTAACCATTCAACCCATTTAACCATTCAACCCATTTAACCATTTAACTCTTTTAACCCTTTCGCACCCCTCTAACTCGTTTCCAACGTGAGCCACTTCCTCCTTTAAAAATCCGCGTCTCAAATGCACGATCATCAACGTGCTGCACCAAATCTTGGAGCGAGCGTTGCGCGAGGCCGTGCGCGCTGTCCTGCCGGACGCCGATACTTCCATGCTGCTGGTCCGCCCGTGTCCGGATCCGGCATTCGGCGATTACCAGACCAACGCGCTCATGGCGCTGGCCCGGCCGCGCAAGTTGAACCCACGCCAACTGGCGGGCGAGGTCCTCGCGCGCCTCGACGTCAGCCAGTGGTGCGACCGGGTGGAGATCGCCGGCGCCGGCTTCCTGAACTTCCGGCTGAAAACCGAGGCCATCGCCCGGACCATGCAGTCGGCGCTGCGCGGCGAGCATCTCTTTTTTCAGCGCACGGCGCAGCCCCGCACGGTGGTCATCGATTTCAGTTCGCCGAACGTGGCCAAGCCGATGCACGTGGGCCACATCCGCTCCACCGTGCTCGGTGATGGCCTGGCGCGCACCTTGCGGCTGCTCGGCCACCGCGTGGTCACGGACAATCACCTGGGCGATTGGGGCACGCAGTTCGGCATGCTCCTGGTCGGCTGGAAGCGCGACCTCGATCCCGCGGCGCTCAAGGCCGATCCGCTCACCGAGATGGAGCGGCTTTACAAAAACATCAGTGCCGAGTGCAAGGAGAACGCCGCAATTCTGGAGCAGGCACGGCAGGAGCTGGTCAAACTGCAAAACGGTGACGAGGAAACTCTGCGCATCTGGCGGGAGATGATTCGCCTGTCGCAAACGCAGTTCGACACCATCTACGGCCGGCTCGGTGTGAAGTTTGATCAGACGCTCGGCGAAAGCTTTTACAATCCCCAGCTCAAAGCCGTGGTGGAGGAACTGCGCGGGAAAGCCATCGCCCGCGAGAGCGATGGAGCCGTCTGCGTCTTCTCCGTTGGCTCGATGCCGCCGAAGGAAGATCCGTTTTTGAAAAGCGAGGATGGGCAATTCAAGCCCAACCCGTTTCTGATCCAGAAGCGGGACGGCGCGGCCAATTACGCCACGACGGACCTGGCCACGCTGGCCTATCGGCTGGCCACCTGGCAGCCACACGAAATTATTTACGTGACGGACGGACGGCAACAGCTCCATTTCCGACAACTCTTCGCGACCTTCCGCCGGTGGCACCCGGAAGCAAAAGTGAAGCTGGCCCACGTTTGGTTCGGCTCGATCCTGGGCGAGGACGGCAAGCCCTTCAAAACCCGCTCGGGTGAGACCGTCAAGCTGGCTGACTTGCTGGACGAGGCTGAAGAGCGCGCGTTCCGGGTCGTGTCCGAAAAGAATCCCGACCTGCCGGAAGCGGAGCGTCGCCAGATTGCGCGCGTGGTCGGGCTGGGCGCGGTGAAATACGCCGACCTTCTCCCCAATCGCCAGAGCGATTATGTCTTTAGTTGGGACAAAATGCTGGCCTTGAACGGCAACACCGCCCCCTATTTGCAATACGCCTACACCCGCGTCCGAAGCATTTTCCGCAAAGGCGGGGAGACGGCGGGGGCCGACCTGGGGGAGGCGGAGTTGAGTTTGAGCGCGCCGGAAGAAATCACGATCGCCCGGCACCTGCTCAACTTCGGCCTGGTCCTGGAAGGGGTGGTTGAGGAATATCGGCCGAATTTTCTCTGCAACTATCTTTACGAACTGGCCGGCCACCTGGCCCGCTTCTACGAGAATTGTCCCGTGCTCAAGAGCGAAGGGGTGGCACGCGCCACGCGCCTGGCTCTGTGCGACCTGACCGGGCGCGTCTTGAGACAAGGCCTGGAAGTGCTGGGCATCGAGACCCTCGAGCAGATGTAAACGGCGCGTGTTCCCCACTTGATTTCCGCGGCGCGGCGGCTACATGGATCCACAGAAAGTTTGAACTTATGCCATACGACATATCTGACCTGACGCAACATCCGCCGCGCAGCCCGCGCGTGCGGCTCGGCGGTTACGCCATTCTTGCGCGCATGCTCGACAAGGGACGCGCGACCATCGCGGGAAAGAATGGGGAGTATCACTACGCTTGCCCGATGGATGAGCGGTTCCTGGAGTTTGTCGGGCTCGACGCCAAAGTGCTCAAGGAACAACTGGCCGCGGGAAAGGGCGATGGGGAAATCCTGGAATGGATTATCGCGCACGCCCGGCACAAACGGTCCCAGGCCGAGATCGCCGCCTGGTCCGACTATCAGGACCAGCGCGTCCCGACGGATCCTGAGTCCAGGCAATTTTTCAACGACCTCCATGCGAAGGTTGCGCCCAAGCGCGAGGACGTCGCCACTTGGTTCGACTTGCTGGACCTGGACGATTACGTCTCCTTCGGCGGCAAGAGTTGAAGGGCTAGGTGGCCGCCGACGGTTCATGGGAAGGGAACACTTCAACAATTTTGACGTGAGTTGGGGCCATGAACCGGACCGCCGCCGATCCCGCGGCCATTGACGATTTACGATGTACGATTTACGAGCGCCGCGCAGCACAGATCGCCGGGCGCGCGAATCGCGTAGAGCCGCGATCAGTCCATCGGAAGTTCGTAAATCGTACATCGTAAATCGCTGGGCCCGAGAGACCGCCCGGTCCGAATCGCCAGGTTTATCGGGCTTGCTCGATCACGGTGGTGGCGTCAAGCCGGGCTTGAGCAACGCTCTGTTTCTGACCGCCGGGCCAGGTGATTTCCAGGGCGTCGAACCGATCCGCCCGGCCTAGGCCGATGGTGACCGGCAGTTCAGACTGCGAAAGATAACTGCGGGTCGGCATCACCTGGCG
>Ga0137367_10000770_pt1 | contig 23870 bp, 14 predicted proteins | sample SagtaG_14_FD_104939 | JGI IMG/M metagenome (GOLD analysis project Ga0137367, IMG submission 104939) | Vadose zone soil microbial communities from Sagehorn Ranch, Mendocino, California, USA - Sage1_L_80_16 metaG | ecosystem: Environmental > Terrestrial > Soil > Vadose zone | place: USA... | reverse complement strand
CCAAATGAGGGTGCCCCATTCTTTCGCGTTCGTTGCGAAAGGGTGGGAGACCACGGCAGTAAGCATCATGGGCCTTCCGCGACATCACCAAACGACGGTGGTGATAAATGGACAGATCGGCGAAAGAAATGCCGACTGGCGTGATCACTACTCGCCTTCCTGCAGCAACTTTCCCAGCGTTGGCCTGTGCTTCTCGTCAGCTTTCGCTTTTTTCTTCCGGTCGGGAACAACTTGTTCGGGGCGAGGCGCACCGATCCGCTCACGCGCTAGCGCCTTGACGGCCGTGACGGCACGAAAGGGCTTCCTTTTCTTTGTTCTAGCCATGGTGCTCATCCGAGTGTATCAACCTACTTCGCATTTCGCCGCATCCCACAAGTTGTGGAATAATCGGAATAACGAACGGGAAACGAAATGGAAGAGCGCGAATTTTTCGAAGAGCGTCCTGAGAAGAAGCCGGCCACGTTGAACTGTCCGCACTGCCATCAGTCCGCAGACTATGAAGTCACTTGGCTGGTGCGCACGAAGAAGAAGCAATTGCCCCGAAATGCCGACGAGCGCGACCGTGCCCGCTTCGCGAAGGCAAAATCCTACATGATGCGCAAAGATGATGTGATGGGCTGCAAAAACCTACGCTGCCGCAAGAGATTCGATATCTCAGGACTGCAGTCAGTGGTTTTCACTGACTAAGAGCCTCGATTCCGAAATAGACAATTAATCTGTCATTTCGAGCGGAGCGGATCGTGAAACGATCTGCGTAGTCGAGAAACCTGATGCTTGATGTCGAGAAAAGGCCATGATGCTCACAATCGTGGTCTCCTATCCGTTTCACAACAAGCGTGAAAGGGATGGGGCAACCTCGTGGCTTCGGTCGAGAACCCACCCTTTGAAAATCGCCAGGGTGGGGCAGCCTCTGGGGGATTAATTTTCAGGACCTCGCCCAAGCTGGCAGGTTTCACCGCCCGGCAGAAGCCGATCCGCGCGGTGGGCTGTCATTCCATATTTTTCTCGACCTCATCCCGAATGTGCCTCAACACCCGCAGATGAATCCGATGAATGATCGCGTCTGACCACAGCCGCCAATATCCCGCCGGCCAGAGTCCGTGATGGTACCAAGTCGTTCCTTCCAGCCTCGTCCCTCCATTCGGCAGCGGCGTTAACAAGAATTGTCCGCCGTTTGAGACCAGAAAGCCATGCAGGTGTGGCGGCTCGATGTGGTGGTAAGGAGTCCATTCTTCCATCGGCGCCGGATTCGACGTCACCGAAAACTTCAATCGGTGTGGTTGGTCCCAAATTTCGATAGGTTCGACAAAGGCGCCGGTCGAGAATACACAACGTCGCTCTGCGCCAGGACCGCTCCCTACTATTTCCGCCCGGATCGGGTAAGCGATGCCGGCGCGAAACATCCATTCGGTTGGCGGCGGAATTTCGGTAAATGCAACCACTTGCCTCCAAACTTTTTCTGGCGGTGCCTGAATATCAATTGCCGAGCGAACCACAAACGTGGGCGCTGGCATTGCAGCAGTGTGTTCCATCCACTGCACGCCCGGGACAAACATGATGAGAGCGGAAATGAATGCGGGAGCGCCATTGTTGGACCAGCGCCGCCGTTGCACCGCATACCCGCAAGCGCCGCCCAAAGCCGCAAGCGGCACCGCGATCGGGATGGCCATAATCAGGCAGATGATGCCTTCGAAAGCCAGCGCCATCAGTGACACGCCCAAAAGAGCGGTGGAAAGACACGCAACTTCTATGCACCCGCTGAGGCGGCGTGGCTGTCGCGCGCCGTAAACTAGCGCGGCGGCGAATCCCATCGCGAACGGCAGCGCCACAAATAGGCCCCAACCATAGTTCATCAGCAATCGCACGCCGAGCAGGGCGATGCCAAGTCCGACCGTCACGGTCAATAACAGAGAGACCGCAGCTGCTCCCCATGCGCTGTCTGGAACGATCCGCGCCAGGGTCCAATCAAGGGGCGATTTAGCTCGTTCCTTCGACTGCGGAAGGTCTTTTTCAGGCAACAGGCAGAGAAGGAGAAAGAACACCAGATTCGCGAAAGGAACAAAAAACAGTGCAACTAGTTGCGGCGGAAGTCCCGCGCTGCGAAGCCGTTTCATCGTTAGCATGACACCGACCCAGACGAAAGGAAGCGACAGCGCCACCATCGTTTCCAGGAACCTAGCTTCGCCTCTGTGCAGTTGAGTGACTCGCACCACATCGCCCACAGGCACCCAGTAATTGAACAATTTCCATGGACGATGAAAGCCGTAGGTGGCGACCAGACGATCCAAGTTGTGCTTCAGGGCAAAGCCCAACAGTCCCACGAGGGCATATGTCCCCCGGTCCACGGTCTCGCTTGGGCGCCACAAGTCGGCGAATGCAATTTTCATAAGAGACCCCTCCCAACGGCGATATGCCTCTGCCTCATCTGACCGCAGTTTTGTTTCGCGCCCCGAAAAGCACCTTCAATTTTCCGCGTAGACGCGACATTCCCTTCAGCGTCCCGGCTGGCAAGTGCACTAGTTCCTCGAACAAGCCTGAAGTCGCGGTAAGGAATTCCAGCATCTCTTCCAATCGCTCACGGGTGTATGCGCTGTTGGCCGCAGACCCCTTCAATTCGCTTACGCAATCGTGCAGCACGCGTAGGGTCGGATCAATCTCCCGGCGCTTGCGTTCTCGAGCCACGATTTGAAAAATTTCCCAAACATCTTTGACAGATTCGAAATGGTCCCTGCGGTCACCAAGCACGTGGGCCACGCGAACGATTCCCCAGCCCTGCAACTCGCGAAGGCTATTGCTCACGTTCGACCGCGCTACCGCCAAAGTGTTCGCAATGTCTTCAGCATGCAGCGGCTTCGGCGAAAGGAACAGCAGAGCATGCACTTGTGCGACGGTGCGGTTGATTCCCCAGCGGGTGCCCATCTCACCCCAGTGCAGGACAAATCGTTGTTCAATAGGCGAGAGGGGCATGTATTGTATTTTCGTAATTTCTGTAAGTACAGAAATTACAGCAAATAGTAGAGCATGGTCAAGTTCGGTATGTAGAGCGGCCATCCGGATATTGCCGACCCCGTTTTCCTAAGTTATGTGCCTCAGGGGTTTGGTCGCGGCGTTCAGGAATTCACAAAGCCTTAACTTGTCGCATGCGACACTCAGTCTTCAGGCAACGCTTCCGCCGCCGCGCGACTCTCAGATGACCTGCTGAGATGCTTCGAGAAGGAGTCATAACCATGCAGCTCACCAGCGCAATTTTTCAGCAGGGAGCGGAGATCCCCAGTTATTACACCTCTGATGGCGAGGACGTTTCGCCCGAGCTCTCGTGGAAAGATGCTCCTGCGGAGACAAAGTCATTTGTCTTGGTCATGCATGACCCGGATGCACCCCGCCCCGGCGGCTTCACTCATTGGGTGGTTTACAACATCCCGCCTGACACGGGACACATTGAAGAGAAAGTCCCGCGCGAGGAGCAGGTTGCTGGTCTCGGGACCCAGGGAAAGAATGATGCTGAAAAGATCGGCTATATGGGGCCTGCCCCGCCCTCGGGAACACACCGCTATTTCATACGCCTGTTTGCCCTCAACACAATGCTGGATCTTGCGCCCGGAGCTACTCACAAGCAAGTCAGCGCCGCCATCAAAGGGCATATTTTGGCCCAGGCAGAGCTGATGGGAACCTACGAAAAGAAATCCCATCGCGCTGCCTGAGCCTGGTCGAAATCCAGGTAAGAGCCAAAACTAGAAGAAGTCGCTCATGCTGGCTGCGCCGCTGGCCGCTCCCGGAAAGCTAGTCAACCCCAGTGCCTTCATCGCCGTCTTGAGTAGGTTTTGGTGCTGATAAAGAATGGTGGACTTGTACCCCGCTCTCACCTTCGGACCAATTACGACGGCGGCGATATGCCCTCCACCATGCGCAGTGTCGGTACCGACACTTTCATCGAAAACAATAATGAGAAGACCGTCTTTTTGAAACGTTGCGCTGGCGATCAGCGGGGCGATGTTGGTCTTCAGCCAGGAGTCGGCGGTACTCAGGCTTCCGTCGTGCCCATCGTGTAGCAGATTAGGCACGATGAACGAAAAATTCGGCAAGGTGTTGTTGGCGCGGTCAGTCGCGAATTTGGTGAAAGGCACGAGGTTGAACTTTTCGCTGCTGTTAGCGACATCAGAAAAATAAGCGAGCGGATTGTGACGTTTGACATACGCGCCGCTTCCGCACCCGGTATATCCTGCGCTGGGTAAGCTTTCGGCGTACGACTTCCAAGTCTTCCCCGCGGTCAGCAGATGCCGAACAATGTTGTCCTGGGTGAGAGTGCTGCACAGACTGTCATTAGTAGTGATGATCTGTCCGGCAGTAAGCATGAAATAGTTGCCAATCGATGGATGGGTGTTGGCGTAATACTGGGTCGCCAGGCCGTACTTCGAGGCCAAGCTGTTCAGGTAAGGCATGGATGAGCTTCCAATAACACTCGAGTAGCTGTGGTTCTCTTCTAACACTACAAATACGTGACCGCTAATTGGAATCGAGCTTGTTGTGCCCGATGAGACAGTGATCGTAACAGCAGTTTTCGAAGCGCCTCCGCATTTGTCCCACTCCTGCACAACCGTGTTGTAGCTCCCAGGCGCCAGGCTCAAGTTCGTGTTTAAAGTCGATCCCGAGACTTTGTAAGCCAGCACCGACGGCGCAGTGTATATGCCCATCGACGACACGCCACCAGCGCAGCTTGTAGTGGCCGTAGCCGCGAAGTGAACGGGCGCGGAGACTTTACTGTTATGGACAGGCGAGGAAACCGAAACTCCAGCAAATGCAGGTGTCGCAAACAGGAGAATGGAACAGACGGAAATTTTCATGGGACTCCAGCTCTCAATTAGGGGATTACGCTTGGGGAACGAGCATTGGACGGGCGGCTGTTTTACTCCGCTACTCCGCAATCTTGGCTCCCCAAACTTGCGGTGTTTCAAGCACTGTAGAGAGGCTTCTACTTACACTCAATAGAAGTGAGGAATAGTTAGTACATGCGGTTCAGGCGGCGATTGAAGCTGCAGACGGCAGGTAATTGACAGGCTTTTCGTGCAACAACAACTCGGTTGCCTGGACTCTCGGATGGGAGTGGAACCATTCCTGCACGACGCCGTCATGCAGGAAATTTGCTATGGCCAGCAGACTCATTCCCTGATGGTGCGCCATCCAGCATCGCACTAGTTCATATTCGTGACGCCAAGCACTGCGTCCCGGCGGTCCGAAATCTCCTGATTCATAAAAGCCATATGCTCCGAACCACCCGTCGTGCGCCATTCTGCGCAGGTTTTCCAGCGCGGCCTTTGGAAGGGTGTTGAGGGCGAGAAAGCTTGAATACGGTGAGATGACCAGTGAATCCCGGTCGCCCCGGAACAGCGCAAGCTGTGGAATTCCGAACGCATGATATTGATAATTACCCGCCTCATCACGCGCGGAGTAGGCCGATTCAGAAATTCCCCAGGGAATGCGTTCGGGCGCAGTGAACGCCTGCTGCGAGCGTACGGCAGCATGACGCGAGAGGTCGAGCAATGTCCCGGCATATGTGCGCATCCACAACTGCGGCATCAAGTATTCGAACATGGTACCTGTCCATGAGATCAGAACTGCTCGTCCATGATCGATGGTGTGCGTGCGCGCCAGCAGGAACCAAGATTCCTGCGGAATTTCGTCTTTAGCAATGGCATTAAAGGTGGCGATGCGTGACTCCGACGCCAATAAGTCGTAGCACGCGGAGTGGACCTGGTCGTTTCCTTTATCAAAACCGATTGATAGCAGTTTTCTGCGCGGGTTCCAAAGGAAGCCGAATTCCATTTCATCCGCCAATTTACCCGCGCTTGCGGCAAGGCTTTGCAAGTTCTGAATCTGCCGAACCGCATCCATGCGCGCCGCCGAGACCAGCGAAAGCAAGCGCTTCAATGCCAGAACCCGTCCGTCATTATGAGGCTCCAAGCCAGACTTCGATTCCAACGCAACATGCAGACGGCCGGCCAGCTTCGCGAGCACCTCCGGCAAGTCTTTGAGCGGGACACTGCCTTCCGGCAACGCCAGTGTTGGGTCCTGGCGAAGCTCCGCGAAATCGTTCAGCATCCATGGAAGTAGCCGGACCACGGTTTGCCGGAACGCACGAAGCCGTGTCAGCGCCTGGCCGGTGAACCACTTCACATCTTCGGTGTGCTTCGCGCCGTCCTGATTGGCGGAAATCCGTTCAAGCGCAGCCTGCGGGAACTTGAGTAGAGACGTTTCCCAATCATCAGACTGCGATTTCGTCTCAATCCTTTGAAACAACTTGCGGGAGAAAACTCGAAGGTCAACCAGGATCCGCAGATGATCGAAGAACCCTTCAACCAGTTGGGGCTGCAAGACTGGTTGTTCCATCAACCGCCGGCATCCTTGCTGTAGCGTCCAAAGCGACGCAACCAGATTCCCACTGTCCACCGAGGAAACGAACAGTGGGGGCAGCGGCTTGAGCGTGCGGGTTTCATACCAGTTATAAAGATGGCCGCGATAACCCGGCATTTTTTCAATGGTGGCCAAGGTCTTCGCAGTTAGATCCGTAAATTCCGGCACGGTCAGGTATCCGAACTCGCATGCCACCTGCCGGGCATTGATCAGAAAGCCGATGTTCGTGGGAGAAACCCTCGCTGCGATTTGCAAGGGCTCTTCCTGCACATTGTCGGGGATCAGCCAATTGTGTTCTGCGGTGCTGAATTCGGCGAAGTAGCGCCAGGTGCGGATAGCGGCGCGCCTAAGAAACAGTTTGTCTTTTTCAGAGGCCTCGGTACGTGAAGGTCGCGGCGGACTGTTTAACCACACCGAAACGCTTTTGCTCCATGCCCACAGCGCAAGGATGGGCAGGGCAGAATAAAGAGCCGGGCGCCGGCCCAGATACACGGCGACGCCGAGGACGACGGCGATCAGCGGCATCCAATTCAAATACATATCAACCGCGGTGCGCCTCTCCCCGCCGACTTCCGCTTCCGCCGCGGTTTCCCACTCAAGCAATCGCTGCTGCGTGACCATTCGCCGAATGAGGGTGCGCAAGACTGCGTCCAGCGAGACCAGCATCTGATGCGGCAAGAACGTCAGATTCAGAAAAACGCTGACATTGGACGTGAGCAACGAACTGATCGCCTCGCGAGCCACCGCTCGTTTTTGCTCAGCCACAGCGCGGATGAGGGTGAACAAGAATTCGAACCAAATCGGCACGAACAGAATACAGATAGTCGCGACCGTCCAACTGCGCGCCGATCCTGGCAGAACCAGCCAGCCTAGAACGAACAGCAGGAACGTCGCGGGCTCGACCAAGCTACGGCGGAGATTATCCAGAATCTTCCATTGCGAAACCAGCGAGATCGGATTGGTTACCATGCGCCCAGTTTCGTCAAGAACGCGCGGGAACAGCCAATTAGTGATCTGCCAATCGCCGCGCAGCCAGCGGTGCTTGCGGCGGTTGTAGGCGCTGTAGTGCGACGGATAGTCCTCGATGACTTCGGTGTCGGTCACCAGTCCCACGCGAGCGTAGGCTCCTTCGATCAGATCGTGGCTGAGAAGGGCATTTTGCGGGAATCGGCGCTCAAGTACGCGATGCACGATTTCAACTTCGTAGATTCCTTTGCCGGCAAAGATTCCTTCACCATAAAGGTCCTGATAGACATCCGAGACTGCGCGCGTGTAAATGTCGAATCCCGTCTGTCCGGAATAAATGTTGGCTAGGCGAGAGCGAGCAGCGCTCTGTACGCTCACCCGTACCCGAGGCTGAAGAATTCCGTATCCAGCGACGACAATGTTTTTCTCGGGATCAACGATGGCCCGATTCAAGGGATGCGCCAGGGTGCCAATCAAGCGCTGCGCCGAACCGCGCGGCAGTTCTGTGTCGGCATCGAGAGTAATGACAAAACGTACATCTGGCAGAATCGAAAGGTCGCCGGCCTTGACCGGGAAACTGTCGTAATTTCCGGTGAGCAGCCGGTTCAGGTCCATCAACTTTCCGCGCTTGCGTTCCCAGCCCATCCACACCTTCTCGCGCGGATTGTAAGTGCGATGCCGATGCAGCATAAGAAATGATCCGGTTTGCTTGCCGGAATATTTCTCATTGAGCTGCTTTATCAGGGTGGCGCACAAATCCACCAAGGGATCGTCTTCCCGGGAAGGTACCGGCGAATCGGGTAGATCGGTGAGCAGGGCAAAGTGCAAGTTGCGGTCGTGGTTTCCTAGAAAACGAACTTCCAGGTCCTCCACCAGGCGGTGCACCTGCTTTTCGTTTAAGAGCAAAGCGGGAACCGCGACCAAACTCGTGCAATCCTCCGGGACGCCTTTGGAGAAATCTAATTTCGGCAGAATCTCCGGGCGCAGCAGAGCGGTGGTCAGATAGTTCATCAACTGGGCCGCGCTTTGCGAGCAAGGCAGCAGCAGCACGATCATGGAAAAGAGAATCAGCCCCGGAGGCGTAAACGTGCTGGTCAGCAGTAGCACGATCGCCGACATGATCCCAAAAGTGAGCACTTCAATTCCGGGGAGATAGAACTCGTCAGGATGACTGCGGAGAAAATTCCGCACTTGAAACGCCAGGGATGGACGAAAGCCGACCTTTGCGCGAAGTTGCGCCGCACCGGGTCCGGCCAGATAGAAACCGACGTGAGACTCACGCGCGGCCTGCCTTGGATCGTCAAAGTTCTCTTGCTGCGCGCGCCGGGCGAATGACAACACTTCAGCAGCCACTTCCATTTCGGTGCAATCGGAGTGTTCTGCTATTTTCACCAGCTTTTCGCGATAGAAGTTGCGGCTCTCAAAGTCCATTTTCGGATAGGCGCGCGCGGGGTCTTCACGCAGCACTTTGTCGAAACCGATATACGGCTCGAGGACTTCTTTCCATTGCAACTGATTGATCTCGCGCAGGCTGCGAACGCAGATACCGATGGCCTGAGGAGTCTCCAGGTTTTCGAAAAGCTTCCGCCCGCGCGCTGCAAGCCGCTCCAGCAACACCAGCTCCATCGCCGGTAGCAAGGCCCAGAGTTCGCGGAATTTGAGCACCGTTGATTCCTGAAACGCGCCCAAGTAGGCGAGGAACGCGGCCTCGCTAAAATCGAAGTTCACTGCATGCAGAAAAGCTTCGGCGACGGCAGCAGCCCGCGGAATCGTAGTGCCTCTAGGTGTGCGAACGTGGGGCAATCGGCGCAGCTGTTTAAGCGCGTTCTTGGTGTTTCCCAATTCCGCCCACAGCAGGGGCATGTTCTCGCGCAACCAGCGAAGATCGTCGGGCTCACCTGTACTCCGCGGCCTTCGATTCACGTTCTCCAGCACGGGACGCAGCCCGGCTGCCATCGCGTTCCAGCGTTCTGAGAAAAAGTGCGAAGTGTGTACTCCCGGGTTCCACGCCAGCACCGGAGCTACTTCTCTGGCATTCCGCCGGAGGTCGTCGAAATCTGGGGCGGCTTCCTGGGCTCCTTGGGGCACTCGTTCCGCCTCGGCTTCGATCATTTCGATGTGGGTGTTCTGCGGCATCTTGGTCCAGAGTTGTTAACGATAACTGGCGGCTTGCAATTCGAACATCTCGGCATAGCGCCCACCCATACGGGTGAGCCGGTCGTGAGTTCCTTCTTCCGCGATCTTCCCGTTCTCTAGTACTACGATGCGGTCGGCCATGCGCACGGTTGAGAAACGGTGTGAGATGAACAGCGCCATCTTCCCCGACGTGAGTTCAGAAAAACGTTGAAAAACCTGGTACTCACTGCGCGCGTCGAGCGCGGCGGTAGGCTCATCAAGCACAAGCAGTTGCGCGTCACGCAGGTAAGCACGGGCCAGGGCGAGCTTCTGCCACTCTCCTCCGGAAAGATCAACTCCGCCTTCAAAACGCCGTCCAAGCATTTGCTCGTATTCAGCCGGAAGCCGGGATACGACTTCATCAGCCAAGCTCTTTCTAGCGGCGGATTGGAGTAGCAGAAGGTTGTCCAGGTCCTCGATTTTCCCGACAGCAATGTTCTCACGCGCGGTCATCTCGTAGCGCATGAAGTCCTGGAAAATGACGCCGATTTCGCGGTAAAGATCTTCAAGGTCGTACTCGCGAAGATCCACTCCGTCGAGCAAGATTTCTCCTTCACTTGGATCGTAGAGCCGGGTAATAAGCTTGACGATCGTGGTCTTGCCCTGGCCGTTTTCGCCGATCAGTGCGACGCGCTCTCCCGTATGGAGGTGAAAATTGAGACGATCAATCACCAACCGGCTCGTTCCCGGATAGCGGAACGACACATTGCGAAACTCGAATCCCTGTTGGATCGGCCGCGGAGCGGGCAGTGCGTTTGGCTTAGAACGAATAGTCGGCTTCATTTCGAAGAACGCGAGCAGATCGGTGAGGAACAGGGCTTGATCGGCAATTCCTGAGAGCGTCGAAAATACCTGCTGAATGTTGCTACTGGCTTGCAGAATCGCATTGGTCAGAAAGTAAAACGTGCCGATGCCCAATCGGCCGGCCAGAGTCCGCCAGATCACATAAGCGTAGGCTCCGTAGTAGCCGCCCGTGCTGATGAACGACAAGACCGAGCCAATGCCAAGCCTCTTACGGGCGAGCTCAACGTCCTGCTCATAAATAATCTCGGAGAGTTTCGCAAACCGTCCTGTGAAAAATCCGCCGAGACCGAATAGTTTGAGTTCCTTTGCCGCTTCCTTGGTCCCACCAGCCTGGCGAAGATAATCTAGCTGACGCTTGATTGGTGTCTGGCGGAAATTTTTGGCATAGCCGAGAAAGGCAAAGTGGGTCTCACCCAGAAACGCCGGCAGCACGGCGGCGGTCAGCAGCAACATAAGCCAAGGTGAATAGATCATGACTGCCACCGACCAGCCCACCGCGGTGATCAGTTGCAGTTCGAGGCGTCCAAGGGACTGGATCATTACCAGCCGGTCTGTCGCCTGGACTCGTGCGCGTTCCAAGCGATCGTAATAAATAGGATCTTCATAAGCCGTCAGATCTAGTGCGGAAGCATGTTTCATGACCTGAATGCTGACATGACGGGTGTACTTGTTCGCGAGAAAGGAATCGGAGTAGTCGATAGCTCGCGCGACAATGCTGCTCGTGACTGCGAGACCGAACTCAGCAAGCACTAGCCACCAAAGCCGTGCCGGAACGGCTCCGCGTGTCTGGAGAAGGTTTACCAGAATGTCGATGATCAGCTTCGCGACATAGGTGAGCGCAATTGGCAGCAAGGCCGCCGTAACCCGAGCTACGATGCCGAACGTCACCACCCCCGGCCCAGACTTCCACACGATCTTCAGGACAGGGGGAACGTTACGCAGCGCCGACAGACGCTCCTGCCAACTACTCCAGAAGTTTTCCTTTTGTGACATTTGGCCGAGTCCTGGCCCGGTTTGACTCCGCAAAACTGCCGGTGGTTACGGTTCTGCCGCGCTGCTACGCACCAGAGATGCCGAAAACCCGTGCAAAGGTTTGACAGACAACGCTGCTGCACGCCGCATGCCGCGTGGCGATGTAGGCCGCTTTACCCATTATAGCGAGCGCGGGTTGGGCCTTCACAAGCGCGGCTAAGGCATTCGTCTTAATTACCAGCGGTATTCCGCAGTCGAGGATTCCTTTGACTCGACCCGGCGAGCGCGACAACATGGAGCAAATATTCGCCAGCGAGAAGTGCGCTTCGTGAAAAATCTTCTCGGCTTGGTGAAAAATGTCTATCTTTTTCTGCTTTCACAGGGTGGTAAAGGAGTAGCTCTGCCCCATAATCAGAGTACAAATCAGATTCGATGAGTTCGACCCGCCGTCAATTCCTTCGCGTGGCGCTGACCGGGGCCGCAGTTCTTCCTTTCACAGGGAAGACCTTGGCCTCCGATCTGCTCCCTAGCCGTTTCGCGCCGGCCATCAGCGACCCTGGGTTGCTTGATGAGCTCGAGCGTGCCGCATTCGAATTTTTCTGGAATGAAGCCAACCCGGCGACTGGACTTGTACTGGACCGCGCCAGTGCGAACGGCGGTGGTCCGCGTGGCATGGCCAGCATCGCGGCCACCGGGTTCGGGCTTACCGCCCTCTGCATCGGTCATGAGCGGAATTACCGCCCAAGGATTCAAATCGAGCACAGGGTGGCAAAGACCCTGCATTTCCTCGCTCAGCAAGTTCCGGTTGAGCACGGCTTCTTTTATCACTTTGTTGAGGACGGCAGCGGAAGGCGACGCGCCAATTCAGAAGTTTCGCCGATTGACACGGCGATCCTGCTTTGCGGAGCTTTGACCTGCCGCCAATACTTCCGCACCGGGCAAATTCGCCGTGACGCGACTGCAATCTACCAGCGAGTGGAGTGGCCGTGGGCACTCAACGGCGGAAGCACATTTGCGATGGATTGGACTCCGGAGTATGGCTTCAGCCCTCTGCGATGGGACTCGTACTGCGAGTCCATGATGCTGTACCTGCTGGCGATGGGATCGCCAACCCATCCCATTCCGCAGGAGAGTTGGGGCGCGATCCGGCGGCCGAAGCTGGTTTACCGTGACTACCAATTCATCTCCATCCCAGCCCCGCTTTTTGTCCATCAGTTCTCCCATGCGTGGTTTGACTTCCGCGACAAACGCGATGACTTCGCGAACTATTTCGAAAACTCGGTCAGCGCCTGTCGTGCACACCGCGAGTTTTGCGCCGAATTGAGCGAACGGTTTCCCTGCTATTCCGGAGATGTCTGGGGCATCACGGCTTCGGATTCTAGTGATGGTTACGTCGCCTGGGGCGGTCCGCCACTGCTCGGGCCCATTGACGGAAGTCTCGTCCCCGCGGCTTCAGCAGGGTCACTACCGTTCTTATTCACCGAATCGCTGTCCGTGCTGCGAAACCTGCGCGCCTACTACGGCAAGCAAATCTGGAAAAAGTACGGCTTTGTGGATGCGTTTAACCCGCTTACCGGCTGGGCCAGCAAGGATGTGCTGGGAATTGATGTAGGGATCAGCATGTTGATGGCGGAAAATGCCCGTTCGCAATTTGTTTGGGACGTCTTCATGCGCAATCCTGAAATTGCCATTGCAATGGATCGTGCCGGCTTCCGCGACGAAGTCAAAAGCGTTTAACCGCAAAGTTCGCTAAGGATCGTAAAGATCGCGAAGAAAACCGCGAAAAGAAAGATAATGGCAGGTTTTCTTAGCGTCCTTTGCGTCTCTTTGCGAACTTTGCGGTTAAAGGCTTTGTCGCTGGTTAACACGCGCAACTAATCCAGAATCGGCAAACTCAGGCACGGCTTCACCAGAAACTCCAGGGGTGCAATATGCCTGAGCGCCTCTTCCACCACGGAAGCTGGGCAGGGCTCAAGAGTGATCACAAAGGGAAGCTTGTCCTTCGCATATCCCGGCTTCTGGAAGACGGAATCAATATTGATTCCTGAGCGGCAGAAGATCAACGCTAACGACGCGATGATACCCGGTTCGTCCTTTACTGTGAAGCGCAAGTAGTGCCGTGAAGTGAAATCAAAGCTGACCGGTCGTTTAGGCACCTCCCGTTCTGGTTCAAGGGCCACGGTGTTCACCTGCCGTGAGCGCGCTATCGCAATCAGGTCTGAAACAATTGCAACTGCGGTGGGATTTCCTCCTGCGCCGTGCCCCGCAAACACGGTTTCCCCCCCGAATTTTCCGGTGGACATCACCAGATTCTGTCCGCCCTCGACCCGCGCCAAAGGCGAAGAGCCATGCACCAGCATGGGCTGCACCGAAGCCAGCAGGCGGTCAGCAGTAATTTCGGCGCGCGAAATCTGGCGGATGGTGCAGTCCAGCAACTTTGCGTAGTCAAAATCCACCGGCTCAATGCCGGAAATCGATCTTGCCAAAATGTCCAAAGGATTCGCCGAGACGCGCAACCCAGTGCGGGCCAGGATAGTGAGCTTGGCGCGTGCGTCGAAGCCATCAATATCGTCAGTGGGGTCTGCTTCTGCGAAACCCAACTTCTGAGCTTCACGCAATGCCTCCTCGAACGAGATTCCAGCGCTTTCAATGCGCGTGAGAATGTAATTGCAAGTGCCGTTCAAAATTCCGCACAGCTTAACCAACTCATCACCCGCCAGGCCTTCTTGCAGGCCGGAAATGACGGGGACACCTCCCGCGACTGACGCTCCAAACGCGATGTGCTGTTTGTGTTTGTGGGCCAGGCGAACGAGCTCTGTGCCGTGGCGCGCGATTATCTGTTTATTCGCAGTGACTACGGACTTACCGGATTTCAGTGCGTGGCGAATCCACTCGCCCGCCGGCTCCAGTCCTCCGATGACTTCCACGACAATGTCAACGTTCGAGGAGACAATGTCGCTGAATTCCTGCGTCCAACGTACGGTGTCGGGCAGCCAGTCCACTCGTTTGCGCTCGACATTGCGATTACAAATGTGAGTAAGCTGGAGGCCGGCGGGAGCGTTTTCCGAGAGAATGCGAGCGACCGAACTGCCCACAGTTCCGAAACCGACAATCGCAACCTCTAGAGATCGTGATGAGTCTCCCACGTCGTTAGGCACGCCGGAAGTCGCCGGGTTCGATTGGGAATTTTGTCAAAGGCTTCACAGTTCTGGTAGGGCGGAACCGCTCGTCCGCCTTCCTCCCAGCAGTAAGTGTTTTCTGTCGGTTGTTGGAAGTACGTCTGCTTCTAGCTTGTGGGCTGATCCCGTTTCCGCGAGCGTTCGGCGCTACGCCGTTCTTCTTGAGCGTTGTGATTCCCCGGGTGCCGCGTCCTTGTCTCTCCGTTCTTTGGACAGACAGGGCGGCCGCTTTTGGAAAGAAATGCGCATGCAGATGACGCACCGCTCTCGGCACATCGCTCTCCTTTACTACAAAGCTGATATTGATTTCCGAAGCGCCCTGGGAAATCATGCGGATGTTTACCTCAGCTTCGGCGATGGTATTGAAGACGCTTGCCGCAATGCCAGGCTTCCCGTGAATGTCTTCCCCAACCAGGCAGATGATCGCCTGACGGTCTTCACTAGTCACATCCGCGATTTGTTCGAGTTCGGTCAGCAGCGGTTTCGGCAGCCGCTTGGTTTCCATGGTGAAGGAAAGGCTGACTTCGGAGATTGCCACAATATCCACCGAGGTAGAGTGGCGGTCGAGCGCTTCAAACACCGAGCGCAGAAATCCATGCACCATCACTCCGCGCGACGCCACGACGTTCACAATGCTGACTCCAGTCTTGGCGGTGATGGCGCGAAAAACATCGCGGCTACGCGGAGCTTGGGCCGTGATCTCGGTTCCAGTGCTGTTGATGTTTCGCGAATTCAACACGTAAACCGGGATGTTCTGGTGGATAGCGGGCAGCAGCGTCGCCGGATGCAGGACCTTGGCGCCGAAATATGCCAGTTCGGCAGCCTCATTGAAACTGATTCGTTTGATCGTTCGGGCTTCAGGACAAAGCCGCGGGTCGGTGGTCATCATACCTTCGACGTCAGTCCAGATTTCGATCCGTTCTGCGCCAAGCGCGGCGCCGATAATCGCGGCCGAATAATCTGATCCGCCGCGGCCGAGTGTCGTCGGCACTCCCTCAACTGTCGCCGCAATGAACCCGCCCATCACTGCGACGCCTTTTTGGGAAACAATGGGCACTATCTTCTTCTTACAACGTTCGCGGGTTTCTGCCATTCTCGGTAGGGCACGAGTATGGGTGGCATCTGTGACCAGGCATTCGCGAGAATCTACCCACGAAGCATTGAGTCCGCGTATGGAGAAGGCATCAGCCACAATTAGACTGGAAAGCAACTCTCCGAATGAGAGCAGATAATCGCTGCCGCGCGGCGTAAGCTCACGCACGGCGGCGAGCCCCCGCAGAAAATTGTTCAATTCCGAAAAGAAAGCCTCAAGTCGGGGCGCAAGGCTTGCGCTCCGTTTTCGCCCGAGAAGGAGGACTGCCGCTTGAAAATGGCGTTCGCGCAGGGCCTGCAGCAACTCAAGACTCTCTTCGCAGTCTCCCGACGCAGCCTTGTGGCCCATGGCAACAAGCTGATCCGTAACTTTGGCCATGGCGCTGACGACGACCAGGGGAGAGTGCTTCTTACGGCTCCCGACAATCTTGGCGACGCGCTCGATGGCCTCGGCACTCTCAACCGAAGTGCCGCCAAATTTCATCACGATCATACGTAGCTCACCAGGCGCAACGCTGCATCCATAATGGCTTGTCTTGTCACAAATTCAAGATTAAAAGAGGCACACAAACGAAAACCCACCACCAGTCGTTTTATCTGGCCGTGGGTCTTGAGCAAATTCTATAAGTGCGGCTCAACGGCGCCCACGCCAGACTGTGATTCGTGTCCCCATAGCGCGTATAGGGGAGAACGACAGAGTCTGGAACATGGACGGCATCCTCAAACTATAGCGTAGCCATTCTAGACGGCATCATTCGACTTTTCGATGGAAGCTATCGAAAACCTAAATGACGCAGGTCTATGGATAACCGTCCTGATCTTTCGTTCCGTGGGTGCACAAAAGTAAGATTCGCGCTGGGATTAATGTCCACCGCCCTGTCCTTTCGAAAGTGGAAGCACAAGGACGGTGCGACCGCTGAAATTTCCATCCGGCTAATCGAAATTCTGAATTGTACTTTTGACCCCAAACCGCTGTACCAAAGATATATACAGGTCGTGGTGCGCGCGATCGCAGAATCCGTCGTTGGTCGTTCGTCCTTGGTCGTTGGCGAAGCCGGCTAGATCGTCGGCCGACCACGAATCACCAACGACCGACGACGCTTTTTCCCTAGGAGAAACCTCTGCCTCACTGGAAGACAAACAACGGTTTGCCGCCGCCGCAGGGTCTTTACGATCCTGCGCAGGAACACGACGCGTGTGGCATTGGGTTTGTCGCCAGCATTCGCGGGGAGAAGAGTCACCAGATCATCGAGCAGGGAATTCAGGTCCTGATCAACCTGACGCACCGCGGCGCCTGCGGGTGTGATCCGGAGACCGGCGATGGTGCCGGACTGCTGATCCAGATTCCACACAAATTTTTCGCGCGTGAGTGCGAAACCCTCGGCTTCACGCTTCCAGCGCCTGGCGAGTATGCGGTAGGCATGACTTTCTTGCCGGTCGAAAAGCATCCGCGCCTGAATTGTGAAGGTGTCCTGGAGCGCGTCATCCGCGAGGAAGGACTGAGTACTCTCGGCTGGCGCGATACACCAGTCAACGGTGACGCGATTGGACGAGTGGCGCGCGCGTCGCAGCCCTACATTCAGCAGATTTTTGTCGCGCGTCCCCCGGAGATAGATGAAGATGCGTTTGAGCGCAAACTTTACGTAGTCCGCAAGCGTGCGGAGTTGGAAATCGCCGATTCGGACATCGAAGACAAAGAGTTCTTCTACATTCCGTCGCTCTCGGCGCGGACCATCGTTTACAAAGGCCTGCTGCTGGCTCCGCAAATTGCCAATTTTTACGGAGAACTCTCCGATCCAGATGCGGCTAGCGCACTTTGTCTGGTACACCAGCGTTTTTCGACCAACACTTTCCCGAGTTGGAAGCTGGCGCATCCTTACCGCTATGTGGCGCACAACGGCGAAATCAACACGCTGAAAGGCAACGTCGCCTGGATGCACGCTCGGCAATCCATTCTTGCGACGGAGCATTTCGGAGATGACATCAAGAAGCTGTTCCCGATCATCGAAGCGGGCGGCAGCGACTCTGCGAATTTCGACAACGCGGTCGAGCTTCTATTCCAGGCGGGACGAAGCCTTCCGCACGTGATGGCCATGCTGATCCCCGAAGCTTGGGCCGGCAATCCGCACGTGAAGCCGGAGAAGCGGGCGTTTTACGAATATCACGCCTCATTGATGGAGCCGTGGGATGGCCCGGCAGCGATTGCGTTCACTGATGGCCGCGTGATCGGCGCAACATTGGATCGCAATGGTCTCCGCCCCGGACGTTACGTTGTAACCGATGATGACCTCGTGGTGATGGCTTCGGAAGCGGGCGTGCTTTCAGTCGCGCCTGAGAAGGTTAAGAGAAAAGGGCGGCTCCAGCCCGGGAAGATGTTCCTCGTGGACACGGTCGAAGGCCGCATTATCTCTGACAAAGAGGTCAAAAAGAAGTTGGCGGCTCGGCAGCCTTATGGTGAATGGCTGAAGGAAAACCAGATCACGCTCGACCAGTTGCCTGAGCCGGTGCGAGTGCACGCCTCCGACCACGCCACCATCCTTTCGCGGCAACGCGCCTTCGGTTACACCGATGAGGATTTGAAGATGATTATGGAGCCGATGGCCGCCAAGGGTGAAGAACCCGTCGGTTCGATGGGAACCGATACCCCTCTGGCGTGCTTGAGCGACAAGCCGCAGCCGCTCTTTAACTATTTCAAGCAGCTCTTCGCGCAGGTGACGAATCCGCCCATTGATCCTATCCGCGAAGAGATGGTGATGTCGCTCATCAGCTACATCGGAACCGAGCGAAACATTCTGGAAGAGACGCCGGAAAATTGTCACACGTTGAAGCTGCCACATCCGATCCTGACCAATCGCGATCTGGAAAAGCTGCGGCGAGTCTCGCGCGGAGATTTGCTGGCCATTACGTTGCCAGCTCTGTTCAGCGCCAAGGATGGGGAAGTCGGTTTGCGGCTGGCGCTCGATGAGCTTTCACGGCGGGCGTCGCTAGCGGTGAAGTCTGGCTACAGCCTGCTGATTCTTTCGGACCGCGGCGTGGACAAGAATTATGCGCCCATTCCTAGCCTGCTGGCTCTGGCAGCAGTACATAATCTGCTCGTCCGAGAAGAGACCCGCACCCAGGTTGCGCTGATTATCGAGTCAGGCGAGCCGCGTGAAGTCATGCACTTTGCTCTGCTGATCGGATATGGTGCGAGTGCGATCAATCCTTATCTCGCGATTGAAACTCTGGAAGATATCGCGGGCAGAGGGTATTTGCCCGGAGGCATGACTCCCGATGTAGCCGTCAAGCACTTCACCAAGGCGATCAACAAGGGTTTGCTGAAGACGTTCTCAAAAATGGGGATTTCAACCCTGCAAAGTTATCGGGGCGCGCAAGTCTTCGAGGCGATTGGCCTGAATAAGGATCTGGTGGACGCGTATTTTTCCGGCACAACATCTCGAATTGGCGGCGTGGGCTTGAGTGTGCTCGCGCGCGAGGCGCAATTGAAACACGAGTTCGCCTTCCGAGCGGTGACCGACGCGGACACTGAACTGGCAGTCGGCGGGAGCTACCACTTTCGGGTAAATGGTGAATATCACTTGCTGAACCCGGAGACCATCAGCAAGCTGCAGCACAGCGTCCGCGAGCAGAATTTCAAGTCGTTCGAAGAATACGCGGCCCTGATTGATACGCAGAGCCGCAACCTGGCAACCCTGCGCAGCCTCATGAAATTCAAGAAGGCACGCAAGCCGGTGCCGGTCGAGCAAGTCGAGCCAGCAAAAGAGATCGTCAAGCGCTTCACCACGGGTGCAATGTCATTCGGCTCCATCAGCAAGGAAGCGCACGAGACCTTGGCGATTGCAATGAACCGGATCGGAGGAAGGTCGAACACCGGCGAAGGTGGCGAGGACGAAGAGCGCTATAAGAAAGACGCCAATGGTGACTGGCGTCGCAGCGCAATCAAGCAAGTAGCATCCGCGCGGTTTGGCGTGACTACAAATTACCTGGTCAACGCCGACGAATTGCAGATCAAGATGGCGCAAGGCGCGAAGCCGGGTGAAGGCGGACAGCTTCCCGGGCACAAAGTTGACGACGTGATCGCGCGCCTGCGGCATTCAATCGCAGGCGTGGGACTGATTTCGCCGCCACCGCATCACGACATTTATTCGATCGAAGACCTGGCGCAACTGATTTACGACTTGAAAAACGCGAATCCAAAGGCGCGGATTTCGGTAAAGCTTGTGTCTGAGATCGGCGTCGGCACCGTTGCTGCAGGAGTTGCCAAGGCTCACGCCGATGTGGTCCTCATCTCCGGTGACAGCGGTGGCACGGGCGCATCGCCACTCAGTTCGATCAAGCACGCCGGAATCCCGTGGGAACTGGGCCTTGCTGAAACCCAGCAGGTCCTCCTGATGAACGACCTGCGCAGCCGCATCCGCGTGCAGACTGACGGCAAGCTGCAAACCGGGCGCGATGTGGTGATCGCCGCGCTACTTGGCGCCGAAGAATTCGGTTTTGCCACCGCGCCTCTTGTCGCGATGGGCTGCATCATGCTGCGCAAGTGTCATCTCAATACCTGTTCAGTCGGCATCGCGACCCAGGACCCCGAGCTGCGCAAGAAATTCACCGGCCAGCCTGAGCACGTAATCAATTTCTTCTTCTTCGTTGCCGAGCAAGTGCGGCAATACATGGCGGAGCTAGGCTTCCGCAAAGTGGACGAGATGGTCGGGCGAGTGGACATGCTCGACGTACAACCCGCCATCGAGCACTGGAAGGCGCGCGGCGTTGATCTTTCGGCGATTCTCTACAATCCCCCGTTGCCCGGACGCGTGGCCCGCCACTGCGTGCAGGCGCAGGATCATGGCTTAGAGAAAGCGCTCGATCACGAGCTGATTGCTGGAGCAAAAGATGCTCTGGAAAATCGCACTCCCGTTGAAATGGCTTTCCCGATACGCAATGTGCATCGCACCGTCGGCGCAATGCTGAGTGGCGAAATCGCGCGGAGCTATGGATCGGACGGGCTACCAGATGACACCATTCGCATCAACTTCGCAGGATCTGCAGGGCAGAGCTTTGGCGCGTTCCTGGCCAAGGGCGTCACGATGACACTGGAAGGGGACGCCAACGATTACGTCGGCAAAGGTCTCTCGGGCGGCAGGGTCATTGTTTATCCACCGAAAAATTCACGCTTCGCCGCGGAAGAAAATATTCTGATCGGTAACGTGGTGCTCTACGGTGCGACCAGTGGCGAGGCATTCTTCAGTGGTGTTGCCGGCGAACGGTTCGCGGTCCGGAATTCCGGCGCGACCGCCGTTGTTGAAGGTGTGGGCGATCACGGCTGCGAATACATGACCAATGGCCTCGTCGTCGTGCTTGGCTCCTGTGGCAGAAACTTCGCAGCAGGCATGAGTGGCGGCATCGCTTATGTGTTCGACGACAAAATGGATTTCACGGAGAAGCGCTGCAACCTCGCTTCGGTCGATCTTGAGCCTGTCATCGAACCACGCGACGTGGAGGTGATCCATAGCCTTGTACAGCGCCACTACGAGCTGACCGGCAGCAAGCGCGCGAAACATATTCTCGACGGTTGGGTGGACATGCTGCCGCGCTTCATCAAGATCTTCCCCCATGAATTCAAGCGCGTGCTGGGCGTGACGCGAACCAGACAACAATACATTCCCGGCCAACCGGTTCCTGTGACCGAACTGGCGGAGGCCCTGCATGGGTAAGCCATCGGGCTTCATGGAGCAGCCGCGCGAAAGCGCCACCCGCCGGCCGGTTGCCGAGCGAGTGAACGACTGGTTCGAAATTTACCAGGACTTTCGTGAAGAGAAGTTGCGGGCCCAAGGGGCGCGCTGCATGGATTGTGGCGTGCCCTTCTGCCACACCGGGTGCCCGGTGAACAATCTCATTCCGGACTGGAATGACCTCGTCTATAACGGCCGCTGGAAGGAGGCGGTGCGCCAACTTCACTCGACCAACAACTTTCCTGAATTCACGGGGCGGATTTGTCCCGCGCCCTGCGAAGCCGCATGCGTGCTCGGGATTAATGAGCCCGCAGTAACGATCAAGCAAATTGAAAAGAGCATAGTCGAGCGCGGGTTTGCCGAAGGATTGATCCGTCCGGAGCCGCCAAAATTCCGTTCCGGCAAGAAAGTTGCAATTGTGGGATCAGGCCCGGCAGGCTTGGCCGCGGCGCAGCAACTGAATCGCGCCGGGCACTGGGCCACGGTTTACGAAAAAGCGGACCGCATCGGCGGCTTGCTCCGCTACGGCATTCCCGAATTCAAGATGGAGAAACACATCGTGGATCGACGCCTGGAGCAGATGGAGGCCGAAGGCGTGAAGTTTGTGACCAACGCGCACGTCGGCCACTCGGTGCCGGTCGAAGATTTGCAGCGCGAGTTCGACGCAATTCTTCTCGCCGGAGGAGCCGAGGCGCCTCGCGATTTGAATGTTCCGGGAAGGGAATTGAAAGGGATCGATTTCGCGATGGAGTATCTCCCGCAATCGAACAAGCGTTGCCATGGCGATGTGCTCGATCCCTTGGCCGACATTCTCGCCACCGGGAAACGCGTCATCATTATTGGGGGCGGAGATACGGGCGCGGATTGCCTGGGAACCGTCCATCGTCAAAAAGCAATTTCGGTTCACCAGTTTGAAATTATGCCGATGCCTCCAGCAGATCGGTCCCCTTCTACCCCGTGGCCACTTTGGCCCATGCAGTTGCGGATCGAAGGCGCCCATGAAGAAGGGGGAATCCGCGAGTGGAGCATCGCCACCAGCAAATTTACTGGCGATGCAAATGGAAATGTGAAGCAGTTGCACGGAATTCGGGTCGGCCCGCCGCCGAAATTCGAGGCGATCTCGGGCACGGAATTCGTGATCGACGCCGATCTTGTTTTACTGGCGATGGGCTTCACCGGACCTGTGCGCAACGGCATGATCGAAAAACTGGGAGTGAAACTCGACCAGCGCGCCAATGTTGCCACCGGCGCAGATTACATGTCGTCAGTGCCCGGCGTTTTTGCCGCCGGAGACATGCGCCGTGGGCAGTCGCTTGTGGTCTGGGCAATCTCGGAGGGGCGCAAAGCCGCTGCAGGAATTGATCAGTATCTCGCTCGCCCGCAGGCAGCACCACCCGTGAAGTCCCGATCCAACTCCCGGCGCGATCTAATTTCGGTGTAAGCTCATACCCAAGCTTCCTCTCATGGCCAAACCTGTATTGATGAGCACCAAGCCGGCCCGGGCTGCCGAAAGGGCGGTCAATCTCTCTGAGATCCATCAGGCGATGAGCCGCGTTCGCGACTCCATTTATCTATCGCCATGCGCCCGCTCTGAGGACTTTTCGCAGCTCACCGGGAACTCGGTTTATCTCAAGCTCGACAACCTGCAACGTACCGGCGCTTTCAAGGAGCGCGGCGCACTGAATAAGCTTCTGACTCTAACTCCCGAGGAGCGCTCTCGAGGAGTGATTGCAGCTTCCGCAGGGAATCACGCGCAAGGGTTGGCCTATCACGCCGGCCGTCACGGAATCCGCGCGCAGATTTGCATGCCGCTTACCACTCCGCTCATCAAAGTTTCGGCCACCAAGGGATATGGCGCGGACGTGGTGCTGCACGGTGCGAATTATGACGAAGCCTGCGAAGAAGCGGTCCGGAGAAGTGAGCAGTTTGGGATGACATTTGTGCATCCCTTCGATGACGAGGTCGTCATTGCGGGTCAGGGCACCATGGGATTGGAAATTCTGCAGCAGGTCCCCGATATAGAGGCCATAGTTGCTCCCATTGGCGGAGGCGGCTTGATTGCCGGAGTAGCCTGCGCAGTAAAAGAAACGAATCCGCACTTGCGTGTGATTGGCGTTCAGCCCGCGCGTTTGCCGTCCATGAAAGTTGCCATTGCCGAAGGGCATCCCGTGACTTTGAGCCCGGCTCCGACCATTGCAGACGGAATCGCGGTCCGGCGCGCTGGGGAAAAGACGCTACCGCTGGTCCAGAAATACGTGGACGACATCGTGACCGTAGACGAAGAGGAAATCGCCAATGCGATTCTCCTTCTACTGGAACGCGAAAAGACGCTTGCGGAAGGCGCGGGAGCGGCGGCGATTGCGGCACTCATCAACCACAAAACACCTTTGAGCGGAAAGAAAGTCGCAGTCCTGGTCTGCGGCGGCAACATTGACGTCAGCCTGCTCTCGCGCATCATGGAACGCGGGTTGGTGAAGGATGGCCGCTTGGTACGACTTCGCGTTCACCTGCCGGACTACCCCGGAGCCCTGCACCGCCTGACCGGAAT
>Ga0137367_10000735_pt1 | contig 24389 bp, 18 predicted proteins | sample SagtaG_14_FD_104939 | JGI IMG/M metagenome (GOLD analysis project Ga0137367, IMG submission 104939) | Vadose zone soil microbial communities from Sagehorn Ranch, Mendocino, California, USA - Sage1_L_80_16 metaG | ecosystem: Environmental > Terrestrial > Soil > Vadose zone | place: USA... | reverse complement strand
CACGCCGCAGTGATGCGCGCATAAACGGCATTCCGCCAGCGCGAGGCGCGCGGTCTCGATGCGCGAGCGGGCCCGCTCCGACCGGTTTGGCAGTCGCGGCCGCGATACGGCGTGTTCGACGCAAGTCATGGATTGGTGGAACGGCGCGAGAACCATCGCTGCCACCACGAGCGCGCGGGTCTCGGTTCTTTCGCGATCGACTCCGCCACGCGATGGGCCAGGCCGGGCGGGGGGCTGATTTGTCCGGCGTCGTGGCGAAGCATCTCTTCCGGGGAGGCAAATTCACGGGCGGTCTGCTGCGAGGCGATTTGCTCCGTGGTTTCCTGTTTCTGTCGCAGTTTCGAGGTGTTCGGGTTCATAGGTTCAGGCAGATTTCTGGAACTGGGCGATGAAAGCCTTGCGGGCGCGGTGCAATTTGCCGCGAACGGCGTCCGGGCTCTGCCCGGTCAACGCGGCGATTTCGTTGTAGCTCATCTGTTGATCCGCGACCAGCAGCAGTAAAAGCCGGTATTCTTCAGGCAGAACATCGAGAGTTTTCTGGATGCGTTGGCCGAGTTCCTTGATTTCCAGCACCCGCAAGGGATTCTCCGCGCTGGCCGGGGCGCTTTCCCAGAGGCTCTCGTCGGCGTTGTTGACCATGTGCCGATGGTGCCAGGTCTGCAAAAGATTTTTGCAGTGATTGATCGTGATGCGGTAAAGCCAGGTGCGCATTGCCGAGTCACCGCGAAATTCACCGAGTTTGCGATAGGCCTTCAAGAAGACGTCGTGAGTCGCGTCCTCGGCTTGTGCGGGATCGCCGAGAAAACGCAGCGCGAGGTAATAAACCGGGCGGGAGTGCTCCTCGTAAATCGCGCCGAATTCGGGCACGGCCCACTTCGGTCGATCGCCGATGGAAAAAGGCCCGCCCGGGGCGGTCGTTGCCGCGGCGTCCGCCTTGGCGCGGTTCGCCTCCTCAGAAACAGATGAGGATCCGGTTTGTGCAGGCTCGGCCATTGACACAAAAGTTGCCATCGCCGATTGGACAAGACTTTGGCGCAAAAGTCACGCCGGGAAGAGGGAAGGGGAGGGGAGTGGGGAGTAACGGAGTGTTGGAGTGGTGGAGCGATGGAGTATTGGCGCGGCGAGTGCGTCTTCAAGGCGATTTTCCCCAACACTCCAACTCTCCGCTACTCCGCAGCTTTTTGGTCGTACTTGAACTCGAGAACAGTCTGCGAATCCGCTCTGGTGTTGCGCATTTCCATGTTCTTCAGTTCCCACTGACCGTTCACTTTCGTCACGCTGCCGATTTCGAACTCTTTGATCAGCTTGTTGTCCGGACCGTAGGCCTCGGCGAGGATGGGTTGCCTCTTCTCCGCGTCAATCCAGGAACGAACGCGCGTATAGCCGGCCGCGTCGGGCCGCGGGTTGATGCTTTCCAGCACTTTGCACGGGCGGCCCTTGCGCATTTTAATTCTGGCGTCTTCGACGAGGCGTTGTTCCGGCCAATGCAGAAACTCCAGGCCAAGGTCAGCCAGCCAAAAATCTGATTTGGCGAAGGGAATCATCGCTTTGTCGCCGCTGAGCGGGGCCGCATCCGCCGGCGGGTTATGGGTGTTGCCCGGCCGGGAATGCAGGTAACGATTCGGTCGATCTTCCTGATGTAATACGACCAGTCTTTCCGACGGGGCCTGGCCGCCGGCTTCGGTTTCGTAAATGTTTTCCCAGCCCTTTTCGCCGTTGATAAAACGGTAGTGAAAAGGAACCTTGCTGCGTTTGCCGTCGGCATCGCGAATCTTCAACAGGCCCTTGACTTCCAGGTTCTCCGCGGGTCGCGCCAGTCGGAGTTCCGCCGCCAGCGCCTGGCCTTGGGCGTTGGACGCGGGACGAGGGTTGCCCGCGGCCTGCGGCAGGTGAGTTCCCAGAAACGCGAAGACAAAGAGTATCGGCCGAACGGTCATTTGGGGCGCAAGGCCAGCGGCAAGACCTGGGAAATCTGACGAACGAAATGCGCCTTGATCTTCTGGCGGACTTCCGCCGGGACATCGACCCAGTCCTTGCGGTTCTGTTCGGGCAGGATGACGTGCTTAAGGCCGGCGCGATTGGCGGCGAGCACCTTTTCCTTGACGCCGCCGACGGGCAGCACGCGGCCGCGCAAACTGATTTCGCCCGTCATGGCCACATCGGAACGGACCGGTCGCTGCGAAAGCAATGACGCCAGCGCCGCGACGATCGTGACGCCGGCGCTGGGACCGTCCTTGGGCGTGGCGCCGGCAGGCACGTGGATGTGAATGTCCTGCTTGTCGAACTCGGTAAAATCCAGTTTCAACGCCGTGGACTGGCTGCGCAAATAGGTCAGCGCCGTGTGTGCGCTTTCCTTCATTACTTCGCCGAGGGAACCGGTCAGCATCAATTTGCCGCTGCCCGGCATGCGGGTGGCCTCGATAAACAGGATATCGCCGCCCGCCGGTGTCCAGGCCAGCCCGGTGGCGACGCCGGATTCCGTGATCACCTCGGCCATCTCCGTCTCAAATCTCGCCGGGCCGAGGTAATCCGCCAACTCGCCCGCGCTGATCGTCAAAGGACGAAGCAAGCCGTGGCGGCTGACGATCTTGCGCGCCGCTTTGCGGGTCAGTGCGGCGATCTCGCGTTCCAACTGTCTCACCCCGGCTTCACGGGTGTAGTCCAGGATCAGGCGTTTGAGGGTCGCGTCAGGCAATCTGACCAGTTTCCCTTTGAGTCCGTGCTCGTCCAACTGGCGTGGCACCAGATACCGTTTGGCGATCTGCAATTTCTCGGTGGCCGTGTAGCTGGGCAGTTCGATCACTTCCAGCCGGTCGCGCAACGCGGGATGAATCGGGTCGAGCCAATTGGCGGTGGTGATGAACAGGACATGCGACAGGTCAAAAGCCATGTCGAGGTAGTTGTCGGTGAAAGTATAGTTCTGCTGCGGATCGAGGACTTCAAGCAATGCGGCCGCCGGATCGCCGCGAAAATCCGAGCCGACCTTGTCAATTTCATCGAGCAAAATGACCGGGTTGTTGCTCTCCACCCGCCGCAGGCTCTGGATGATCCGTCCCGGCAACGCGCCCACATAAGTGCGTCGGTGGCCGCGAATCTCCGCCTCGTCACGCATGCCGCCCAGCGAAATGCGCGCAAACTTCCGCCCCAGCGCGTCGGCCACGCTCCGGCCGAGGGAGGTCTTGCCGACGCCCGGCGGGCCGACCAGACAGAGGATCGGGCCTTTCAATCGGTTCTTCAGCTTGATGACGGCCAGAAACTCCAGGAGACGGTCCTTCACTTTGCTCAGGCCGTAGTGCTGCTCGTCGAGAATGCGGGCGGCGGCGCCCAGGTCAATTTTGTCCTCCGTCCCTTTCGACCAGGGCAGGTTGACGATCCAATCGAGATAATTGCGTGAGACGGTGTATTCGGGTGTCGTCGGCGGTATTTGTTGCAATCGTTCCAGCTCCTTCAAGGCGATTCTTTTCGTCTCTTCGGGAAGGTGGTCGTTCTCGATCTGTTCCCGGAGGGCATTGATCTCGCCGGTCGCCGGATCCGACTCCCCGAGTTCGCGCTGGATCGCGCGGATTTGTTCGCGCAGGAAGAAGTCGCGCTGGCTCTTGCTCATCGAGGAAGCGACTTCCTTCTGGATTTTCGAACCGAGGGTCAGGACCTCCAACTCGCGGCTCAGCAGCGGCAGCAAGCGGGAGAGCCGTTCCCTGACCAGGTTCATTTCGAGTAATTGCTGCCGCTCCTCCAGACTCAGATTCAGGTTGGCGGCGATGAGGTCGGCCAGCTTGCCCGGGTGCTCGGTATTGAGGGCGGCGACTTTCACTTCGTCGGACATCGCGGGCGACAGATCGATGATTTCCTGAAATTGCCGCTGCGCGTTGCGCGTCATCGCCGTCAGTTCCAGCGAGGGTTCGACCACGTCGCGGATGACTTCGATCTTTGCGCGCAGGTACGGCTCGTGTGATTCATAATGCGCGATGCGGAATCGGCGCAAGCCTTCGACCAGCACCCGCACGGTGTTGTCCGGAAATTTCAACATCTTCAACACGCGCACCGCGCAGCCCTGGTTCCACAGGTCAACCGGAGTGGGATTTTCCACGTCCGCCTTTTTCTGCAGCACCAGACCAATGAAACGGTCGCCCGCCACCACGTCGTCGATCAGCCGGATGCTCGCCGCCGAGTCCACCAGCAACGGCGCCACCATGCCGGGAAAGATCACAATATCGGACAGGCCGAGGATGGGCAAAACCTCCGGCAGCGACTTGCCGCCCGAGCGGGTGATCACGGTGTCCGAGCCGCTGGGAACGCCAAGAATGCTGATGAATTCAGTTTCCGGTGAGGTCATTTTGCTGCCGCTCTCATTGTTAGATGCCGGAGACGGCCAAAAAGTTCAGCAAAAGATTAGCGCTCGCCGGAAGGAATGGAAACTGAAATCGCTTTTTCGATAGTCTTGGTCTGTTCGGGCACGTCGATGCGCAAAAATCCGTTTTGATAGGCGGCTTTGGCCTGGCCCAAATCATAGCCGGGCGGCAGTTCAATCACGCTCTCAAACCCGCCGTAGTTGATTTCCATCACCAGAAAAGTGCACTTGGGAGCCCGACAACCATCGGGCCGATGCCCGCTGATCTTCAGCCGATTGCCCTCCCAGCTCAATTCCAGGTCCTCTTTGCGCATGCCGGCCAGTTCGACTTTGATCACCAGACCGCCGTCCCTCACATAGACATCCGTGTTGGGGACCCAATAGCTTTCGGAGGAATCCAGACCGCTGCTCTGTGGTCGTTTAACAAAATGGAGGGAAGTAGATACTTTGTTCAGGGCCATGATCAAAACGAAAATATATCAACAATGGCAGTAACGCAAGGCGGAGATCACCCTGATTTGACGATGATCTGCCGGCGCTCGCCTTTGCGCGCGTGAAAAACAATCGAGCTGTGCGGGGCGGACTGGCCGGGTGAAGAGCAACCGCAATGCGTGTCTCGTTCAAACCTGAACTTGCGCCGGCGCCACCGCGCCCAAAGGAAAATCCCGACGGTCGTACCGACAACGCAAAGCGAGACAATCTGCTGCCAATCCATCCCGGCAAGATAGTCCAATCGAGAAGGTTAGCAACAAAGATTATGTAGCGCCGGGGGATTCGGGCTCGCCCCGCGTCCGCGGCCCGGTTAAGCTGGCGGCATGTCCGGCAACATTTTTCGCCACTCCCACCGTGTGACCTACGCCGAATGCACCATGGGCAACCACGTTTACTACGCCCGCTACCTCGACATCCTGGAAGAGGCGCGGGGCGAATTCTTTCGCTCCCTGGGCGTTCCGCTGCTGAAGTTGCAGGAGGAAGACACGGCGTTTCCCGTGGTGGAGTCTCACCTCAAATACAAATCACCCGCCCGTTACGACGATGTCTTGCGCATCGACCTTTGGCTGACCGGCTTCGATCGTGTGCGACTTCACTTCGGCTGTCGCATCATCAATCCGGCCGGCAAATTGGTTCTCCAAGGCGCCACCGTCCACGTCTGCACGACGCTGACTGAAAAACTAAAACGTCTTCCGGAGGAATTGACCGATCGGCTGGCCCTCTACCGGCGCAGCGCGGCGTAGCCGCAGGCAAGGGGGAATGCGCTCCTCCTCCTCCTCGTCCTCGTTCTCGTCGTTTGAACTGTTTCTTCGAGGACGAGGAGGAGGACGAGGAGAAGTTGGCGCGGCCCGCGAAGATTCCAGAGAGAGCAGTCCGAGACAGCCACGGCGACGAGGTAGCCGCTCAGTTTGCGGGTTTTCGCCCCGGCGACTTACCAATTTGTTTCGGGTGCGAATAAACATTGAACGAGTCGCCGCGCAGGAAGCCAATCAGCGTCTGTCCGCTGTCGCGGGCGAATGCCACGGCCAGGCTCGATGGCGCCGAGACCGCGCAGACGATCGGAATACGGGCCGCCAACGCCTTCTGCACGATTTCAAACGACGCCCGCCCGCTGACCATAAGCAGGTGCTGATCGAACGGCAGTTTGTTCCGGAGCAAACCGCAGCCGATGGCCTTGTCCACCGCATTGTGGCGGCCCACGTCTTCGCGTAAGACGAGCAGGTTGCCCCGGCAGTCAAACACCGCCGCGGCGTGAAGTCCGCCGGTGCGCTCGAACGCCTCCTGTTGTTGGCGCATCCGTTCCGGCAGCCGAAGCAGCGTCTCAGGCTCCACCGCCAGTTTGGCGCGCACCGGTTTGAAGCGCTGATGGACCGCTTCGATGGTTGCCTTGCCGCACAGCCCACAACTGGACGAAGCAAAGACGTGTCGCGTGAGCCGGGCGAAATCCACCTTGACCTCCGGCGAAAGGAAAACGTCCAGCACGTTGTTTTGCCCGTTCCGCGGGTGACGTTTGATTGCCAGGATCTGTTCCCGACGACGGACCAGACCTTCGGTGAACAGAAAGCCGGCCGCGAGTTCCTCGTCGTGACCTGGCGTCCGCATCGTGACGCTCACCGGACGCGTGTCCACCCGGATTTCCAACGGCTCTTCCGTGGCCAGGTCATCGCTTTGGCGCAACGGATGCGACCCGCCTTTCCAGCGCAGGACTTGTTGGCGTTCCGTTCCGCCGGGCATAAGTGTTTTCAAGTTTTCTCCGGTTTCTCCAGGTTCACGCGCGCGTTGTAGTCCGGCGCGCCGCCGCCCGCATCCACCACACCGCGGCGGATGATGACGTTGCCTTCCGGCCAGTGAATTTGCAGATTCCCGCGCGCGATAGGCGCGAGAAAAACGCGACCTTCGAATATTCCCACGTCGTTTTTCAAAATCACGCGGTCGTTCTGAACCAGGTGGAGCATCGCCGCGTCGTCGGCGTTCATCAAAACAGCGTCACGCGCTGCGCCGTTGATCGGGTCCACCTCGGCATAGACGAGCGAGTTGAACTGTTTGCCGCGGCGGGTGGAGACCCAAAAGACCGGAGGCATTGCGTCGCCGGTGCCCAATGTCCCGAAATTCGGGGCCGACGCGCGGGTCGGCCCTGGCCCTCCCGAATCCGGCAGCGGCACGGCGCGGAAATGGGCCTTGCCATCGGCCGTCGGAAAGTTCCCGTCACCGCAGAGATGCCGGCCGCCATATTGGAAGGCGTCGCCCGTTTTTTTTAGGTTTTGGATGCCGTCATAGAAAGGGATGATGCGGGCGATCTCCTCGCGCAACGTCCAGCCGGATTCGCAGTCGAGCAGGTGCGCGCGGTCGGGACAGGCCGCGGCGGCCAGTTCACGCAGTATTCTCCATTCCGCGCGCGCTTCGCCCACCTGGCGTGGAATTTCCGGACTGAACATGACGCGGCGTTCCGTGCTCGTCTCGGTGCCGCCGTCGTCCTGCTCGTAACGTGTTTTAGCCGGCAACAGAATCACTTCCTCCTTCGCTTCAATGAACATCTGATCGGTGAGGATGATGTCCTGGTGAACGCGCATCGGCACGTTGGCCAGCGCGCGGCGGACATATCCCGGCTCCGGCAGGGTGCGCACAAAGTTTCCACCCAGGCAGTAGAACAGGTCGAGTTGGCCGCGGGCGCAGGCTTCGACCATTTCCGGCGCCGTGAGACCGACCCAATCCGGCACGGCAAAGCCGTATTGATCGGAAAGCCTCTGCGCGTTCTCCCGATTGACGGGTTTGCCGCCTGGAAACGCGGTCGCGTACGCGCCCATCTCGGCGCCGCCTTGCACCGACGAATGGCCGCGAATCGGCATCAGCCCGCACCGGTCGCGTCCCACCCAGCCGCGCAGCAGGCCCAGGTTCAGTATCATCGAAACGGTGTCGCCGCCGAAGGCGTGTTGGGTAATGCCCATGCTCCAGACCAGCACGGCATTTTGGGCGTCGCGAATCAGTTCGGCGAATTCCTGCATCGCCGCGCGGTCGAGGCCGGACCGCGCTTCGAGTTCCGCGAAATTGATTTTTGAGAGGTGCGATTTCAGCTCGTTGAAGCCGACGGTGTGATCGCGGATGAAGTGTTCATCCGCCCAGCCGTTGGCAATCAGGATTTTCAGGACGCCGGCCAGAAAGGCGATGTCGCCGCCTTGCGAAACGGGAAACCAGTAATCGGCGATCTCGGTGCCGAACAGCGCGCTGCTCAAGGTGGACGGCACCCAGTAACGTTTCATGCCCGGTTCCAGATACGGATTGACGAGCACCACTTTGGTGCCGAGTTTTTTCGCTTCGTGCAGATACTTCGTTGTCAGCGGCTGGTCGTTGGCCGGATTCGCGCCAAAAAAAATGACCAGGTCGGTTCCATACCAGTCGCGGTAACTGCACGTCGTCGCGGCGACGCCAATGGCGTGTTTCATCGCCGCAGTGCTGGGCGCGTGGCAAAGGCGGGCAGCGTTATCCACGTTGTTCGTCCCGAGAAAACGGGCGGCTTTTTGCGCAAGGTAATAGACTTCGTTGGTGAGTCCCCGCGAGGTAAGGAACAGGGCCCAACGCTTTGGATCCGTCTGGCGGAGTTTCCCGGCGATCCGCTGATACGCCTCCTCCCAGGAAATGCGACCGAAGCCTTTGGCTCCCTTTTCGCGACGCAGCGGACAAGGCAGCCGGCCCAGTTCGCGCAGGCGCGCGTTGTCGAGCGATTCCAATTCGGAAACGTTCTCCAGCAAACGCACCTCCAATGCAGGCATGGTGTTCAGCCGAAGCAGATTCAATCGCGTCATGCAAAGGTGAACGCCCTTGATGGTCCAATCATGAAAACCGGCGACGCCCAGGGCGCATCCGTCGCAAACCCCGCGGCTCAACACTTTCCAGGCGTAGCCGAGGTTGTCGCGGTTTTTCCACGCCACTTTGGCCATGTCGCGGAAATGTTTCGGTTTGACCCGGCCCAGGCCGAGCGGCACAACCGCTTTCCATCGCTCTCCCCGGTCTTTCTGGATTTTGTGAGATGACATCGGGTTCATGCCTGGCCGACCCGCGGCAGCGGCACATCGCGGCCGATACCATCGGCCGGTTCGGCCTGGCCGGCCGATTCGGCGGTTTTTTCGTTCTGGCTCAGGCAGCGCGGCCAGATGTGGAAACCGCCGTGGCTGTCATCGGCGACACCAGTCGCTCACACTGAGCAGGAAGCTCGCTACTTCTTCAGCCCTTTGCCGCTGCGACCCTTGAAGGTCAGCTCGGCGATGCCGGATTTGTCGAGTTCACCGAGTCCAAGTTTCACCATCTTCGAATATTGCTTGAACGTGGCCGCGGCCAGTGGCAGGTCGAGCTTCTTTTGCTTCGCCAGGTTCAGGGCAATGCCGGAGTCTTTGGCGGCATGGGCGGCGGAAAAGAAACACGAATGCTCCCGGTTCTGCATATCCTCGCCGTCGGTCTGCAGCACGCGGGAATTCGCGCCGGTCTGGGAGAAGACTTCCATCAGCACCTTGAGGTCGAGGCCCAACGCCGCGCCCAGTCCCAAACCTTCCGCCAGGCCCGCGGTGTTTATGTTCATGACCATGTTGACGAGCGCCTTCACACTCGCAGCCTGGCCGGCCTTGCCGATGTGGCGCAAGAGCTGTCCTTCATTGCTCAGCTTCGTCAGAATCGGTTTCATCCTGTTAAAGGTTTCCTCCGCGCCGCCGCACATCAGGTAGAGCGTGCCCTGCCGCGCCTGCGTGATACTCGAAGCCATGCACGCTTCGAGCGATTCGGCGCCGGCTTTCTTTGCCAGTTTCTCCACCTCGACGTGCACTTTGGGCGTGAGGGTCGCGCAGTTGATGAAGACCCTGCCTGCGGCGCCTTTCAACAGATTGTCCTTTTTGTCCGCGTAGATTTTCCGCATCGCGCCGTCATCCGTCACCACGGTGATGACCACATCCGACAAGGCCGTCACGCGCACGAGTGTCGGGCAGACTTCGCACCCCAACTCGTGCGCCAGCGACCGTGCGACGTCTGCGCGCACGTCGTAAACTGCGACTACGGGGTAGCCGACCTCTTCCAGCCGGCGCGCCATGTTCGCGCCCATCCGGCCCACCCCGACGAATCCAATTTTTTCTACCATAATTATTCTTCGTTAGTTGTTTTGTTCGCCGCTGCCGAACGCGTGTTGCGCCAGCGTTCGATTTCCGGGAATCAATTTCGCCCGATGCTAAACAAACGAATTGAGCCGGGCACGCTTTTTTCATCTACCGGCGGCTGGGGCATGGTGAGTTCAAGAATCGTTGCAAAAGCCGTAGCCGCCGAGGTTAGGAGGCGGAAGTGTTCTTCGTGCCAAAATCCGCCTCCTTACGTCGGCGGCTACCATTCCTTAACTCACCCTCCGGGGTGGGGCAACGGAGCGATGGGCTGCGCCAGGCAACGCCTGGAGTGTGCCATGACAGGCCGTGCCAATACGGGAAACGCTGCGACAGGATGGCCCGTTTGACGCAGGTTTTGCGGCCCGCCATTGGAGGGCATTTTGTTTGCAATTTACACCTGCCCAACCCGTTAAGACAAAACTCACGCCGCTGGCATCGCCGGTGCTTAGGAAGACGTCAGCGCAATCAGAACGAGGTTTTTATGGCAAAAGTGTTAGGTATTGACTTGGGAACGACGAACTCCTGCATGGCGATCATGGAGGGCGGAGAGCCCGTCGTGCTTGAAAACTCCGAAGGCAAACGGACCACACCGTCGGTCGTGGCTTTCACCAAGAATGGGGAGCGCCTGGTGGGGGAAGCCGCCAAACGCCAGGCGGTGACGAACCCGCGCAACACGATCTATTCCATCAAACGTTTCATGGGCCGCAAATACGATGAGGTGCAGGAAGAAATCAAACGCGTTCCCTACAAAGTCGTTCGCGCCGCCAATGGCGACGCCGCAGTGGAAGTGGAAGTGGACGGACGGTCGAAACAATTCAGCCCGCCGGAAATATCAGCGATGATCCTGGGCAAGCTCAAGACCGACGCCGAAATGCGTCTGGGCGAGAAAATCACTCAAGCGGTCATCACCGTCCCGGCCTACTTCAACGATTCGCAACGGCAAGCCACCAAAGACGCCGGTCGGATAGCCGGTTTGGAAGTGTTGCGCATCATCAACGAGCCGACCGCGGCGTCACTGGCTTACGGCCTGGACAAGAAGAAGGATGAAAAGATCGCCGTCTATGACCTGGGCGGCGGCACGTTCGACATCTCCGTGCTCGAGATCGGTGACGGCGTCTTTGAAGTCAAAGCTACCAACGGGGACACGCACCTGGGCGGCGACGACTGGGACAATCGCATCATGGATTGGATTCTGGATGAGTTCAAGAAGGAGCACGGAATGGATTTGCGCAAACAACCGGACGCGTTGCAACGCATCAAGGAGGAGGCGGAGAAGGCCAAGATCGCTTTGTCCAGCTCCCAGGTTTACGAAATCAACCTGCCGTTCATCACGGCCGATGCCAGCGGGCCGAAACACATCAGCACGAAGCTGACCCGCGCCAAGATGGAGCAGCTTTGCGACGACCTGTTTGAACGCACCGTTTCGCCGGTGAAAAACTGTTTGAAGGACGCCGGCATCAGTGCCGACAAGATAGACGAGCTGGTGCTGGTGGGCGGCATGACCCGCATGCCCCGGGTGGTGGAAACATCCCGTTCGCTGGTCAACAAGCAGCCGCATCAGGGCGTCAATCCCGACGAAGTCGTGGCCGTGGGGGCCGGCATCCAGGCCGGCGTGCTCAAAGGCGAAGTGAAAGACGTGTTGCTGCTCGACGTGACGCCGCTGTCGCTGGGCATCGAAACGCTCGGCGGCGTGTTCACCAAACTCATTGAACGCAACACCACCATTCCGACCCGCAAATCGGAGATTTTCTCCACCGCCTCGGACAATCAGCCCGGCGTCGAAATTCACGTGCTCCAGGGCGAACGTCCGCTGGCCAGGGACAACAAAACGATCGGCAAGTTTCACCTGACAGACATTCCGCCCGCCCCGCGCGGCGTGCCCCAAGTTGAAGTGACCTTCGACATCGACGCCAACGGCATCCTGCACGTCAGCGCCAAAGACCTGGGCACCGGCAAAGAGCAGAAGATTACCATCACCGCCAGCAGCGGCCTCTCGAAAGAAGAGGTCGAGAAAATGCAGAAAGACGCCGAGTCGCACGCGGAAGAAGACCGCCAGCAGCGCGAATCCATTGAAGTCCGCAACGAAGCGGACAACGCCGTCTATCGCTCCGAAAAAATGCTGAAGGAAAACGCGGACAAGATTTCCGGTGACGACAAAGGCAAGATTGAGAAGGCGGTCGGCGAAGTCAAAGAAGCGCTCAAGGGCGGCGACGTTTCGGCCATCAGATCGGCGAGCGAAAAACTCAATGAAGCGTGGCAGGCTGTTTCGGCCGAGCTTTACCGGGCGGCGTCCGAGAAGGCGCGCGCCAGCAAGTCCCAGGATGACGCCAAGGGCCCGGCCGACAGCGAGCCCAAGTCGGATCGCAAGGACGAAGGGCCGGTCATCGACGCGGAAGTCGTCGATGAAAAGAAGAATTAACGAGCCCGGCAATCTTTGAGTTCCGGCCTGCCCCTGGGGCAAGTGATTTTCCCGCGGTGAGTGCTGCGGGATTTGATTCGTAAGAAACAATCAAACCAACAAAAGGAAGACGAACGTATGGCAGTTAATCTGAAACCGCTCGGCGACCGGGTGCTGGTTGAACCGGTCGAAGAGAAGGAAGTCAAGAAAGGCGGCATCATCATTCCCGATACCGCCAAGGAAAAACCAACCGAAGGACTCGTCGTGGCGCTGGGCACCGGTAAAACGGACGACAACGGCAAGAAGGTGCCGTTTGAAGTCAAGAAAGGCGACCGCGTGCTGATCAGCAAATACGGCGGTACTGAAATCAAGCTGGATGGCAAGGAGTACAAAATTCTGAACTCCGACGACATTCTGGCGGTAGTGGAGTAATCGTAACCAACAGGAAGGAAGCAGAAACTATGGCAGCAAAACAATTAGTGTTTGATGAGGCCGCGCGTCAAGCGGTCTTGCGGGGCGTCGCCAAACTCTCCAAGGCCGTCACGGCCACCCTCGGTCCCAAGGGTCGCAACGTCGTTATCGACAAAAAGTTTGGTTCACCGACGGTCACCAAAGACGGTGTCACCGTCGCGAAGGAAATCGAGCTGGAAGATCCGTATGAAAACATGGGCGCGCAAATGGTGCGTGAAGTCGCCAGCAAAACCAGCGACGCCGCCGGCGATGGCACCACCACCGCCACCGTGCTGGCCGAAGCGATCTACCGCGAAGGCTTGAAGTTCGTCACCTCGGGCGCCAACCCCATCGGCATCCAACGCGGCATTCAAAAGGCCGTCGATGCTGCAGTGGCGCACCTCGACAAGATCGCCAAGAAGGTCAAAGACAAAGAGGAAATCAAGCAGGTCGCCACGGTCTCGGCCAATTGGGACACACAGATCGGCGAAATCATCGCCGACGCGATGGACAAAGTCGGCAAAGACGGCACCATCACGGTGGAAGAGGCGAAGTCGATTGACACGACCCTCGACGTGGTCGAAGGCATGCAGTTTGACAAGGGCTATCTCTCGCCTTACTTCGTTACCAACGCTGAGACGATGGAAACCAAGCTGGAGGACGGCTACGTCCTGATTTATGAGAAGAAAATCAGCAGCTTGAAAGACCTCCTCCCGCTCCTCGAGAAGATCGCCAAGGTCGGCAAGCCGCTGTTGATCATCGCCGAGGAAGTGGAAGGCGAAGCGCTGGCGACGCTCGTCGTGAACAAGCTCCGCGGCACCCTCAATGTCTGCGCCGTCAAGGCCCCTGGATTCGGGGACCGCCGCAAAGCCATGTGCGAAGACATCGCCACCCTCACGGGCGGCAAATTCATGAGCGAAGACCTCGGCATCAAACTCGAGAACCTCGAGCTGAATGACCTCGGCCGCGCCAAAAACATTGTGGTGGACAAAGAGAACACCACGATTGTCGAAGGCTACGGCAAATCCTCCGAAATCCAGGGACGGGTCAATCAGATCCGTCGCCAGATCGAAGAGACCACCTCCGACTACGACCGCGAGAAACTGCAGGAGCGCCTGGCCAAGTTGGCCGGTGGCGTGGCCGTCATCAACGTCGGCGCTGCGACCGAGACCGAAATGAAGGAAAAGAAAGCCCGGGTCGAAGACGCGCTGCACGCGACCCGCGCGGCGGTCGAGGAGGGAATCGTCCCCGGTGGCGGCGTTGCGCTGGTCCGCTGTCTACAGGCGATTGATGGGGTGAAAGGCGCCAATGATGATGAGAGGATCGGCGTTGATATCGTCAAGCGCGCGATTGAATTCCCGACCCGCGCTTTGGCGGACAATGCGGGCGTCGAAGGTTCAGTCGTCGTTGAAGAAGTCAAGCGGCGCAAGGGCAACGAGGGATACAACGTGGCGACGGGAGAATATGAGGACCTCGTCAAAGCCGGCGTCGTGGACCCGAAGAAGGTCACCCGCACCGCGCTGCAAAATGCGTCCTCGATCGCCGGCCTGTTGCTCACCACCGAATGCCTCATCACCGAGATTCCGGAGAAGAAGGAAAAAGCTCCGGCCGGCCACGGCGGCGGTCACGGCATGGGCGACATGGACTACTAAGCGGCGTTGGGAGAGGAACCGAGTCGTCCGAGCGGGGTCGGCACGTCGCCGGCCCCGCGTTCTGTACGGCGGGGCGGGGGGTGATGGCTGGTGGAGCATCCCAATTTCTCCCATCTCCCCATTCCCCCCATCCCTGGACTCATGAGTCTTGACCGACGGGTTGGAATGCGTGACTATGTTGGTGTTGTGGCTGTGAATGGGGGCGTACTGGTTTCGACCTGGGGGATACGCCAGAGGCGGCATGCCGAGGATGGTTCGTTGGCCTCGTTAATCATCGGACCAAACAATAACTGCTAACGAAGAGCTAGCACTCGCGGCCTAATGCGCTGCGACGTTCGCCGGTGGACACCTGCTACGCCGGACGAACGCCATAGCAGGCATGGTTGACGGCGGAGACCGCGCGCCGGCAGCCGAGAAAATCTCATGCGGACTAAGCGGTGCGAGTTGCGTCAGGCCATTATCGCACTGCTGACAACTCTCGCTTGACTAAGCATGTAGTCGCGGCTGGTTGATCTATCAGGGACGCGGGTTCAATTCCCGCCGCCTCCAGTCTTCGCTCGGAGCGCAGCGAAGGAGCGAAGACGGGGCAAGGAATGAAGTTCCGCTACGTTTACATCCTGAAAAACGAAACACATCCCGACCGCTTTTACGTCGGTCTTACCCAAGATCCGGCGTGTCTGTGTTTGCCGCCGTTAAGTCGGTTCAGTTTTTGGTTTGCTGCTCCAACATGAGCGTCTTCACGTCGGCGAGGATGAGCCGTGGATCCAGCGTGCCGGAGCTGTAGATGTTTCGGATGCGGCCTTCGCGGTCGATGAGATAAACGCGCAAGGTGTGGTAAAGCGGACCTTGCGGGTCATTGGGATTGCGGCGCTTGTCCACAGCCTGGCCGTAGGCCTCAAGGATCGGCTCCAACTCCGCCTGCGAACGCGCCGTAACGAAACGCCATTCAGAGGCCGGATTCCTGCCATCCGCGAGCGCCGAATACGCGGCCATGCGCGCCGGCGTATCGTTGCCGGGATCGAAGGACATGCTGACGAGGCGCAGGTTTTTCGCGAGATCTCGATCCTCGGCGCTGAGCCGATGCAGTTGCGTCAGCACGCCCGTCGCGTAGGGACACGCCTTGGCCGCCGCGCAGCGGGTGTAGATGAAACTCATCACCGTAACGCGGCCGCGGGTGAGTTCGCGCAAGCGCATCGGCCGACCGCGTGAATCGAGCACCTCGCCGTCTGGCGCCGGTTTCACGACCGGCAATGTGTAGCTGCCAGGCGCGGGCGCGTCATAGTCGTGATCCGTGGTGCGAGCAAGGTCCGCAGCGAGTGCCGGCCGGCTGAACGTAACGATAGCTAATGCGACTGCGGGAAGGGACAGTGTGAAGTTCATCGCGGGCGTTTGTTCTGTATCGTTGGATCGAATGGGTAATCAACCGCCGATCTTTGTGGCGCCGAAGAGCATGTGGTGCGGGCGACCCAGCTTCAGGGCGGTAAAATCCAGTTCAAACTTCGGCTTCATTTCATTGCCCTCCCAGGAGTAAGCGCGGAGGAATTGCTCATTGTCTTCGCCTTTCTTGTCCCATCGGGCGAGCAAGGAACTGGTAAAGTAGAGGCGTTTCCCGTCCCAGCTCTGCGACACCATGTTAACCTGCTTGCCAACCTGCTTCTCGTAAAGCTGCCGGGGCTGATGCGGATCCGACACGTCGAACACGCGGCACTTGCCGTCGCCGAAACAGCCTACAAACAGCCTCTTGTCGTCGGCGCTGATGCTGATGTCCACCGGCAGCACGCCGCCGCCTTTGGGGTCGCCAATGGGCGCGACCTCCTTCGCCTGCCATTCGCCCTTGTCGTCTTCATAGCAGAGCCACAGCTTCGATGTCAGGGCCGTGGCGGTGAAGGCGTAACTGTGTTTTTCGCCCCAGGCCCAGCGGATTTCCAGCGGAGCACCCGGCACCTGGAAGACTTTATTTGGCTGCCGCGTATGGAAGTTCCATACCACCATCGTCGAACCGAACTGCTTCATCGCCTCGGGATCCTTCACCATCTCGCCAAATTCGCGCGTGTAGTTCTTCCAGCCGGTGAAGGACGTGGTGAGCAGCACGTTCTTGCGTGGCAGCACGCGCGCGTCGTAGCCATAGCCGTCGGCGAACTCCGCCCCCGCCGCGCCGCGCGGTTCGTCCTTCGTCGGCAGCCAGTGCGTGGCGATGTAGTCACCGTCATTGCTGTATTCGACCAGCGCAGTGCGCCCCCTTTTGTCGCGCGAATTGGACAGGCAGGGAATGAGCACCCGCCCCGGCAGCGCATAAACGCCATGCGGGCCGACCGCGCCGCCGGTCGTTTTCTCGAAGTTGTCAATTGTTTTCACGTAACGCGGCCGCGCGGGATCCGAGTGAACGTCGAAGATGAAGACCCGGCTGCTCTCCAGACCGGCGAGCCAGAGCTGGCGACGGTCATCCGTGAACCCGCCGTGATGCGCTTCGTGGCGCCCACCGACTGAATGGCTGTAGATCACCTTGCCGTAGCTCGTCGAGTCGGGCTTCACGTCCACGACGACGAGCTTGTCCGAGCCGTCGCCGAGCCCCTCGACGCCCAGCGTCCAGACATACACGAACTCCTCCTGCCCTTCGATGCGGGCAAGGTAGGGCGAGGAGCAGGTTTCGTCGGCGCGCGCGTCAGGAATGAACGCGAGGCCGGCCAGCGCGAGTGCGGAGAGGACGACGCGAGTCCCGGAGAACAGGGCTCGACTGCGAGTGATATCTTTTGTCATAGGAACATTTAGGCGGGTTGTTATGCGTTAATGCACAGAACGAGCGGAGTATTCCAACTGTAACCGGCAATTGCCGACCCGCTCTCTAATCCATTCTCGTTATTCTGCTCCGATAATCCAGCAAATAAGAGTGAGCGTTGCGGCGATTGAGGAGGGCGGATTTCCTCTCCGCCTCGATCGGGGAGAGGATAAAAGGTGAGGTGTCGATCCTCCCTTCCTTCTCGATCCATGCATCCAAAGTTGGGTGCAGGCTGCGGAGCGGAGCGCGGACTTCAGTCCGCAGGGGTGTAGGTTGACGAAGGAGACTTTGGAATCTTGCGGGCGCGTCTGTGCCCTGCTCACGTTCCTGTGGGATAAATCCCGCGCCCCATTGCGCCTGCTCTCGGCTTGCAGGCGCTTCTTCATTACTTCAAATCCTCCGCAATTGTGGCGAACTGTCGGGGGCATGGTTCCCCGGCGCTTCCATTCCGGCAGTCGTCATTTTCATTTGCGGCTGAAACGATTTGAAATACTATGCTTCCGGCCGTATGCACTGGATCGCCCCATCGGAAAGAGACGCCGCCACGGACACTCTGGAAAAACGCCTGTGGGCCGCCGCCGACCAACTTCGCGCCAACAGCGGCCTCACCTCCCAGCAGTACGGACTGCTCGGCATTTGGAAACAAGAATTTTAGCGCAGTTTCCGGGAATATCGGCCAATGGAAATAGTGACCAAGGGCAAGACGCTCGGGTTACAAGGATGTTCTCTCCGGTTGATCTCCGTGGATTTGGATTGAATGAATGGACGCGAATGTTCGCATTAGGCCGAACATGAAACCGTTGTTCGCAGCCTTGGTGACAGCGATCGTTTCCACCGTCACATCGTTGGCGCAGACCGGGCCGCAACATCAAGATGGCATCGCCCCGCCCCCGGCAATGACTGTTGCCGCTCAAGGTCGCCCGACCGTTGAAGTCGTTGCCGACCTGCTGCAATCATTCAAAGCGGAGCTCGCGCGCGATGCCTTGTCCTGTGAAGTGCGACGACCCGCCAGCGCGGGCGGGATCAAACAAGATGCGCTCTTCGAACATCCCCAAACGGCGGCGCGTCCGGCGCGAGTTGATTACCGACTCAATTTGCCGTCTCTCTCGAGAAGCCAGCTTCTGCTGTTGGCCGTTGACATCGCTCTTTCCGACGGCATTAAGCCTGGCGCTGACAAAGACGGCGTGCGGTTTGTCGTTCAAATCGACGGTCGGACGGTCTTCTCACACGAAGTGAACGATGCGCGCTGGCAGTCGCACGCGGTGGATTTGACGTCATTCGCCGGGCGCAGCGTGGAATTGAGTCTGGTCACCGACGCCATTCGTGGCGCGAGTTACGACTGGGCGCTTTGGGGCCAACCGCGCGTGCTCCTTTTCCGCAACGCGAGTCTCAACCTCAAAACCAATGAAGCCGGTCGTGTCTCTCTCCCGATTTCCACCGGGGCGCTCGCTGTGAGAAACGCCGGGAACCTCAGGCTTCGCGTTGTTCCCGACTCCGGCGAAGCCCCCGTCGAATTCGCCGTCACAAATTCGACTCCCACAAGCGGCCCGGCCGAATGGTTGGTCGAGGATTTCAACTTCGTTAAAGCAAACACGGTGGAGCTGGATTGGGATTCCAGGGATGTGGAGACAGGTTCGAGCGTTTGGCTGGGTTCTTATCCGTCGAATCCCCGACTGGTCCGGATATCGGCAACCCGCGCGGTGGTCACGGCGGGCGACACGCTTCCCTTGAGAATCGAGGTGCGAAATGACGGGCGTGGGAAACTTGCCGCTGGCGAGGCGCGGATCCAGTTGAAGGCCGGAGAAGAACTTCTGCAAAGCCGCACTTTGCCCGCGCTTGCGCCCCAGGAAAGCTGGCGGGCCGAGTGGTCCTGGCGGGCGCCGATCAAAAGCGGACTGGTCACCCTGGAATCGCAACTGGTCCAGGGGGAAACCGTCAGGCGATTGAATGCCGAATTGAGTGTCTTTGCCGAGGACAACCCCGATCGCGACGTGGCGATCAGCAACCAGTGGCTCACCGTGCGGTTCGTTCATCAACCGGACGGTTTCGCCTTTGCCAAAATATTCGCCCGTCAACCCGGCGGCTGGACACAGGTCGCCGTTTGGCGCCCGCTGTTTCGCATCGTTGCAGACACCAAATCCGGTGAGCAGACTTGGGAAATCCGTCCCGCTGAGGCGCGGCTGGACCATACACCGGGACAAAACCGCTCCGCGGACTTTGTTCAAACCCGGCGCGACCCGGACGGCGTCGAATGGAACGCAAAACTTCGCGTCATTGTGGAATCGGATCGGCCGGTTGCCCGGGTACATTACGAATGGACGGCGGCGCAAGCGCGTCAAGTCAGGGCATTGCTGGGGCCGAGCCTCTACGTTGGAGAGGGCACAACCGGTGAAGCCAAAACGTGGGGACTTTTTCCCGGTTTGGAATATCTGTTCGGCGCCGAGCCGTCCTCCAATCCGCGCGACTTCGCGCCCAACCTCGCCGACCGTCGCACGCCGCATCCCCATAAAATCACCGTTCCGTTAATGGCAGTCACCATTGGACCGGACAGCCCGATGCCGCGGGAAAAACCAGGCCGATTCTTCACGCCGGACTCGCTCAAGGACCGGACTTCACCGGGCGCGTCGAATCCGGGGCTTCGAGATCGAAAACCGACCTCCGATGTTACCGTGGCGCTGTCGTGGAATCCACTTCAGCGCCGGGACGGGGAGCCTGTTTTCCCCTCCGCTCGTTTTGCTTCGCCCAATTTCGATGAAGGCCTCGCGAACCATCGGCTTGGCCTTTTTCTGGCTTCGGCTCCGGACTTTGTGGCGGAGAATGGCGAGCGCGCGTTCAGATCGTATCCATTGGCGGCGGATAAAACACTTTCCCTGGACGCCGGCCTCGTTGTTGCGTCCGGCCCGGTCAATGTCGCCCTGCGCGAGTATTTGAACGACGTGGGAGGTCTGCCGCGGCCGAATGCCTGGCCGCGTTCCTTTGAAAGCGAATTGGACCTCTGCCGAGCGGGATTTCTGAAAACGCTTTGGAACGCGCACACCGAGCGATGGAGCCATTGCGTCGGCTGGGCCGGAAGCCACGCGCCGGGGTTCGCGGCGCTCCTTTGGCTCGATTCGCAAATCGCCAAAGACTCCGCCGCGCGACAGGCCTCGCGCGAACGCGTCGAACTGGCCGTCCGGAATATGCTGCGCGACGGCGGACCGGGCTTGTTCACGTCGCAAGCCAACTGCCACATCATGCAATGGGAGTTCCCGTTCCTCTACGGTTATTTGCCCGAAGCGCTGGCTGGTCTGGAAAACCAGGTCCGGCAGCTCATTCAAACACAGCAACCCCACGGCGGCTGGGTTTACGAGCCGGGCAATGCGCAACAGGCGGACCTCGGTCAGGCCGGCGACTCCGTGCTCGGCACCTGCGCCAACCGCGCGGCGACACTGCTGCGCTACGCCCGCATTACCGGCGATGTCGCGTCGGTGACCGCCGGAGAGAAGGCGCTGCGCTTCATGGAACAGTTTCGCGTCCCGCGCGGCGGCCAGACGTGGGAATGCCCCATGTATGAACCGGACATCCTCGCCGCCGCCTGCGCCGTTCGCGCTTACCACGACGGTTTTCGCGCGACCGGCAACCCCCGCTGGCTGCACGACGCGGTTTATTGGGCCGAGACCGGAGTGCCCTTCATCTATCTCTGGTCGCTGCCGGACAAGCCGATGATGCTGGGCGCAACCATTCCCGTGTTCGGCAGCACGTTCTACACGCACACCTGGCTGGCCGTGCCGGTGCAATGGTGCGGCCTGGTTTACGCCTGTCACGTTTTCCATCTCGCCCGCGAACTGGAACAGTCGCCGCTGCCGAAGACCGACTCGCCGCTGCCCTTGACCCTGAATTTCTCCGCGGCCGACTGGCGCCGCATCGTTGAACTCATCACCGTCAGCGGAATGTATCAACAATTCGACGCCGGCGAAAAAATCGGCGCGTATCCGGACAGCATCTCTCGGTTTGAACGGCGCAACCCGGCGTTCATCAATCCCGAAGACATCCTCGTCAACGTGCTTGCGCTCCAGGGGTTCGACCTCGATGTCAAAACCGCCCGGGTGCAGAAAGCAAATCAAACCGTCATCGTCAGCTCCGGCGCAGAAATTGAAAATCTTCAAGGGACCAGCAACAGCGTCCGTTTCAAACTCAATTTCTTTCCCGGCTCCCCGAGTCATTCCTTGATTGCCGGAGTGAAATCGGAGCAAGTTCTGGTTGACGGACGTCCTCTGGTCCAATTCGCAACGCCGGTTCGTCGCCAACCAGGATGGTGGTGGGACCAGACGCATCAACGGACTTACCTGACGGTGGCACACGAAACAAAATCCGTGAATGTGGAGATTATCGCAAGCGACACAACGGCCAGGCAGGATTAACGCACACTCAACACGGCCGCGGTGACGCGCGGAGAAATCAAGCCCACCGGGCTTTCGTCGCTCGAAGCGAACCTCATTGTGACGGAAATCCTCGACGCGGCGCGGGAGTCTGACCGGACCGGGAAGTGGATCGATCTCCCTGCAAAGGCTGGCGCAGCGCAACGCAGGTTCTGAAGTCGCACCGGTTACCGACTTGAGCGCAAAGCACGCGGATTGTGATGTGGTCTGAGATATTAAACGTACGTTCAATATTTTCGACTTCTCTTCGCGCCGTCTTGGCGGCAGCCTCCCACCATGCAAGCCAAGACAGAGGAACTCCTCTACTTTCTGCTGTGGACCTGCGGCATGCTAGCGCGTCCCACGTTCCGCAATCTCACCGGTTCATTTGAAGCGTGGGCCTACCGCAACGGATTATCGCGCCAACTCGCCGCACTGGAGCGCCAAAAGTTGTTGGAATCGCTCAGGGCGGGTCATCATCGCGCTCCGCGCCTGGATCGGGTACTCCGGTTAAGCGAAGCCGGACGGCTTCAGGCCCTCGGAGGTCGCGATCCTGAAACGTGGTGGCGTCGTCGTTGGGATGGTTATTGGCGGCTCGTCTTGTTCGATGTGCCAAACTCTCAAGCCGAACTGCGCAACCGTCTCCGCACACAACTGCGTCGCCGGGGCTTCGGTTGGCTCCAAAACAGTGTTTGGATTAGCCCGGACCCGCTCGACCTGGAGAAGGTCACCCTGCCGGGCAGGCGGAGGGATGTCGAGTCGCTCATCACACTTGAAGGCCGTCCCGCTGCCGGGGAGTCCGATCAGGAGATCGTGGCAGGCGCCTGGGATTTCGAGAAGATCAACCGGCTGTATTCCGAGCACGTTCGCGTGCTGGCCGACTGTCCCACTGGAGCGCTGCGCGATATTGCCGCCGCAGATTGCTTCCGCAGATGGGCAGCTCAAGAACGGCGAGCCTGGCTTGCCGCCACCACGGAAGACCCGCTGTTGCCGGAGGCGCTCCTGCCTGCGGGTTACCTGGGGCGAAAGGCCTGGCAGAAGCGATTGACGGTAATACGGTCCGCCGCCCCCCTCGTGCGCGCATTCAACACGCACAATTTATAAGCGTGACGTAAAATTTGCACGTACGTATAGAATTTCGGTAAAGATGCCAGCAATTGTAATTGTCGGGCGCGACACCTGCACGGTCCGCTAAATCTGCGAATAGGAAGTCGGCCGCAGAAAAATGTTGCTGATGTTGGAGACAATTTCGGCGTCGGTGTAGCCGGGCGTGCCGCTCAGCTTCTTCCATTCGGGATCGGAGCCGAACGCGCCCCAGTTTTTCCCCCGCGCCGCCATGTTCTCGAAGACAAGGAGGTAAGTGAGGTTCGGCATTCTCGGTCCGATCAAGGTTTCGCCAAAAAAGACGGGCTGCAACCCGGTCCGCCGGAAAATCGCGATCTCGCCCTGGTTGAACATCTCGATCTTCTTCTTGTTCGCCTTCTTGCTGTGACTCTCGTAAGTTCGCAGTTCGAAGAGGCGCGGTTTGTTTTCCTTCGCCGCCACCGGCACTTCAAGTTTCGGAATCGCCTCGAACGCCACCAGCAGGGAACTTTCCACGCGCACATACGACGGGTCGGCGGCCGGGGCATTGATGAATTCGGCGCCGGCCTTCTGATAATCCGCATCCGAACGCACGCGGTCGAGCGCCGTGGCAAACGACTCGATCGACTTGTGCGGGATCAGCACGTACATCGTGGGGCTGTCCGGACCGTAAGCGACATTGAACACGCCGATCGGCGCAATGCCGGCGCGGTTCATCGCCGGCACGGCAGCTTCGCGATAGAAATCGTCGAAGAGTTTCTGCTTCGGACCGCGGCGCAGATGATATAACCGCAGTTCGTAGTATTCGCGGGCGGCGTTGCCGTTTTGCGCCTCGGCGGCGTTGAGTGCCGATGAGAGCCCCGCAACGCTTGTTGCGGCCAAGGAAGCCTTCAGGAATTGACGTCGTTTCATGGCCGGCATCTTTCTAACCCTGTTTGAGGTCGTAACACGAGATCAGGTCCTGATCGCGCAGAAACAGTCTGCCATTGGAAATGACCGGATGCGTCCAAATCCGGCCTTGCGAATCGCGGATGGTTGTCTGCGGGTCAAACTTGAAACGCCCGTGCTCTTTCCAGCCTTTGGGCGAAGCCTCCACGAGCGCCACCGTGCCGCTGTTTTCCTCCACACAATAGAGCATGCCCTCCGCACAACTGACCGCTCCTTTGCCGAGCGCGTTTTTCTCGCTCCAGATTTGCTTGCCGGTTTTGAACTCCTGGCACAACCAGCCCCCGCGCTCAGAATAGCCGTAAAGATAATCGCCCACCCGCACGACACCGCCATGGTGGTTGACCATCTCCTTGTTCTCATACACGTCGGAAACCTGATCGTTTGCGCCGAGTTGGACCAGTTTGCATCCCGCGTTGTAGCCCGCCGTGACGTAAACGCAGTCGTCATGAAAAATCGGCGTCGGAACGACGGCAACCCGCCCCGGAAACGGCGATTTCCACAACAACTTGCCGTCGTTCGCCGAGACACCGACCACGTGTTGCTCCGTGAGTTGAACGTATTGCCGAGTGCCATTGTGTTCCGCGATGATGATGGAAGCATAGTGCGCGGGATCGGTGAGTTCCTTCGATTGCCAGATGAGTTTGCCCGTCGCCTTGTCCAGCGCGGCGATGGCACCCTTCGACCCGCCCGGCGTGCAGACCACCTTGTCT
>Ga0137367_10000701_pt1 | contig 24902 bp, 30 predicted proteins | sample SagtaG_14_FD_104939 | JGI IMG/M metagenome (GOLD analysis project Ga0137367, IMG submission 104939) | Vadose zone soil microbial communities from Sagehorn Ranch, Mendocino, California, USA - Sage1_L_80_16 metaG | ecosystem: Environmental > Terrestrial > Soil > Vadose zone | place: USA... | reverse complement strand
GTCTTCCAGGGCACGAGCGGCTACGACTTCGACGGCAACGCGACCTACGACGGCCCGCGGCGCATCACTCCCGGGTTCGGCACTCTCACACAGGCGGTCGAGGGCGGGGACTTCGAGGCGACGATGACCTGGATCCTCGGTCTCAGCCGGCCGACGTGCTGGCAGATTCACGCCTTGCACAATCCCGACCGGCTGGTCATCGACTTCAACCACGTGTAATTAGGTGTCCTACCCACGGACGTTGTGAACGCGGCTGATCGGTGGCCGGTCTCCGAGCGAGCTGTGCGGCCGTCGCCGATTGTAGTGGTCGAGCCAGTGTGGCAGCGCCTGGTTGCGCTGTCGATGTGAGCCGTAGGCGAGGCCATAGGCCCACTCACGCGCCATCGTCTGGTGGAAGCGCTCCACCTTGCCGTTGGTTCGTGGCCGGTAGGGCTGGGTCGTAAGGTGGCGGATGCCGCGGCGGGCGAGCAGCTCGGCGAGTGAGCGGTTCTTGACGTAGCTGAAGGCGTTGTCGGTCATCAACCGCTTCGCGACGACACTGTGCTCGGCGAAGTAGGCGAGCGCCCGCTCGACGAAACCGGTCACCGTCGCCGCCTTTTCGTCCTCATGGAGCTCGACGTAGGCGAACCGCGAGTGGTCGTCGAGGATCGCGTGCACGAAGTCGTAGCCGACCCTCGTTTCGGGCCGCATCCAGCCGCCTCCGCGATGTGAGCGATCTCCGGTCAGCTTGTGGCCAGGGCGGCGGAAACGCGCGTAACGACTGGTGTCCATGTGCAGCAGATCGCCGGGACAGGGCCACTCGTAGCGATTGGCCGGCTCCTTTGCCGGCCGCGAGCGCCGCGAGATCCCAGCTCGCTTGAGCACCTTCCAGACGGTCGAGTGCGCAAAGCCGGTAGCTCCGGCAACAAGGCGCGGGCCCCAGCCGGTCGCGCGTCGGCAGGCACAGATCCGCTCCTGCAGCCCAGCAGCGAGCAGCCGCGGCGATCGGTGCGGCCGGCTCGAGCGATCAACAAGCGTCTCCGGCCTGCGGCCACCGTCAAGCCAGCGATGCCACCAGCGGTGCGCCGTCGCCGGCGAGACGTTGAAGGCGGTTGCAGCCGCCCTCAAGGAAAGACCACTCTCGACCGCCGCCACCAGCGCGAGCCGGCCGGCCAGTCCGAGCTTGGCGTTAGCGTGCAGATACATCCGCGCCCTCCTTTGAGCGTAGGTCCGGGAAGACCCACAGCCTCAAAGGAGGGCCGGATAGAACCTCAGCCGTTCACAACCTGTGTAGGCGGGACAGCTAGTCGGCCCGCACCTCGTTCACGTGCGCCCGTCGGTTCGGGTCAGTGATCCAGACGACGTAGTAGCGGTACGACTTCCCTCCGGCGAGCTCGAGCGTAGTGCGCCTGCCGATCTCGTGCTCCTCGGAGAAGGGAACGAAGCCGCCATTGGGGTTGTCGCCGGCGAGGATCTCGGCCGTGAAGCCCGGCTCGTTGCTGACGATCTGAAGATGCTCGATGCTCACGGCCTTGCCCGCGTCGAGGATCAGCCCGACGCCCGGCTTGCTGAACGTGCGGTAGGTCTCGGTGGTCCAGAACGTAGAGACGTCGCCGTCGGTCGCGTTCGCGACGGACTCGGGGTGCTCGCTCTGGTCACCCTGCGGGTCGTAGTCCTCGAAAGCGGTCAGCTTGACCCCGCCGATTGAGCCCGCCGCGCCGGACCCGCCGCCGTCGCGCCCGGCGAGGATGAGCCCCAAGGCGATGGCGCCGGCACCCACGACCAAAAGGGCCAGGAGAAGCGGCGCAAAGCGTCGGCGCCTCTGCCGCCGGCGCGGCCCCGGTCGAGCCGCGGACCGGCTCGGGGAGGGCCGCTCGATGCGAGAATGGACGCCTGTGGCCTCGTTCCGGCCGGCACCCTCGCCCGTGTCGGCGAGGGCGGCCTCGATCGCCCCCATCATCGCCTCGGTCGACGGAAAACGGTCCGCCGGACGCTTGGCCATCGCCCGCGCGACGATCTTGTCCACTCGATCCGGAACATCGCGACGGCGCTCACGCACGCTGGGGACCGGGTCGCGCAGGTGGCGCATGGCCACCGCCATGAAGCTGTCGGCCGGGTACGGCACCTCTCCCGTCAGCAGTTCGTAGAGAAGAACGCCTAGCGAGTACTGGTCGCTCCGCGCGTCGACCGGCTCTCCGCTCGCCTGCTCCGGAGCGATGTAGTCGCTCGTGCCGAGCAGTGTCCCGGTCTGCGTTAGCTCCTCCCCGGGATCGAGCGAGCGCGCGATGCCGAAGTCGGTGACCTTCGCGGTACCGCTCTCGTCCACAAGGACGTTCTGCGGCTTCACGTCGCGGTGAACGACGCCGTGCTGATGCGCGAACGCAAGACCGCGCGCGATCTGGTGCGTCAGCGCGAGCGCCTGCGCCACGGGCAACTGGCCTTCGCGCTCGACGACCTCCTTCAGGTTCTCGCCCGGAATGTGCTCGAAGACGATGAACTGGCGCTTCCCGAACTCGCCGCGATCGATCACTGTGACGATGTTCGGGTGGTTCAGCCGCGCGATAGCTCGCGCCTCGCGGCGAAAGCGCTCCACGTATTCCGGATCGGCCGAGAAGTGCTCGTGGAGGACCTTGAGCGCCACCCGGCGCTCGAGCACGCTGTCCCGCGCACGGTAGACGCTCGACATTCCTCCCGTGCCGACGAGTTCCTCGATCTCGTAGCGGCCACCGATCAGCTCGCCGATCATCGCCGCGATGATGCCCAGTCCAAGCGCGCTCTACGCGGCAGTCTCTTCGAGCGCCTCTTCCCAGGCAGCGAGCGCCTCTTCGAGCTCGGCCTCGGCGATGACGAGCGGGACGAGCACGCGCAGGCAATTTCCGGAGAGGCCCGCCTTGAGGATCAGCAGGCCGCGCCTGAGGGCGGCCTCGACGACCTGCGTAGCCAGGTCGGGGGCCGGCTTGCCATCCTGCTCGAACTCGATTGCCAGCATCGCGCCCAGCCCGCGCACCTCGGTGACCGCGTCGAAGCGCTCGCGCCAGCTCTCCATGCGTCCGCGGATCGTCTCTCCGATCTGCTCCGCTCGCTCCGCGAGGCGCTCCTCGGCGATCGTGTCCAATACGGCGTGAGCGGCGGCGATGGCCACGGGATTTCCAACGTAGGTGCCACCCACAGCGCTGTCGCCGGGCGCGTCCATGATCTCCGCGCGGCCGACGACGCCGGAGAGGGGGATGCCCGCGGCAATCGACTTGGCGAGAGCCATCAGGTCCGGCTCGACGTCGAAATGCTCCATCGCGAAGACACGCCCGGTGCGGCAAAAGCCCGTCTGCACCTCGTCGGCCACGAGCACGATTCCATTCTCGTCGCAGATCCGGCGCAGACCCCGGACGAAGTCGGGGTCGGCCGGGATGAAGCCGCTCTCGCCCTGCACCGGCTCGAACACGATCGCCGCCACTTCCTCGGCGGCCACGCGCGTCTTGAAGGCGCCCTGCAGCTCGTCCAGGTCGTTGAACGGCACGCGGTAGACCTCCGGTGCGAACGGCCCGAGGCCGGCCTTGTATGGATGCGTCTTCGAGGTGAGGCTCAGCGCGAGCAGGGTGCGTCCGTGGAAGCCTCCGTCGAAGGCCACGGCCGCCGGCCGCTTCGTGTACGAGCGAGCGAATTTGACCGAGTTCTCGATCGCCTCGGCACCGGAGTTGAAGAAGGCGGCGCGCGTCGCTCCCGAGATGGGAACGAGCTCGAGCAGGCGTTCGGCCAGCGCGACGTAGTTCTCGTAGGGGACGATCGTGAAATCGGTGTGCGTGAAGCGCTCGATCTGCTCACGAGCCGCCTCGATGACCCGCGGATTCGAGTGCCCGACGTTCAGGCAGCCGACGCCGCCGGTGAAATCGATGAACGTGTTCCCGTCGACGTCCGTGATCGTGGCCCCGCGTGCCTCGGCGATCACGATCGGCAGGCAGATGGACAGGGGCTCCGCGATCACGCGTGCCTTGCGGTCGAGGATCTCGCGGCTCCGCGGGCCCGGAATGTCGGTCTTGAGCTCGATTGTCCTGGTCGTGGCCATGGCTCGTGAGCTTATAGATTGGACCTGTCCATGGTCCTGTCCGATCGCACCATCCGCCGCCTGATCGCAGAGGGCCGCATCGGGATCGACCCCTTCGACGAGGAGCTCGTTCAGCCGTCCAGCGTGGACGTTCGCGTCGACCGCCTCTTTCGGGTCTTCCGCAACTCCCGTTACCCCTTCATCGACGTCAAGGAGCCAATGGAGGACCTGACCGAGCTGGTCGAGGTGGGAGACTCGGAGCAGCCGTTCATCCTGCACCCGGGCGAGTTCGTCCTCGGGTCGACGCTCGAGCGCATCACGCTCCCCGACGACCTCGTCGCACGCCTGGAAGGCAAGAGCTCGCTCGGCCGCCTGGGTCTCCTCATTCACTCGACGGCGGGGTTCATCGATCCCGGCTGGGACGGTCACGTGACGCTGGAGCTGTCGAACGTGGCCAACCTCCCGATCACGATCTACGTCGGGATGAAGATCGGTCAGCTCTCCTTCGTGCAGCTCTCGGAGCCGGCCGAGCGGCCGTACGGAGCCACGGCCCTGGGCTCCAAGTACCAGGGTCAGGCGGGTCCGACTCCCAGCCGCTACTGGAAAAATTTCGAATGACGATCTTGGTCACCGGCGGAACCGGGTTCGTGGGGCCGAAGGTGGTCCATGCCCTCCGTGCCGAGGAGCGGCCCGTGCGCGTGCTCGCCCGGAAGCCCGACAAACAGGATCAGCTACGTGCGTGGGGATGCGAGCTCATCCAGGGCGACATGACCGACGCGGACAGTCTGCGCCGTGCAGTCGAGGGTTGCGAGGCGGTTGTCCACCTCGTCGCGGTGCCGCCCTTCGCAGACCCGAAGGCGACTCAGCGCGTGATGGAGCAGGGCACGCGGGACCTGCTAGCAGCCGCCAAGGAAGCCGGCGTGGGACCCTTCGCCCTCATGAGCGCGCTCGGAACCAGCGAGCGGACGAAGGACCTCGCCGCCTACTACCACGCGAAATGGGATGAAGAGCAGGCCGTCAAGGAATCTGGCCTCGAGCACACGATCTTTCGGCCGAGCTTCATCTTCGGGCGCGACGGCGGGATGCTGCCCGCCCTCATCCGCGTCGTGCGTTGGTCGCCGGTGACCCCGGTCGCCGGCACGAAGAAACTGCAGCCGATCTGGGTGGACGACGTGGCCGCATACTTCACCAAGTCGCTCGCCACGCCCGGCGCGGTCAACAAGACCTTCGAGCTCGGCGGCCCGGATGTCGTCACCTTCTCAGAGCTCAACGACCGCATTCGCCGGATGCTCGGAAAGCGCCGGCTCGCCTTCCAGATGCCTACGGGTCTCCTCAAAGCCGGCGCGAGCGTAGGACAGCTCCTCCCTCCGTTCCGAGGCGCTCCCGGAGCCATCGCGATTCTCGAGCACGAGGACAACGTCACCGACATCGCACCGGCCGTGGAGACGTTCGGCATCGAGCTGTTGTCGCTCGACGACCAGCTTCGCCGCGCGGTCGTTGCTTAAGCATCCGGGGCGGCCATGCGGCCGCCCCGGAAGACAGTAGATCGCCTGGATTGGCAGGGGCGCTGCGTGTCCCCCACGCTGGCTAGGCGATTCCCCGTAGGTCCTGGGGACAACGCCCCTACCTGCGACTACCTCCACTGCCCGAAGATTTACTCAAGTCCGGACCACCTCCTTTCCGTGGTAAACCGACTATAACGATTCACTCAGGACGACGGAAAGCTCCAAACCGCGGTCGAGGGGAACCGTCGTCGAGACGAGCGTGGGGTCGCTCTGGCGGGCGCGGCTGTACGGCTCGAGGGTCTCCTTGTGGGAGAGAACGTTGTCCGCGACGACGAGCCCGCCGGGCTCGACCCGTTGCCGCGCATGAGCAAAGTAGTGCTCGTACTGCGACTTCTCGGCATCGATGAAGACGACGTCGAAAATGTCCTCGAGCTCGTGGAGGACGTCCAGCGCGTCCGCCTCGATCAGCTCCACCCATTCATCGAGCCCGGCATCGCGTACGTTCGCACGCCAGCAGGCGGCCGCCTCGGGAGCTCGCTCGATGGAGACGACCCGCCCGCCTAGATAGCGAACGCCGGCGCCGAGCCAGATGGACGAATAACCTCGCGACCCGCCAACCTCGAGCACCTCGCAGCCCGTCTGTGGCGCGACGAGGGAGAAGAGGAACTGACCCGTCGTCGGCGCGACGGCCCTCGAGCGCTGCTCGGGCGGTAGGCCCTGCGTCCGCTCCTCGGCGTCCTCGCGCTCGAGCCGCGCGAGCACTTCACGGACGGCTTCGTCGAGCACCGCGCGTCAGGAGCGCGGATCGGTCTCGACTGCGATGCGCACGGTCTCTCCGGAGAACTTCTCGACGACGGCGTAGCGGTCGGTCTCCAGGACGACCCGCTCCAGGTCGACGACTTCGTGGCCATGCGCGATCAGGAAGTGCGTCGGGTTACTGCGCACCTCTTCGTACTCGGAGAGCGTCAGGCTCACAGGCGCGGTGCAGTCGTCGTTCCCGCACTCGCAGAGGAAGTCGGGCTCGGAGTCGCCGGCGAGCGTCTCGTTGATCTCCTCGATGCGCTCGTTCACCCGACGGAAAAGCGCTTCGTTCTTCGCGACTCGCTGCTGCCTCGAATCCACCCTAGCGCCGATTCTAAGGGACTTTGACGCGGATGAAACCATCCTCGGCGACGACCTCGAAGATGTCGACCGGAAGATAGGCGGGCAGCGAAAGCGGACGTCCCGTCGTCAGATCGAACTCCGACCCGTGGCGAGGGCAGACGACAACTTTCCGCTCGGGGTCGAAGTCCCCCTCGGCGAGAGGCCCGTCGTCGTGGGAACAGCGGTCTTCGATCGCGTAGTACTCGCCTCCGAGGTTGTAGACGCCGATGGCGAGCTCGCCCGCGCGCACGATCTTCGCCTCCCCGGGCGGCAGCTCCTCGACCGGGCACACCGTGAGCTCTGCCACGCTTAGCGGAGCTCCAGGTCCTCGGCCAGCCCCGCCCATTCGTTGGGGAGAGGCGTGCCTTTGCCCTTGTGGAGGGCCAGCTTGAGAACGCCGAGGCCGAGCAAGGCGCACTTCAAGCGAATCGGCGTGAGCGGGATCCCCACCTCTTCCAGGAGCTCCTCCCGGTCGAGCGCGGCCACTTCCTGTGCGGTCCGGCCCTTCACCATCTCCATCAGCATCGACGTGGCCGCCTGGCTGATGGCACAGCCGCGGCCGCGGAACTTGACGTCCTCGATCTTGTCGCCGTCGAAGCAGACGAAGATGGAAACCTCGTCTCCACAAAGGGGGTTCATGCCCTCCGCCTCCACGTCGGCGCCTTCGATCACGCCGTGCCCACGCGGGTTCTTGTAGTGGTCGAGAATTACCTCGCGATAGAGGTTGTCCATCTCGCTCATGCGAATGTCTTCCTGACCTTGTGCAGACCTTCGACGAGGCGGTCGATCTCCTCGGGCAACGTGTAGAGGTAGAAGCTGGCGCGCGTTGTCGCCGGTACGCCAAGCTTGCTCATCAGCGGCTGGTTGCAGTGGTGTCCCGCGCGGACCGCGACTCCGTCCCAGTCGAGGATCTGGGCGACGTCGTGAGGATGCACGCCCTCGACCGCGAAGGAGACGATTCCGGCGCGCTGGCCAGCGGACGGGCCGAAGAGCTTCACGCCGGGGACGTCTGCCAGGCGCGGACGCGCGTAGTCGAGGAGTTCCTGTTCGTACCGCTCGAGCGCCTCGAGACCCACCTCCCCGACGTAGTCGATCGCGGCACCGAGGCCGACGGCCTCGGCAATCGGAGCCGTACCGGCCTCGAATTTGGCCGGGAGCTCGTTCCAGGTCGTGTGGTCAAGCGTCACCTTGCGAATCATGTGTCCGCCCAACTCGAAGGGCGCCATCTCCTCGAGGAGCTCGCGGCGCCCCCAGAGGACGCCGATCCCGGTCGGTCCGCACATCTTGTGCCCCGTGAAGCCAAAGAAGTCGCAGCCGAGCGCCTGGACATCCACCGGCCGGTGCGGTGCGGCCTGGGCCGCGTCGACGACCATGATTGCGCCCTGTGCATGCGCCCACGCCGTCAGCCTCTCGACCGGATTGACGGTGCCCAGTGAGTTCGAGACGTATGTGCAGGCCACGACCTTGAGCCGCCCGCGTGAGGCGAGCGAGTCGAGCTCGTCGAGCTGGAGTTCGCCCTCATGATCCACGGGGATTGCGAGGAACTGGGCTCCTGTGCGTCCGGCAATGTACTGCCAGGGGACGAAGTTCGAGTGGTGCTCCATCTCGGTCACGAGGACGACATCCCCCGGTTCGAGGTTGTCGAGCCCCCACGCGTACGCGACGAGATTGAGCGCCGCCGTGACATTGCGCGTGAAGATGACTTCGCGGGTGGACTCGGCGTTGATGAAAGCGCGCGCTTTCTCGCGGGCTCCCTCGTAGGCCTCTGTCGCGCGCTCGCCAAGGTCGTAGACCCCCCGGTGGATGTTCGCGTACGAGGTCTCGTAGAACTCGGTCATGGCGTCGAGCATGTACCGCGGCTTCTGCGACGAAGCCGCTGAGTCGAGGTAGGCGAGCGGCTTCCCATGGATCTCCTGCTCGAAGATGGGGAAATCTGCGCGCAGCTTGCGCGCATCGAGCTTGGCTTCCGCCGTTACGGCCACGGACCTATGGTACCGAGGGCCCTGCGGCTATTCGGGGATGCGCGCTTCGAGAGCTGTCTGGAGCGCGGTCCGCACCGGCTCGAGCTCGATGCGGTCGAAGATCTCCTGGTAGAAGCCGCGCACGATCAGGCGCTCGGCCTCGCCGCGTGAGAGCCCGCGGGCCATGCAGTAGAAAAGCTCGTCCCGGTTGACCTGGCTGACGGTTGCGCCGTGCGTGCAGCGGACGTCGTTCGCCTCGATCTCGAGGCCGGGGATCGAGTCCGCGTGTGCGTCGGGCGAAAGGAGCAGGTTGCGGTTCTCCTGATAGGCGTTCGTCTTCTGCGCGTCCTCCTCGACGCGGATCATCCCCCGCCAGACCGCCCTCGCCTTGTCCCGGAGGGCGCCCTTGAAGGCGAAGTCGGAGGTCGTGTTCGGCGCGATGTGCCTCTGCAGCGTGTCGTAATCGAGGTGCTGAGCACCGTCGGCGAAGTAGGCGCCGGTCACGCGCGAGGTCCCGCCTTGCCCGGCCAGGTCGTTCTCGATCCGAATCTTGCCCTTCTTCGAGCCGAAGCCGCCGGCCACCCAGTCGAGCTCGGCGTCGCGGCCGACGGTGGCGCGGTGCGATGCGAAGTGCCAGGTCTCCTGCGAGAGGTTCTGGATGGACACGTATTCGAGCTTGGCGCCGTCGCCGACGAAGAGCTCCGCGACCACGTTCGAATACCCAGGGAGATCCCGCGCGGCGGAAGCGTGCTCCTCGATGAAGCTGAAGCGACTGCCTTCTTCGGCGACGACCAGCACCCGCCAGAAGAGCGCTGCTTCCGGGACCGAGCTCGTCACGCGCACGTACAACGGCTGCTGGAGCTCGAGGCCCGCCGGGACGCGTACGAGCAAGCCGTGCTTCCACTCGGCGGCATTGTGGGCCGCAAATTTCTCGTCTGTTCCGACCAGCGTTCCGAGCAGCTCGTGCTTTTCGGTGAGCGGCTCGAAGACGACGCCCTCCGGCGCGCGCTCGATCTCGATGCCCGCCTCGGAGACGTGCGCGAGCGCCGCGGTCTCGACATCGAGCATGGAGCCGGCCCGCTCCACGGTCTTGGCGCCGTTGGCGCTGAAGCTGTCCGGGTCGAAGCCCTTGAGATCAGTGAAGCGCCAGTGCTCGTCCGAGGTCGTCGGAAACGGTAGCGCCTGATAGCGCTCGAGGAGCTGGGCACGGGTCATGGCGCGTATCTCCGGTGCAGGATGAGCGAGTTGCCGTCCGGGTCGGTGAAGAAGGCCATGTTGCAGACGCCCGAGTCTCGCTCGCCGATGAACTCGACGCCCTTGGACTCGAGCTGGGCGCGTGCCGCCGCCACGTCCTCTACGCGGAGCGCAATCCCATGGCTCCCACCAGTCGAAAACTCGACGCCCTGGTCCTCGGGCTTCCAGATGGCGAGCGTCACGTTCCCCGTCTCGAACTCCGTGGGCTCACGCGGGTTCTGCGGCAGCTCGAGCACGTCGCGGTAGAACGCGATGGCGCGCTCCACGTCGCGCGACGGGATGTCGACGAAATCAACCCGCTCGATCTGCATCAGGGCGTCGAGCCGTCGGCATACGGCGCGTAGCGGTGGTGAAGGATGAGGCTGTTCCCGTCCGGGTCGCTGAAGCCGGCGATGTGGCAGACGCCAGAGTCGATGATGTCGCCTTGGAACTCGACACCGGCCTCCTGGAGCTTCTTCCTTGCCTCCTCCACATTCGGAACGCGAAGCGCGATCGGTGCGCTACTCGGCGTGAACTCGCTTCGACCCGTGTACTCGTGCGGCAGGATCGCGAGCGTGACGTTACCGGTCTCGAACTCGACCCAGCGCTCGGACGAGTTCGGGTTCCGCGCAAGCCCGAGAATCTCTTCGTAGAAGCGCACAGCCCGCTCCTGATCTCGGGTGGGGACGGCGATGAAGTCGACGCGCTCGGCGTCGATCAACCGACAGATCCCTCCATCTCAATCACAGGGAAACCAGGTTTCCCCGTGAACCCCCTTCTTAAAACCGGCCACCACGGAAGCTAGCCGACCGAGCCTTCCATCTGCAGCTGGATCAGCCGGTTCATCTCGACCGCGTATTCGAGCGGCAGCTCCTTCGTGATCGGCTCGACGAACCCGGAGACGATCATCGCGGCCGCTTCGGGCTCGGAAAGGCCGCGGCTCATGAGATAGAAGAGCTGCTCCTCGCCGATCTTCGAAACCGTCGCCTCGTGGCCAATGTCGACCTTGTTCTCGTCGATCCGGATGTACGGATACGTGTCGGTGCGCGAGTCCTCGTCGAGGATGAGCGCGTCGCAGACGACCTTGGACTTCGAGCCGTGCGCGCCCTTGGCGACCTCGAGGAGGCCGCGGTAGCTCGCGCGGCCGCCGTCCTTCGAGATCGACTTCGAGGTGATCACGGAGCTCGTGTTCGGGGCGACGTGCACGCACTTGCCGCCGGCGTCCTGGTGTTGCCCCTCGCCCGCGAAGGCGATGGAGAGAACCTCGCCGTGGGCCCCCTCGCCCATCAGCCAGATGGAGGGGTACTTCATCGTCAGCTTGGAGCCGAGGTTCCCGTCCACCCATTCCATCGTCGCGTTCTCGTATGCGACCGCGCGCTTGGTGACGAGGTTGTAGACGTTCTGCGACCAGTTCTGAATGGTTGTGTACCGGCAGCGCCCGCCTTCCTTGACGACGATCTCTACGACTGCCGAGTGGAGCGAGTCGGTCGTGTAGATCGGCGCGGTGCAGCCCTCGACGTAGTGCACGTACGCGCCCTCGTCGACGATGATGAGCGTGCGCTCGAACTGGCCCATGTTCTCCGCGTTGATGCGGAAGTAAGCCTGGAGCGGCATCTCCACCTTGACGCCCGGCGGCACGTAGATGAACGAGCCGCCCGACCAGACAGCCGAGTTGAGCGCGGCGAACTTGTTGTCGTTCGCCGGGATGATCGTCCCGAAGTACTCCTTGACCAGCTCCTCGTGCTCGCGCAGGCCGGAGTCCATGTCCAGGAAGAGGACTCCCTGGTCCTCGAGCTCCTGCTTGAGCTTGTGGTAGACGACCTCGGACTCGTACTGGGCGCCGACGCCGGCGAGGTACTTCTTCTCGGCCTCGGGAATCCCGAGCCGGTCCCAAGTGTTCTTGATGTCGGCCGGCAGGTCCTCCCAGCTCGTCGCCTGTTTCTCGGTTGGGCGGATGTAGTAGTACATGTTCTCGAAGTCGATCTCGTTCAGGTTGCCGCCCCACTGGGGCAGCGGCCTCGCCCGGAAGTACTCGAGCGCCTTCAGACGGCGCTCACGCATCCACTCGGGCTCGTTCTTGTGCTCCGAGATCATCGCCACGACCTCGGGGTTGAGCCCGCGGCCGGACTTGAAGAAGTACTCCTCCGGATCGTGGAAGCCGTACTTGTAGTCGTTGCCGAGCTCGGCGACGACTTGGGTCTCAGCAGTTGCCATTAGGTGCTACCTCCAACCGGTTCGGGCATGAACGCCTCGTAGCCTTCGGCTTCGAGCTTATGGGCTAGCTCGGGCCCGCCCTCTTCAACGATACGCCCGTCGACGAAGACGTGCACGAAGTCGGGCTCGATGTAGCTCAGGATTCGCTGGTAGTGCGTGATGACGAGTGCGCCCATCTCCGGGCCGACGAGGCTCTTCACCCCTGCGGCCACAATGCGGAGCGCATCGATGTCGAGGCCTGAGTCGGTCTCGTCGAGCACTGCGACGCGCGGCTTCAGCATCGCCATCTGGAGAATCTCCACTCGCTTTTTCTCGCCGCCGGAGAAGCCCTCGTTCAGGTAGCGGCCGGCCATCTCCTTGGGCACCTTGAGCTCGGCCATCGCCGCTGTCAGGTCCTTGCGAAAGTCGGAAATCTTGATGGGATCGTCCTCACCGCCGGCACTCGCCTTGCGGATCGAGTTGACCGCCTGGCGCAGAAAGCTGGCGACCGTCACCCCTGGAACGGCGTGCGGATACTGAAAGGCAAGGAACAGACCCCTTTGTGCGCGCTCGTCGGCGTCCATTTCGGCGATGTTCTCGCCGTCGAGGAGGATCTCGCCTTCGGTGATCTCGTAGGCAGGATGCCCCATGAGCGCATAGGCGAGGGTCGACTTTCCGGACCCGTTCGGGCCCATGATCGCGTGCACCTCGTTGGGCGACACGCCGAGGTCGACGCCGCGGACAATCTCCGTGCCGTCCTCGGTGGCGACGCGCAGATTTCTGATCTCGAGCAGAGCCAAATAACAGCCTTTACGTAGGTTCCAAGCAGGCGCTCCCGCCCACCTCGTGACCCACCCAGTGTAGCGGCTCCCCCTCGGTGTCCCCGGGGTTCCCGACCGTGCTATCCTCGGTCCCATGCCTGGAAGCATCGGTTGGCAAGGGGCCGTCGTCATTATCCTCGTCCTCCTGCTCGTTTTCGGCCCTAAGCGCCTGCCGGAGATGGGTAGGTCGCTCGGTCGCGGGATGCGCGAGTTTAAGGACTCAGTGACCGGCAACGACCAAGAGGACTCGGAGCCCGAGAAGATCGAGCTCACTGCGCCGGCCTCGTCGACGCCCGTCCCCCCGGACGCGGCCTCTACATCGCGGCCGGAGAGCGAGCGGGTCTCCCGCTGAGCTAGGCCATGGCGCGCCTCCCGCGTCGCCTGCGCCACAACGAAAGCGTCACCCTCGTCGAGCATCTCGACGAGCTACGCACCCGCCTGATCGTTTCGCTGCTCGCGGTGGGCGTGGCCTTCGGGTTTACGTACGCCTTCCGGAAGCACATCATCCACTGGCTCCAGCGGCCACTCCCGAGCGACACACAGCTCATCACCCTGACTCCTGGGGAAGCATTCAACACTTCCCTGACGGTGGCTTTCTACGGAGCGGTTGCGCTCGCCATCCCGATCCTCGTCTGGCAAATCTGGTCGTTCTTCGCCCCGGCGCTCGAGGACAAGAGCCAGACCGTAGTGGTCCGGCTCGTCGTCGTGGCCACGATTCTCCTCGTCGCAGGAATGGCATTTGCGTACTGGGTGGTGCTGCCGAACGGCCTCTCGTTCCTGCTCAACTACGACAATGACCTCTACCACACGGGGCAGCTCCGCGCGCGGGACTACTTCTCCTTCGCTGCCGCAGTCATTGCCGGCTTAGGTGTCCTCTTCGAGCTTCCCATCTTCGTCCTCGGCCTGGTCCGGCTGGGCATCCTCTCGTCCCAGCGGCTGAGAAGGAACCGTCGAATCGGAGTCGGGATCGCGTTGATCGCCGTCGTACTCCTCCCCGGAGTGGACTTCGTTTCGATGGCGCTCCAGGCGCTTCCCATCCTCGCGCTCTTCGAGGGGTCGATCTGGGCGTCAGTGTTCTTCGAGCGCCGCTGGCAGGCGAGCGGAGTCCTCGGCGAACCCCTCGCCGGCACCAAAACTTAGAGCTTCCCAGTCGAACTCCTCGCCGAGGCGACGCAGCCGGTCGCGCGTCGGCTCGTCGCAGAGCGCGCCCCGCACGCCGGCTTCGAAGAATGACTTCGGGTGCAGCCCGAGCGAGGCGACGGCCTCGTACTCGCGCGTCAGATCGGTGTCGAACATCTCCGGGTCGTCCGTGGACACGGTGCAGGGGATTCCGGCGGCGACGAGATCGGGCAATGGATGCTCGTCCAGCGACTTGACGACGCCCGTCCGCACGTTCGAGAGCGGCGTCACGTCGAGGACGATCTGGCGGGCGGCCAGCTCCTCGAGGAGTGCCGGATCCTCCACGGCGCGAATCCCGTGCCGGACCCGGTCCGCCTGGAGCGCGTCGATCGCTCCCCAGATGGAGACTGGACCGACGACCTCGCCGGCGTGGGGAACCGAGCCCAGCCCTTCCTCGCGCGCGCGCGCGAACGCCTCGACGAATTTCTCGGGCGGGTGCAGCGCTTCCTCGCCGCCGAGCCCAACCCCGACAACGCCCCGGTCGCGGTACTTCGCTGCGTAGCCGACCAGCTCGACTCCATCCTCGGGAGCGGCGCCGCGCGTGATGTCGGGGGTCAGCCGCACGTCGACGCCGTGGAGCGCCCGCGCTTCCCGGGCACCGTCGCAATAGCCGCTGAAGATGTCGTCCCAGCCGACCCCGCGCCAGGTCCTTTCGATCGGCGAGAAGATGCCCTCGATATACACGGCCCCGTGTCGTGCCGCGTCCTCGGCGTAGTCCACCACGACGCGGCGGAAGTCGTCTGCCGTCTTGAGGGCGTTCGTCGTGAGGATCCAGACCTCGATGAAGTGATCGAAGTCGCGGAAGTCGTAGAGCTCCCGGATGCCCTCGACCGTGTCCGCCGGAAGCGCGATGTCGTTCCTCCGCGCGATCTCGAGGAGCGTCTCCGGCCGCACGGTCGCCTCGAGATGGACATGCAGCTCGATCTTCGGGTAGGAGGTAGGCCTCGCCTTCTCGGTATCCTGCACAGCCGCGGAGCCTACCGAGTGGCTCCGCCCGCGAGGATCTCGAGAAGGAGTTGGGAATGGCACGAGGCCAGGCGCAGCGCCGCCGTCACGCGCAGTCGCATGCTCGCAAGAGTGCCCGCAGCGCCGAAGACCTGATGTTCTTCCCCAAGCTACGCCGCCGGGCGAAGTGGGTCTTCCTCCTGCTTGCGATCGCCTTCGGGATCGGTTTCGTCGCCTTCGGCGTCGGCACCGGCGTCAGCGGAACGAGCCTCGGCGACGTGCTCCGTGACCTCATCGGGCGGCAAAACACGGGAACCTCGATCGACGACGCCCGCAAGAACGCGCTCGCGCACCCGAAGGATGCCAACGCCCAGTTCGCGTACGCCAACGCGCTCCAGGCTCGTGGCCGTACGCAAGAGGCGATCACTGCCCTGGAGGCGTACACGGCGCTGAAGCCCAAGGACGTCGACGCGCTCCGCCAGCTTGCGAACCTCTGGGGCTCGGTTGCCAACGACGCGCGGCAGGAGCAGCAGGTTGCGAGTGCGCAGGCGACCGAGGCTTCGGCAGCTTCGAGCATCGCCGTTCCCGACAGCGATTTCCTCCGGGAGGTCGAGCAGAACAAGATCGCCCAGACGCTTGCCCAGCAGGCGAACGCACGCGCAAACGCGGCGGCGGGCCGCGCGCAGTCGGCAGCGGGCCATCAGCAGACGGTTTACGAGCAGCTGACCCTGCTCATCCCCGACGACCCGAGCATTTTCCTCTCCCTGGGCATCGCGGCCCAGGAAGCGAACGATGCGGAGTCTGCCATCGCCGCCTACCAGAAGTTCCTCGATCTAGCTCCGAACGATCCGAGCGCGGACCAGGTCAAACAGCAGATCGAGTTCCTCAAGCAGCAATTGCAGACGAACCCGTTGCCTCAGCAAAGCGGCTAAGGTACTCGCCGGCCACGGACAAGGGGATCCATGAACTTCGACATCAAGACGGATCAGCTCGACGGGGACGCCTACGTCATCGCTCTCTCAGGCGAGGTCGACCTCTACACGGCACCCGAGTTCAAGCAGCAGCTGCTCGAAGTGATCGGCCAGGGCAGCAAGGAGGTCATCGTCGACTTCAGCGACACCACCTTCATCGACTCAACCACCCTCGGCGTGCTCGTCGGCGGCGTGAAGCGGCTCCGCCCGAACGGGGGTCGCCTCTCGCTCGTCTGCAGCGACCGCAACATCACGAAGATCTTCGAGATCACCGGCTTGAACAAGGTCTTCGACATCTACGAGTCGCGTGACGCGGCGCTCGAGAGCATCGGCCAGGGGGCGCAGGCGCAGACCTAGGTTGAGGCTGCACGGCCGTTCCCTCTTCGTTCTCGTCGGCGCGGCGCTCCTCCTCGCCGGCTGCTCCGGGCGCACGGTCGACTTCAAGAGCGCCGACACGAATCAGGGAAGGCAGCTTTTCGTCAAGAACTGCGGCCCCTGCCACACGTTGGCGGACGCCGCTACTGTCGGCGCCGTCGGCCCCGACCTGGACGACGCCTTCAGGGCGGCCCGCAGCAAGACCGGCGGCGGCTTCGACGAGAGCACCTTCTTCCAGATCACGCTCGACCAGATGCGGCTGGCCGCGCCGCCCATGCCCCACTTCGACGAGCCGCCCCAAAAGCTACCCGAGGAGCAGCTCGTCGACATCGCCGCCTACGTCGCGAAGGTCGCAGGAAAGCCGGTCCAGGCCCAGCAGGGGGCGGTTACGGCCACCGGGACGACGACCTCGCCCTAGCCCTCCTACGCTTCCGCGCGCTCCTGCTCCAGATCTACGACGACGTGCGTGATGGGTAGGTCGAAGCGCTCACGCGCATGGGCGATGACCTCTTTCTCGAGCCAGTTGGAGCGTCCCGGCGGGTGCGTGGAGATGATGATCTCGTCCGCCCCGAACGTCCGGAGGGCGTCCTCCATCGCCTGGAGCGGATCGGCGTCACCGACTTCGCCGCGCGCCTCGACACCCTCTTCGGCGAGCGCGGCGAGCGACCTCTCGAGCCGCTCCTGCGCGTTCGCCCGCGCGCCGTCCTCATCCGAGGCCCAGTACCGAAGGGGCGAGTTCAGCGCCGGACAGACTACGAGGACGTCGGCGTCGGCCTCTTTCGTCCGGTGGACGATCTCACCGCGAAGGGCGCGACCGGCAACGGTCTCGTTCGCGACCACGAGAATCTTCTTCCGCTCCCCGGGAGCGGCCCGGTGGCGATCCCAGACGGCCGGCTCGCGCACCTTCGGCTCGGTCTTCATGTACATCCCCAGAGCGATCCCGAGCCCCAGCGCGAGGAAGACGCCGAGCGCCACCCACCGATCTCCGAGCACCCCGGCCAGGGCGACTGCGCCGAACAGGAGTCCCATGACGATCACAAACTGAAAGGCTTCCGCCTCAGTCCGGAACGGATTTTTCACGTCGACCTCCTTGGGCGCTAGAGGACGTAGACCGTGGTGTACACCACGATCCACATTACGTCCACGAAGTGCCAATAGATCCCGGGGAGCTCGACGCCGAGGTGGTCGTGCGGAGCCGGACCGTAATGCCCGCGCGCGGCGCGGACGAGCGCGTAGAGCAGAAGATTGAGGCCGATGAAGACGTGTGCCCCGTGGAGACCCGTGAGCCCGTAGAAGGTCGAGCCGAAGGCAGTGTCCGAAGGAGCGAAGCCGAGACGGGTGTACTCGGTTGCCTGGATGAGCAGGAACGTGAGGCCGAGGCCGAACGTCAGGACGAGCCCGGCGACGAGACCGGAGCGGTTGTTGCGCTTGATCGACTGGAGCGCCCAGTGCATCGAAAAGCTCGATGTCACGAGGATGATCGTGTTCAGGAGGGCGAGGTAGACGGGGAGCTCGAACGGCTCCGGGGGCCAGTGGCCCTTGTGGACGACGACGCGCGCGAAGAAGTAGGCCGTGAAGAACGACCCGAAGAGCATCACCTCGGAGGCGATGAAGAAGTAGATGCCGAGGAGGCGCGCGTCCACGCGCGAGCTGCGGTTGGCCGCGGGCGGATGCCCGTCGTGGTGGCCTCCGTGGGGGTCGGCGTGGGCGGCCGAGGTCATCGTGAGGCGGCCGGCGCGCCGGCCTGAGCCTCCTGCTCGGAAACCACGACGTGCGTCACGGGCCGACCGAGCGCTTTGATCCGCCCGACGACGTCCCGCCGGAGCCACCCTGAGCTCGCGTCGGGGAAGGTCGAGACGATGATCTCGTCGATCTGCTCGTCGTGGATCGCGTTCTGCGCGGCGACGACGGGATCGGGATCCCCGAGGTGACCTGAGACTTGGATGCCTCCCACGCCCATGCGGGCGCACACCTCGCGCAGGCGCTGTTCGGCTCCCTCTGCATCGGCGGGGATCAGGATCGTGAAGTCCACCGGCCCCGCCTCGTTCCGCTCTCGGATCGCCACGAGGAGCGGAGCGCCGAGCACGGTCTGGTTGGCGATCACGAGCACGTGCGCGCGCTCGCGCGGCGACTCGATATCGACGACCACGTGCTCCACCGGAATGTCGATTGCCTTCCTGGCGCGCTCGATCAAGTTGGCACGGAGCCAGCTGGACTTCAGCTGACCCGGATGGGTCGAGACGATCACCTCGTCTGGTTCGTATTCGTAGACGGCGTCCTTGATCGCCTGGAGCGGATCGGGATCCACGACCGCGCCGCGGGCCGCGATTCCGGCCTCGTGGAGGAGGTCAAGCGTCCGGCGCAGGCGCCGCTCGGCGCTCGAGCGCCGGCTGTCCGCGTAGACGACGAAGCCCGCCCGGGGCTCGTTCTGCGGGGAGACGACGGTGACTCGGATCGGCCCTTGCTTCGCCCGCTCGCGGAGCAACTCGATGAGCCCCTTGCCGGCAACGGTCTCGTTGGCGACGACCAGTATGTGGCGCGGCTCGGCGCTAATGCGAGACCACCTTCTCTTGCTTGGGCAACTCGGCGTGATCGCCGTTCATGACCGCGTGGCGGGCGCCGCGCACGCCGTATTCGTAGGGGCTTCCCACGACCTGCGGGATCTCGTCGAAGTTGAAGACCGGCGGAGGCGAGGAGACCTGCCACTCGAGCGTCAGCGCCCGCCAGGGGTTTCCCGGCGCAGGCTCGCCAAACCTCCAGCTCACGACCATGTTGTAGATGAACACGACCGTCGAGGCGCCGAGGCAGAAGGACGCGATCGAAATGACGAAGTTGAGGTCGCCGAAGCGGTCCGCGTAGTCCGACACCCGCCGCGGCATTCCTTGGAGGCCCAGCCAGTGCATCGGAAAGAAGGTGACGTTGAAGCCGACGAACGTGAGCCAGAAGTGGAGCTTCCCGAGGGACTCGTTGTACATTCGCCCGGTCATTTTCGGGAACCAGTAGTAGATGCCGGCGAAGATCGTGAAGAGGGAGCCGCCGAAGAGCACGTAGTGGATGTGGGCGACCACGAAATAGGTGTCGCTCGCGTGGATGTCGATCGGGATGGCGCCCAGGTAGATGCCGGAGAGGCCCCCGATGACGAACATCGAGACGAAGCCCGACGCGAAGAGCATGGGCGTCTTGAAGTGGATGCGCCCCTCCCACAGCGTCGCGAGCCAGCTGAACACCTTGATCCCGGTGGGGATGGCGATAAGCATCGTCGTCACCATCATCGGGATCCGCAGCCAGGGCGACATTCCGGACACGAACATGTGGTGCGCCCACACGGAGAACCCGAGGACGAGGATGGCCATCAGGGAGAGAGCCATCAGCCGGTAGCCGAAGATCGGCTTCCGTGCGAAGACGGATATGACCTCGGAGGCTATGCCAAACCCGGGCAGCATCATGATGTAGACGGCGGGGTGTGAGTAGAACCAGAAGATGTGCTGGTAGGCGAGCGCGTAACCGCCTCCCTGCGGCTCGAAGAAGTTTGTGTGCAGGACGCGGTCGAAGAGGATGAAGAACTGCGACCCGGCGATGAAGGGCGTGGCCACTACGACCAGGGTCGACGTGGCGAAGTTGGCCCAGACAAGCAGCGGCAGACGCCAGAAGGACATTCCCGGCGCGCGCATCGTGATGATGGTGACCAGGAAGTTGAGGGCGGTCATGATCGACGAGGCTCCCGCCCACTGAACCGCCATCTGGAAGAAGACGTTGCCGACCGGCTGCTGCACCGCGAGCGGCGAGTAGTTCGTCCACCCGGCCGCGAAGGCGCCTCCGTCCGGAACGACGTAGCTCGAGAGCATGATGAAGCCGGCGATCGGCAGGAGCCAGTACGAGAGCGCGTTCAGCCTCGGGAAGGCCATGTCGGGCGCGCCGATCATGAGCGGGATGACGTAGTTCCCCAGGCCGGCGAAGGCGGGGATGACGAACAGGAAGATCATCAGCGAGGCGTGGACCGAGAAGAGCCCGTTGAACGTGTTGTTGTCCACGAACTGCATCCCGGGCTTCGCCAGCTCCGCGCGCATGAACATCGCCATCAGCCCCGCGGCGACGAAGAAGAAGATCGTCGTGACCAGATACTGGACGCCGATCACTTTGTGGTCGGTGTTGATGCGGAAGTAGTCCTTCCAGCTGCGCGCGCCGTGACCTGAGTGGTCCTCCGGCCTGCTCGGCCGCCCCGAGATCCAGTACGCCCAGTAGTCGAAACCGCCGATGGCGGTGAGGAAGGCCAAGGGAACGACGACGAGCCAGGTGACCACCAGGACCTGGAGTTCGACCGCTCCGTACTGGAAGAAGTGGTCGCCTGCGGGGTTGAGCGTGCCGAAGCCCGCGGTCTCGTAGCCGAGGGCGCGCCGCGCGGCGAGCACCAGCAGCAGCCCCAGGACGAACGACAGAGGCATCACCCAGAGCGCCCGGAGCCATCCCCCCGCAGTCCAGCGCTTCCAGCCCCGCCGCTCAGGCGGCGTGGGCGTCACCGCGTGGCCGTGCTCGCGCTCTTGGACCGTCACCGCCAAGGCCCTACCCCTTTCCTGCCGTGTCGAGCAGATATTCCACCAGGCTGTCCAGCTGCTGCTTTGAGAGCTTCTGCTCGAAGTCCTTGGGCATGATGTCCGTGAAGCCGGGTGCGATCTCTGCGCTGGGGTTCACAATCGACTCGAGGATGAAGTCGGCGCTCTTGCCCGGCAGCGCCTCGTCAAGGTTGGGGCCGACCTCGGCGGTCGTACCCGCGTCCGCAAGCGCGTGGCAGGTGCCGCACTGCTGGGTGAAGAGCGTCTTCCCCTGCGCGCTCCCCGCCGCGGCCGCCGCCTCCTTCTCCTTGTTGAGCCAGCGTTCGAAGCCCGCCTGGGTGAGCACGAGCGCCTGCGCGCGCATGGCGGCGTGGCCGAGCCCGCAGAGCTCTGTGCAGATCACGGTGAAGGTGCCGAGCTTCGTGGGGGTGACGATCACATCTGTCTCGATTCCCGGCACCGCATCCTTCTTCATCCGCCACTCGGGCACCCAGAACGAGTGGATGACGTCCTTGGCCGTGAGCTTGAGCTCGACCGGTTCGTTGATCGGGAGCGCGAGCTGGCCGCTCGTCAGCTTGGTGCCGTCCTCGGAGTAGGCGAACGACCAGGCGAACTGCTGGGCGGTGACCTCGATGACCCGGTGCTCGGCGGGGATGCGCTCGAGCTGGACTAGAACCACGCCGCTGTAGATGGAGATGGCGGTCACGAGCGCCGCGGGTACCGCAGTCCAGACCACCTCTAGTCCCGTGTGGCCGTGGATCGGACTGCCGTCCTCCTCGTCGTCCGGTGCGGCCCGGAACTTCCAGACTGCGTACACGGACACGCCCGCAACCAGCGCGAAGATCGCCATGCAGATGATCGTCACGAACCAGTAGACGTCGTCGACCTTGTGCGCCTGACTGGAGTCCGCGGACGGCAGCCACGGGATCAAGACCGCCACCAAGGCAAGCGCACCGCCGACCGCGACGCCCACGAGCACCATCTGAATGATCGAGCGTTTTCGCACTACCGGAGGCGGGTACCGAGCGGCCAGAACCCTAACGGAAACCGTATCCGCATCGGGGTGTCGTCCGTTGATACGAACGAACCCCAAGGAGGCAACTGATGGGAATCGGAGTAAGCATTTTCCTGATCGCAGTGGGACTGATCCTCGCTCTCGCTGTCCACGCGGACACGAACGGCGCTATCGACCTGGTGACGGTCGGCTGGATCCTCGTCATCGTCGGGGCGATCGGTGGCTTGCTCTCGCTCATGTTCTGGTCGAGCGTGGGCTCATGGGGCCCCTGGCGCCGCGAAACGTACGTGCGCCAGGACCCGTACGACCGGCCGCCCGGCGTCTAGAGAACGAGCAGACCGGGATGAGAGGGTGGCCTCGGCCGCCCTCTCTCGTTCCTTCAGGGAGGCCTAGATCGTCACGATCAGCTTGGCCCCGGGACCCGCGGCCTGACGTTCCCAGGCCTCGGTGACGCTGTCGAGCGGGTAGGTCTCGATCGGGAAGCTCACTCGGCCCTCACAGGCGTGGCCGACCAGCTCGAGATAGGCCGCGCGGCGGGCTTCCTCGGGAACGTCCAGGTTCGAGTAACCCAGGATCTCGAGCTGCTTTCCGCGCACGAGCGCGGAGGCAATCTCGGCCATGGCGCCGGCGGACTGGCCGAGCTGCACGATCCTCGCGCCTTGAGCGGCCGCCTCGAGCGCGGCCACGACGGGCTCTCCCCACAGAGGGTCGATGACGACGGTCGGGCCGTCGCCTCCCGCCGCGTCTCGCAGCGCAGCCGAAAGGTCATCGGCGTCGAGATTGACGGCCTCGTGCGCACCCAGCTCCCGGGCGAGCTCCAGCCCCTCGAAGCGACGCCCGGCCGCGACGATGCGAGCCGCGCCCGCGATCCGAGCGGCCTGCACGGCGGCGAGCCCGACGGCGCCCGTGGCGCCGAGGACGAGCACCCTGTCTTCGGGGTTCGTCTGCGCACGCCAAACGATGGGCAGCCAGCCGGCGAGGCCCGCCGTACCGCAGGCGCCGGCCAGCTCGTCGGAGATGTCGTCGGTCAGGGGAACGGCCACCTCCTCGGCGGCGACAGTCAGCTCCGCAAGTGTTCCGTCCCGGTTCCTCCCGAGCCCGTCGCCCGTCACGTAGACCCGCGTGCCCGGTGCGAGCGACTGGGCCTCGACGATCTCCCCCACCCCTTCGGAGCCCGGAGTGTAGGGAGTCGGAGGCGAGCCGCCGTAGAAACGGCCTGTCGAGGTGGCGATATCCACGGGATTGAGGGGGACAGCCGAAGGAGCGATCAGCGCCTGGCCCTGCCCCCGCACAGGCGGATCGATCTCGCGCACTACAGCTGGACGGCCGAGCTCCTCTATGCGGGCAGTCTTCATGCCGTGTGCAGGAGGCGGCCCTCCATGCCCCCCGCGACGAGAACGACCTGGCCCGTGACGTGGCCCGAGATCTCGTCCGATGCGAGGACGACCACCTGGCGGGCGACGTCCTCGGGAGTAGCCGCCTTTCGCAGCGCCATCGTCCTCGTGGCCCGTTCGAGCACCGAGGGGTCCTCGAGGGCCTGGCGGGCCATCGGCGTGATCGTCCACCCCGGGCAGACCGCGTTGACTCGGGCCCTCGGGGCAACGCGAACGACCTCATTCTTGATGCTGCGCAGCAAGCCGCCCACGATCGCCGATTTCGAGGCCGCGTAGTCGGCATGGCCCGCCTCGCCGAACACGCCGGCGGTAGAGCCGACCAGGACGAGACTGCCGTGGCCGTTTCGCTCCACTTCGCGTAGGAATCCTCGCGCCGTCAGGAAGGTCGCGGTGAGATTCGACCGCAGCGTCTCGTCCCAGCGCTCCAGCGGAAGCTCCCACAAGGGAACGTCCTCCTCCGGCCAGACGCCCGCCACGGCAGCACAAGCGTCCAAACGACGGAGCGACCCCCGGCTCTCCGTGAAGAGCCGCTCGACGTCGTCCTCGCGAGTCAGGTCCGCTTGCGCGACGACCGCATCGTCGAGCTCGGACGCCAAGGCTTCGACCCGCTCCCGTCCTCGGTTGTAGTGGAGCACGAGGCGGCAGCCTTCCTCCGCAAACGCGCGGGCACAGGCGCTGCCGATGCCGCCGGAAGCGCCCGTGACGAGGACACCCTTGCCGACGAGCCCTGTGTCCATCAGGTCAGAGCTACTGCAAGCACGAGACCGGCGATACCGAGCACGATTGCACCTAGGACGACGAACGCCGCGACGTTCAGCGGAGCGATGTTGTCTTCCTCCCAGCGAGTCCGCTGCCTTCGCACCGGCAGCAGCGTACCGACAACGCGTTTTCGAACCGCTCCAGACGCGCATAAATTCGCATCATGGCTGCGATCGACCCCGGCCTCCGAAACACCGAGCGGCTCGAGACGCTGCTGCGCCGCGGAACGCGGATTGCCGTGGTCGCCTTCTACGTGACGGCGCTGGTCGTGGCGCTTCTGCTCGTCCGGCCGCCGTTCCGCGACGTGGCGGCGCCCGCGGTCGCACCGAAGCCGGCGCCGCCCCGCACAGACGTCGTCCTGAAAGGCGAATCAGTCGCGACCTTTGCGGCCCGGCACGGGCTCGATCTCGGAGAGCTCCTCGCGCTCAACCCGAGCGTGAACAGCCTCTCGCTGCCCGCCGGGACGAGGCTCCGGGTCAGCTAGCGCGAGTCCAGTCGGAAGACGTTCCCCTCGAGCGAGACGAGGTAGAGCTCGCCCGCGGCGTCCTCCCCGAACGAACTGAGGGCGTCGACGCGGAACCGGTGCCGGCGGATGCCCGTGGCCTTCCCGTCGCGGAGAGCCAGGCTCCACACGTTCCCGCTGCAGTAGTCCCCGTAGAAATAGCGGCCCTGCGCGGCCGGGATGCCCTCGCCCCGGTAGACGAAGCCGCCCGTGACCGAGCAACCGTGGTCGTGGCTGTACTCGGCGACCGGCATGACGAGCCGCCCGCGCGGATTCGGGTCCTTGTCCTCGTACCGGTGACCGCCCTCGAAGACGTCCCAGCCGTAGTTCTCGAGCCC
>Ga0137367_10000672_pt1 | contig 25369 bp, 27 predicted proteins | sample SagtaG_14_FD_104939 | JGI IMG/M metagenome (GOLD analysis project Ga0137367, IMG submission 104939) | Vadose zone soil microbial communities from Sagehorn Ranch, Mendocino, California, USA - Sage1_L_80_16 metaG | ecosystem: Environmental > Terrestrial > Soil > Vadose zone | place: USA... | reverse complement strand
CGCGTAGGTCGCGTCGGGGACCTTGCCGGTCAGGTCGACCGGCCCCGGATACCACGTCTTGAGACTGTCGGCGGTCTGGTCTCCGGCCCGCAGCCACGCGGCAACGAACTGCTGGGCAAACCCGGCCGGCCCGACCGCGATCACGCCACTGGCGCCGCCGCCGGTCGCTGTGGGGGTGGGGCGGCTGACAGCGACCAGCAGGGCGGTGACCGCCACCAGGACCGCAGCCATCGGGAGGGCGACGAACACCGTCACGGTCGCCCGGATCGACTGGCCAACGCCAATCCGGTGGCGCAGTCGGTGCGGGCGGGCGCGCGCGGCCAGGTCGAGGTCATCCACCTCGATGTCCGGGTCTGGGTCGGGTGCCGCCGCCGACCCGGCGTCCACGGGCGCCGCACCCATGGGGGGGAACGCCGGTGCCGGCGGCGGCACGGTCTCGCCTACTACCCCCTTTCCTGCTCGGCTGGTCGACGCGGACCTGGATGTAGGCCGTTGCGTGTGGCTGCCCGTGGCGGCGCCGTTGCCAGTGGCGCTGGCGACGTGGGCCTCGGCCGGCGGGGGGTCTTCCGTGGTGGCGGGGCCGCGCCCCGCCGGCCCGAGGGACGGTGGCGGGGCCAGGCCGAGCCGGCCTCCGCTGATGGTGCGCAGCGCGCGGTTGCGCTTGGACCGGGAACGGCGGGCGAACCTTTCGTACTCGTTGCGCTCCAGGACACTGAGCTCGTCGATGTTGTTGACTTCCCCGGGATGCGTCCGCATTGCAAACCTCGATTCATGAGCGATAGCCATACTAGCAAGCGAAATCTCTATTGACGAGCGAGCGTACGGCAGCTTGACTACCGTGTCAATGGGTGAGATCCGGTCAGGTCCGCAGAAGCTGGTCCTCGGCAGCGAGGACCTCGCCGAGCTGCTCGGCGTCCACCCCACCCGTGTCACCACCGAGGCGCGCCGGCGCGCCGAGGCCGGACAGCCATACGGCCGACGGCTCGGGAAGGGCTGGGTGTACGCGCGGTGGGTGGTCTTCGAGGAGCAACGCCCTGCGGCGGCGTTCGAGGGGCTCCCTGGGCTCCTGGGGACATCCCAGGCGGCGGAACTGCTCGGTGTGAAGTCCATCACGGTCTCGTACGCTGTGAAACACGGGCGGCTACCGAGCCGGCCAGCGCCGCGTCGACGGAAGATCCCATTGGGTGACCTTCTCCACTGGCTGGAGGCCCCGGAGACAGAGCCGGAAGCGGTGGGCGACTCCCCCGCCGAGACCGAATAGCAGGGCCGCGGCGGGAGAGCTTGGTCGTCGCCCGTCAGATCAGCGGGGAGGTAGGCGGCCGGAGAGTTGGTACTGGCTACGTTAGTACCTAGGTACATAGGTGTCAATGTGCTGATGTAGTAGGGTGACCTAGACTGGCAGCTCAACCTGACGAAGCCACTGGCAGGGAGGTGATCGCGATGGGAATGGGAACCGGCATTGACCCGACCGACCCGACGCCGGCGTACCTCCAGATCGCCGGTGACCTGCGAGCAGCGATTGCCGAAGGCCGCTACAGCGACCAGGCGCCCCTGCCCTCGATCGCCGAACTGCGGCGCCAGTACGGCACCAGCGACGGACCCGTCAAGCAGGCCATCCGCCAGCTCGTCAACGAGGGCCTCGTCGTAACGCGAAAGGGCCGCGGCGCGTTCGTCCGCAAGCCGAGGCGCCTGCAGCGCTTTGGCTCCAGACGCCACCTGCCAGGCACCAAAGCCGGCAAGGCACCCCTGGAGGCCGAGGCCGAGCAGCAAACCATGCGCCGCGACCAACAGGTCCTCAGTGTCGACCGCATCCCCGCCCCGGCCGAAATCGCCGAGCGCCTCGGCATCGACCCGGGCACACAGGTCCTCGTACGCCGACACCTGCTGTCGCTCGACGGCACCCCGGCCCAGCTCGCCGACAGCCACTTCCCGCTCGACCTGGTCGAGGACACCCTGATCGCCGCGCCCGCCGCAGCCGGGCCGATCACCGGGGGCGTCCATGCCGCCCTCAGCGCTCTCGGCCTCGAGCTTGACCACTTCCGCGAGGAGTGGGTCGCCAGAATGCCGATGCCCTATGAGACGCGCGCGCTGCGGCTGGCGGCCGGCACACCGGTCCTGCGGCTGCTGCGGACGCTGTATGCGACCGACGGGCGACCGCTCGAGGTCTCCGACTTTCGCCTCGCCGGCGATCTGCATCAACTCGTCTACGATGTCCCAGCCCGATAGCTCTCGACGAGCCCCGGCGCCTCCCCCTGACTCGGCCGGGCCGCGAGCACCTGGTTCCTGCCTTGCGGGAAAGGCACGGCCTAGGAAGTCCCCGCAGCCATTCGCCTGCGGCCCCATTGCGGAAGCGTCTACGACGTCGTGTTGGAAACCCCAATCCCACCAGCAGTCTCCGCAGCCGAATGGCTGCGGCCCCATTGCGGAAGCGACTTCCGACTCGCCGCCGACTTGCACGAACTGGTCTACGAGGCCCCGGCGAGGTAGTGCCATCAGGTTGTCCTGCTCGCCGACGTCGGCGAGCAGAAGGCTCGCCAGCTCCTCCCGGAGGCACTGCGACTCGAGGCCGAAGGCCTGCGCGCCAAGCAGGCGGAGCTGCGGGCCAAGGGCTACGTGCTTCCCTGCGCGAAAGAGGCCCTCCAGGCACTCATGGGGATACGCGGACTGGTCCAGTCGGTTCTGACCGGCAACATCAGGCTCAACGCTCTTCTCAAACTCAAGACATTCGGTCTCGACCAGTACATCGACTTCAGGGTTGGCGCCTACGGCCCCGACGACGCCCACCGGCCAAACCTCGTCCGCCTGGCCCGACAACGCGCCCGCGATCGGCTCGACCTCAACTTCAACGAATCCACCACGGTGCTCATCGGAGGCTCCAGTCGAGACGTTGGGGCAGCTCAGGAAGGCGGCGCTCGTATCGTCGCGGTGGCTACCGGTTGCACCGATGCCCATGCGCTGCACGCCGCCGGCGTCGACATCGTGCTGCCTGACCTGCGAGATACCACGGCCGTGCTTCGGGCCGTCGTGGATACGGGATCGCACAAGAGCCGCCTCTTACACCCTCGCGGTGCTCCTGATGTGAGTGGGCGACTCCCCTCGCCGGGACGTCGGACCGTCGCGGCGAGGGGAGCTTGGTCATGCCCGGATCAGCGGGGAGGTACTGGGTCTGTTCGACGCTGGCATGGGGCTGGCCAGGCGTCGATGTCTGTCGGTGGTCCGTTGCTGGTCCGTCACAGCTGCTTTGTCCGTCGGTGGTCCGAGGTGCGCTCAGCGCTGGTGTATCCAGACCGACTAGTATAGTATTCGCCTTTGTGAATACCCCTTGTCAAGCCTCTAGCCGTATCCGCGCTGGTCAACGCCGCCCAAGAGCAGTGTTGACCAGGGTCTGTCCGCGCTCCACCATTCTCGCGACGGTGCATATACCGATGCGCGAAGCGCATGCGGAGGGGAAGGAGGCGCAGATGAGGCCCATCCGGCTCAGCGGAGGTGGAGTCGACTGTTACAACACCAACTGCCCAGCCGTGTATATCGATGCCGACAAGGCGACGGATGACCACGAGGGCGACCTGCTCATTCAGGGCTACGAGGTCTCCGGGACTGAAGTACTCGCCGCACTCGGCCCGCTGCCAGACGGGGAGCGACTGGTCCGAGTGCCCCGCGCGGTCATAGCCGAGGCAGCGCAACGCATGCTCGCAGGTGAGTTCCAGTGACACCCGTTGACCTCAGTAAGCTGCTTGGCTCGTTCCGGGTGTCGTCGTTCCGCCTGGAGACTTTCGAGCGATACACGATTCCCGAGGAACAGGCCTGGCTGGACGCATTTCAGCGTGACGGGTCGCTGCCGGATCTCACTGTCGACAATGACCCGTGGCTCCGGCTCATCGCTGATGCCGTCGGAGTAGGTAAGCGGCTGCGCCGGGTGCACCTGGTGCGACGGCCGCTTTCCGACTACCTGCGATTCGAGCTTGGCCTCTGCCAGTTCACGGCTGCCGCCGGTGAGGAGGTTCGTATCGCCGATCTCGACGAGCACCCGCAACTGGCCACGCTTCACACCGATTTCTGGCTGTTCGACGATCAGGTCGCCGTTGTGATGCGCTACGACGCTCAGGGCCGCTTCCTCGGCGCAGAACCTGGAGGCGATCCTGCCCCGTGGCGCCGTCAGCGGGATCTGGCGCTGGCCTGCTCGGTCGAACTCAAGGAGTTCCTCGTCTCGTCCGACTCCCCAGCTCAACGGGCGGGCCGCTGAGTCGTGGCCGATGTCCCGGAGACCACCCCGCAGCGCCGACGGCTCGCCGAGGCGCTGCGGGAACTCCGGGATACCGCCCAGGTCGACCAGACCACGCTCGCACGCCAGGCGGGTTGGAGCCAGGCGAAGGTTTCCCGCATAGAGAACGCAAGAACGCTTCCATCGGCTGCTGACATCCAAACGTGGGCACGGGTGACCAGCGCCTCAGCCGACCAGTTCGCAGAGCTGAGCCGGCTCGCCGATGCTGTGTCTACTGAGGCGACAGCCTGGCGGGTCCTACTTGGCCCAGGCATGCGACGCGTGCAGATAGCCGTCGGTGAACGTGAGCGGCTCGCGCGCACGATGCGCCTCTTTCAGCCGGCCATCGTCCCCGGACTTCTCCAGACCGCCGAGTATGCTCGTCGGCTCCTTGCAATGGCGAACCCATCTGCCAGCAAGGAGGAACTTGCCGAGGCGGTCGCGACCCGCATTGAGCGCCAGCAGATCCTGTATGACCTCGACCGCCGATTTGAGTTCTTGATCACGGAGGCTGGCTTGCGCTGGCGGCGCGGCCCCACTCAAGTGCTCGCCGGTCAGCTCGGCCAGGTCCGGTCGCTGGCGAGCCTGCCCAATGTGCGGATCGGCATCATTCCCCTCGCCGTCGAAGCCAACGCAGCCTACCTGCACTCGTTCGTGCTCCACGAGGACCTCCCCGAAACGAACGAAGGCGCCGACGAAGAGGCCTTCGTGATCATCGAGACCTATACCGCCGAGCTGGCCATCCACGATCCACGGGATGTCATGACCTACCGGCAGATCTTCGACCGACTGAGTGCGAGTGCCGTGTTCGACGATGAAGCAGCGCGACTGCTCGGCCAGATCACGGACGAGCTTGTCCAAGGCACCAACACTGACAGCGCGCCCCGGCCCTAACCGCACGTTTCCCCACCGAAGTGGTGCTGCGGCTGGAGGCCTGGCTTGACGCCAGCATCTCGCGAAGCTCCACCCTCTGGCCAGGGTGATGTCGTAGACTACCTGGCAACCTTCGCAATCTGGAAGCGATGCCCATGACGGACCGGAAGCCGCGACCGCGCCTCCGACGCGCTCGGCTGGAGCGCGGGTGGGGCCTCGCCAAGGCGGCCGAGATGTTCACCGGCATCGCGTGGCACGAGGGCTACCTGCCGCGGGACAAGCAGGCGACCCCGGGGATGTTCTCCAAGTGGGAATCCGGGGAGAAGGCCCCGCGCGGCTGGCGGGTAGAGGTCCTGGTTACTCTGTATGGGAAACCCGCAAGCGAGCTGGACCTGCTCGATGACAGTGAGACCATTCGCTACGACACTTCCCACGCCCTGGCTGAACAAGGGACACTAGACGGCATGAAGCGTCGCGCAGCCATTGTCAGCATCGCCAGCGCCGCCCTCGGCGTCACGGCCGACCGGGTCATCCCGTTGGTTCGCACCCGTGAAAGCGGCATCGTTACCCCGGAGAGCGTGCAGCTCGTCCGTGATGGTGTCGCCCACGTTCACCGCATGGACGACCAGCTCGGGGCGAGCGTCGCGGTCGACTTCGCCGCCAAGTATCTTCATATCGCAGGCGAGCAGCTCACCGCCAGGCCCGAGAACAGTCTCCGCCGCCACCTGCTGCAGCTCAAGGGTGAGCTGGAGCAGTTCATGGGCTGGTCGGCCTTCGACGCGGAAGCCGATGCGCTCGCCCGGTCCTGGTATGAGCGGGCCCTAGTAGACGCCAACCGCGCCGACGACATGGGGCTCAGCGCCTATATTCTCGGACATCTCGCCATCGTCACCACCTACGCGGGCCAGCCCGCCCAAGCGCTGGTGTTCGCCGAGGCCGCGGCAAATCGGGCACGACAGCAGGTGCCCGCGGTCCGCTCTTGGGTCGGTACGGCCCACGCCGAAACCCTCGCCGCGCTTGGCCAACCCTTGGAGGCACACCGCATTCTCGACCAAGCCCTGGCGGACCTGCCGAAGGTGAAGGCGGTAGACACACCGGGCTTCCTCTACTACTACGCCGACGGGCAGGCCGAGTACTGGCACAACGCCGGTGCCACACTGCTGCGGCTTGGGCTTGCCGAGGATGCTCGACAAGCGATGCAGCGGGCGATGCACTACACCAGCCTTCCCCCGGATGCGCGAGACTGGTCGCTGCATGATGCCTGGTTGGGCCGGACGTTTGCGGCGCAGGGTGAGATCGACGAGGCGACCCGCCTCGGCACCAATGCGTACCGGATCGCGCAGAAGACCGGGTCCGCCCGGGCGGTGCGGAGGGTCCGTGATCTCGCTGGGGAGTTGCCGCAGCACGATCCTCGTGCCAAGGAGTTCCGCAGCCTGCTCCGCGCGAGTTGAGTCGCCGAGAAGCAAGCAGGTCCAGCGGATCGGGGCGAGCCAAGATCTTCGGTTCTATGTTGTCGGGTGGTCGTGGTAGTCCACGAGCCGGACGGCATGGGCAAGGGCAAGGTCGCGCTGGCGGCGGTAATGACCGAGCTGGTCCTCTGCGATGCGCTCCCAACCTAGGCGCCGGCCGGCTTGGTCGTGGCGGAACAGGACGCCGACGCGATCATCGATGAGTACGAAGTCCTCGTTGAGGTCGGCAAGATCAGGGTGCGTGGCACGATCGGCGATCCATACCGCCTCACCGGCTGCCTCATTCTCGTGGTAGGCAGCCAGCTCGAACCGCAGGTAATCGGTCAGTGGTTCCTCAAGGACGTGCACGCGAGACCACGCAACCCCTCGGGCGGTCGTCTCACGGATCATCCGAAGCGACTCGTCCGCGGCAGAGCGCTGCCATCCTTCCCGACCCGCCGCGAATGCCCGACGCCGTTCGACTTCAGCGGGCGCGTCGTAGGCCTGGAGCGTCTCCAGCCGGACGACCGAGCGAGTCGCATCCTCGAATAGGGCACCGAGCTCCTCGCGGGTAAGAGCGCGCGACATACCACCGGTCATGATGTGGTCCCTTTACCCCTTCGCTGCGGAGGCCCGGCCCCGCAGGCGTCGTCGCGGTCACCACCGCGTCAGCACCGTCCTCACGGACCCGCCGGACCATGTCCTCGGCGGCGTAGCGCCACGATGTCATCCCAACGAGCAGCTCACAGCCCTCGCCCCATTCGATCGGCAGCCATCACCAGCGCAGCCGAGCAACTCAGGGGCCGATCGCCGGCAAGGCCGAGCTGGTCATAAGTCGGGCCATCCACCCGGCGAGCGTGGCCCGGTCGACCATGTAGAGGCCGCGCCGGTGGCCGAGCGCAAGCGCGTCTGTAGTGAACCGGGAGGTCGTCACGAACATGCCGATATCTGCGCGGTGCTCAGCCCAGACGGTTCCAAGGAAGCGCTGCACGTCGCCAGAGGTCACCGAGCGCCCCCCAAGGTAGCGCTTGCACTGCACCACGACCCGGCGTCCACGGGGATCGACGCTGATCACATCGGCGCCAAGGTCGCCACGGCCACCGACCACCTGCACCTGCATGTGCCCGTCGCGGATGAGCAGGCGGGCGATCAACACCTCGAACTCGCCGGGGGTCATGCTGCCGGTCGCAACCTGCTGATCGAGCTGATCAAGCCATGTCCAATAGGCGGAGGCCAGGGTGAGCCGCCGGCGACGATGGACGTGCTGCGTGATTTCGTCAACAGCCAGCCCCGCGCAGGCGACCGCGGCCACGAAGGCGATCCACCTGTCGTTGCTCGTCGTCCAGGCCGTAGTCGGCGAGGTGATCATCTTTAAGAAGAGGCTGAACAGGATCAGCGTCAGGACCGCGAACGCCAGTGGCGTCAGTGGCAGCGGTAGCCGGGTGCTCTGGGTCCTCTGGCGGCGCCGACGGCGACGGCGGGCCAACGGCGGGCTCCTTTCGGCCGGTGACCGGTGATTTGAGTCGTCAGCCCGGTTATAGACCAGGTGCAGGACAAGGGCAGGGCAGGGCATTGGCTGTCGGCACCCGCGGCCAGGGCCAGGTTCGGCGAGTGGATCAAGCGCGGGCGGTATGCTCACACGATGCAGGACGATCAGGGCGGCCCGGCCGGGCTGGCCGGCGATGCGGCATTCCTAGGCCGGCTCGCCGAGGCCCAGGCGGACTGGGGCCGCGTACCGACGCCGCCGGCGGCGGCACGGCGTTGGCTGGACCAGGTCGACGAGGCGGCGCTCGCTGAGGTGGTCGCGTTGACGACGGACTGGGAAGTGGACGACCTGATCGTCCGCGCCGACGACGTCACCGTCCTCAACGTGCTGGCGCTGGCGGTCCATTGGACGCTGCTAGCGCTCCGCGAAGGTGTCCCCCTCGCCAGCGCGGCCGCGCTCGCCGAGCAGCGAGCAGATTGGCAGCGATGGTTCGAAGAGCGTGAGCGCTCCGACCGGCGGGCGCAGGCCCAGACCCGCACGGCCGACCAAGCCCGGCAACTCGAGCGGCGTGCACGGCAGGACACCCTCCCGTTGCACCTGCACGCACAACTCAACCCGGGCGACCTCGACCCGGATCACGACGGCGACGTTGCGTGAGCCCAAGGTGCGCCGCCTGCTGGCCGGGCGAGCCGGACCGCTCGCAACCTCACGATCCCGCCGTGGCCCCTTTGTGGCGGGTGAGTTGGTACGAGATCTCGACGCCCTTATGGTCCGGGCATCGACGGTCGTCGACGACGCGGCCTGGCTTGTAACTGGCGATAGAGGCCGATCAGGAGCTGTCGTTGCTCATCGTCCAAGCCCTTGTCGGCGAGGATGGTATCGACCACGGTCGGCTGGCGCAGGGTGACCACGGTCGGCTGGCGCAGGGTGAGCGGCGGAGTGTCGGATGGCGGGCCATAGCCAAGAAGGCGAGCCAGTGCCCCGGATGGGAGTCCGAGTGCCTGCTCGACGGCGAACACGTGCTCGATCTTGGGGGTGGTGATGCCCCGCTCCCACTGCGTCACCGCGCTCTGGCGCACACCGACGGCCGCGCCGAGCGCACGCTGGCTCAGCCGTCGGCGCCGGCGCGCATCGGCGAGCGCGCGACCAAACGATGCGGCGCTCATGAACGGTGGAGTCTACGGTTCTTTGGGGTTGCGGGCGTGACCGGCAGCACCTGCCCGTCCTGCGGCTGGGCGTTGCCCTGCTGTTTCGGACTCGGCCTTGGATCCCTTGCGACAGCGTCCCGGTTGTCAGGGTCACCCCATAGAGTCGACCTCCGAGGCCCATCCGCAAGCCTGCACGGGCAGGAAGCACGAGGAGGAGAGCATGGCCGGCCAGCCAGTCGACCGGGATGCCGCAGGCCGCGAGCTCGCCGAGGCGCTGGCGACTGTCCCTGCCAAGCTCAGCCTGTACGGGCTCGTCGGCCTGGTGCGAGACCCGGCTGTGGTCGCTGATGAGATCATCCGTGACCTGACCTGCGAGGATCGAAGCGTTCGTCGGCTAGCGAACCGCGCGGTCCTGCTGTGCTGCTGGCCGGGCATGCAGCCGCCGGCCGAGTGGTGGCGAGGTGCGCTCGGCGAATTCGTCGGCCACTGGCAGGCCGCCTTTGTTGAGGGAGACCTCGCTGCACCTCGCCAGTCGGGCGAGATCGAGGCCGGGGTGGCCGCGGCGGTGACAGTCACGGTGGCCAAACAGCCAGCGCCGCAGGAGCCGGCCGCTGGTTGGGTGGTGACGTTCGTGCTCGAGGGCATGTTCAGCTCAATGCTCGCTGGCATCGCTGGTCCCGACGGGCTGCTGCTCACCAGCCCAGGTTGGCGGGCGCTTGGCCTGGATCGCATGTGGGTCGGGCCGACGCCGACCGGAACCGTGGTGGCGATGTGGGTCAACGACGCGGAGGCCTCTGAATGCGAGCCTGATCGGGCTGTGTGGCTTGCCGGTGAGGGGCTGTGGACGCTGTTTGACGACGGCGTGTTCTACGAGGACCCCCCGACCCGGCCAGGCCCGGAGGCGCTGCGCTGGCGGCAGGCGCCGATGCTGCCGCAGCTGCGCGACACGCCGCAGCCAGGCAGCGCGACCGCGAAGTACTGGGAGCCGGCCGGGAACTAAGCGTAGGCGAGCGGGCAAGCCAGAAGTGCCCTGGTCGTTGACCTGCTCGCCGGGCTCATCTAGAGTGGCGGTGGACTTGTCCTAACTCGGTCTTGGCTGCCGGGAGCGGATGTCCCAATGGCCCCCGCCAGTGGCCGCTCGTAAGAGCCGCCCCGTCGCGGGGGTTCGCCTTTGAGGAGTGGGTGAGCCCTGGCCTACGCCGTCTACGTCGATGAGTCCGGCGACGATCGCAGCTACACCTTGGGCGCCTACCTCGTGCCGTATGAGCGCTGGTACGACACGCTCGACGCCTTCAAGGCCGCCTACCGGCGGCTGCGCCAGGAGAACGGCTTCCCCATCGACGCCGAGATCCACGCCGCCGAGTTGGCCACCAACGACGGGCCTTGGCGCGACCTGAAGCTCACCCCCCGCCAGCGGTTCGGGATCTACAAGCTGCTGCTGCGCCAGTTCCACCATCTCGCACCGGTCACCCGTAACCAGATCACTCGCCCGGGGGTGCAGGTCCTGGCCGTGGTGCTCCCCGACCGGGAGGACCCGGGGCTCGAGGAGGACGCCGAGGCGCTCGCCTGGCGGCTGCTGCTGGAACGGCTGGAGACCTTCTGCCGCATCCATGCCACCCAGTGCACGCTGTGGGTGGACGCCGGCGGCCATCAGGCCACCATGACCAAGGTCGCCCGCGAACAGCGCCGATTCCGGTACGTCCCCTCCGCGCAGGGGACCGAAGCGCTCGCCCGACCGTTCATGTGGCTGGTCGAGGACCCCGTGGCGGTCGAGTCCAGCTCCAGCCTCTTCATCCAGTGGGCCGACTTGCTGGCCTACGCCGGCTTCCGCGCCGCGCTCCCCCACCCGCAGATGCCCAAGGATCTCTGGGCCGCGACCGGCCGGGCCAGGCTGGCAGCCGCCAACTGGATCTCCCGTGACCGTGGCGCGACCGAACCCATCGGGGTGGTCATCTGGCCCCGCCCAATGGAGCACTGACCAAGCATTAGTTCGCTCCTGGCCCCGGGCGTCCCGCCTGCCTAGTCCGCGGCGAGGGCGCCCAGTTCGTCGAGCCACACAAGGAGGTTGCTCGAACGTCATGATCCTCGGGGATGGCTCGCCTCGTTTCCAGGCGGCAATAGCGTCCAGTGCTTCGGCGCGCATTCGGGCGCGCTCGTCAGGTGGGTCACGAGCGCGCGGACCCCATGCGGGCACCTGCTGGATCGGCTCCGCCACGGCGCTTCCTCCTGGCGGCTTGCCGTGGAACCGCGGGGGCGATGGCCATGCGAGGGTGACCGCCGCGGGCGGCGCCACCAGGCATTTCCTCCCAGCGTCGTCGCAAGCGCACTGGCCGCCGCGAGACCTTCGTGTCTCCCCAGGGCACGAAGCGAGCCTACCTCGCCGGCGATGCCCGGCCGAACGGTGGTTCGCCCGGCTCACAACGTCCGGTCACACCGCCAATGTCTGCTGCGCCTCTTGGTTGGTCCGCGCGAGTACCTTCGCGGCGACGGTGGGCTGTGCCGCACGCCACGTGGTGAGCCGCGTGTAGTCCCAGGAGAGGTCGACGCCGATGCCGTCGCGGCCGAGCACGCGGGCGACGGCGGGGACGGTTCCGCTCCCGCAGCATGGATCGACCACGACGGCAGGCCTGGTCGGTGGTGGTGTCCAGTGGTCGAAGTGGTACTCGCGCCACGCCCCCACCCTTCGGTGGCGGGCGGCGATGTCCGCCGGGCGTTCGCCCTGCCGGCCGTCGGGCCCGGCTGTCGGGGAGGGCCGCCCGCTGCCGGGGTGCCAAGTCGATGGGGTGCATGGGCAGGCGTAGCCGATGATCGCCGCTCTGCTGGCGTGGCGGTCGCCGGTGCGGCCGTCGGCGCCGTGGGCGCGCTCGAGGGCATCGCCGTCGCGGTGCTGGCGCCGGCCGGGCCGGTCGTCGGCCAGGTGCTCGTCGTTGACCGGCCAGCGGCCCTCGCCGCAGGCCAGGCAGATCCCCGAGGGGGACCAGCCGAGGATGACCCGGCGGGCCAGCTCGGTGGGCATGGCGGCGTGGTGCTCAACGTGGTGGGCGAGGATCGGCCCGGCGAACTCGGGCTCCTGGCGCCGCAGCTCGGCGTACCGCCAGGCCTCACGGGCGTCGAGGAACCGCCAACCGCGGTCGTCTTCGACCAGGTAGTCCGGCGGCCGGAACGGTTCACCGGCGATCGGCCAGACCGACCCGGGGATCTTGCCGAGCGGGTGCCCGTCGATGTCGGGCTCGTCGTGCTGGCTGGTCGAGTAGGTCTGCGGTGGCAGCGCACCGAGTTGCTGACGGGCCTTGTGGCCGTTGGGGCGACGTTGGGGCCGCATCGTGTGCGGCAGGCGGATCTCGTCGGCGCCGGCGAAGTAGTAGCGCTGCTTGGAGAAGCAGAACAGGTATTCGTGGGCGGTTGGCGGGCGGTCCTTCACGCTCTCCGGCAAAGGTGACTGCTTGTGCCAGATGACCTCGCGGCGAAGTCGCAGGCCAAGGCCAGGATCGGCGCCGCCGACCATCGCGAGCGCGCCGGTGCAGCCGAGCGCGTAGAGCCATGGCAGCCCGATCAGCGACTTGCTCGGGATCCCCCACACCTCCGGGGCTCGGCGTGGCCCGGTCGGCATGCCCCGCAGGCTGGCGCGGCCATGGCCGTCCAGGCTGCGGCCGTTGCCCCACTTCTCGCCGGAGTGGCCGGAGTATTTGTCGCCCAGGTTGACCCACAGGGAGCCGGTCGGCTTGAGCACACGGACCCACTCGCGGGTCGCCGCCCACAGCACCTCCAGGTAGGCGGCCGGGGTGGGCTCCAGGCCGAGCTGGCCGGGGCAGCCGTAGTCTCGCACGTTGTAGTACGGGGGTGAGACCAAGATCAGGTCGGCCGACTCGTCAGCGAGCGGCAGCCGGAGGGTGTCCGCCTGAAGGACCAGCACCGTCGCCGGACGGCTCGTCCGGCTGGCGAGGATCACAGCAGCCGCTCCTGATGCCAGCCTGCCTGGTCATGGCACGGATCAGGGCTGGATCCGTGCCCTTGCCCGTGCTCGTAGCCATGGTCGAGGAGGGTGGCCTGCCGGGTCGCGCGATCGATGCGGGCTTGGATGAGCGGCAGGTACTCCTCGGCCAGTTCGCAGCCACCGAAGTCGCAGCCTTCCAGCAGGGCCGCCTCGGCGGTCGTGCCGCTCCCAAGAAAGGGGTCAAGTACCCGGCCCTCGGGAGGAACCACGAGCTTCACCAGCAAGCGAACGAGGTTCAGGGGCTTCACGGCGATGTGGCGGACGCCGTCGATCTCGACGCGCTCGTCGCGAGATGCCTTGGCGATGTAGAAGAACCGGGAGGCGCCGCCGGCGTCTTTGCCGCGCGCGGCACTGCAGACCGGGTCGCCCGCGTAGGGGCTGTAGACGTGCTGGAACTTGGGGCTGTGGCGACGGGTGGGGTTGGCGCCGCTGGTGAGCGTACCGCTCTGCCGGTCGAGCTCCGCGGCGGCCGTCTCGTCCAGGATCAGGTTCGCTGGCCAGCGGCCAAGGTCTGAGGCCTGGCCGGCGCCCATGCGGAAGTTGAGCCTGCGGGTTCGGTTGTCGGCGTGGCCGCGGTCACCGGCGCAGTTGGCCGCGTAGGCCGCGTCGACGATCTCGATGCGGCAAGCGTCGATGTGGAGGGCGCCCGTCCCGAACCGTTCCACGTTGGTGGCGATCGTGCCGGCCAGGGGCTTGCGGGCGACCACGATCGGCTCGTGGGCGGGCTTGAGCCCACTCCCCCACCCGGCCCAAGCGTCGTCGAGGTTCCTCGACTTCGGCAGGCCCTGGCCGTAGATCCACACGAGTCCCGGAACGCCGAGCAGCTCGTCGCAGCCGGGGCCGTGCTGGTGGTGGGTCTCGTTGACGCAGCAGTCGCGGATCTCGAAGCCGGCGTCCTCGATCCCGCAGGCAAGGCGGTGATAGGTGCGAGGGCTCCCGAACGCGACCAGATGCCCGCCAGGCTTCAGGATACGGAGCGTCTGGCGCGCCCACGCGGACACCCACTGCTGGTACGAGTGTGGTGACCCCCGTCCGTCCCATTCCGTTCCCATGAAGCCCTGGCCAGCCCGGGTCGGTGACGAGAGATTGTATGGCGGGTCGGTCACGACGGCGTCGACCGAGGCCTCGCCGAGCTCGCCGAGGCGCTGGATGCAGTCGCGGACCAGGACCCGAGAATCGAGCCAGGCTGGTGCGGACGGCGTAGGGTATCCCGGACCTGGAGATTGTGGTGTCACGTGGTGGGTAGGCGCAGCGCCAACGCTGGTCGGGGCGTGCCTTTTGCGGGCCCGATCGAGGATCGACCTGACCACGCCGAAGAAGGGCACGCCTGCTGGTGGTGACAGGACCTCGTCGTGGTCGCGGCTCACGGTGCCACCCGCCGCGCTGGTGGGCGCTGGTCACTGGCCCCCTCGGCGCGCTTGCCTGGTGCGGCCACGTAGGTGGCGCCGACGGCGCAGACGCGCGAGCGGAGGCTCATCCCAAGCCTCCGGAGCTGCCCGATCATGCAGAGGGTGGCGTGGGCTCCGCGGTCGTTGCGTCGGCTCTTGCCGATGAGTCCAGGCCAGCCTCGCGGCGCAACAGGTCCAGCCTGCGACCGAGCGTCGCGGTGGTCGGCATCGGCGATGGTCGGCATCAAGTGCTCCTCGGTGCTGCACGCGGAGGTGGTCAAGCTCCGCAGATCAGTTGTTATGGAGTATACTACCCACCCAATGCGTGGTCCACGGATAGGGTCACTGGCCAAGAAGGCAGGGACAGTCGCCCCGGCAGTCCGGGAGCGCCCCATGGACGACGTCGGTGGCGACGTTGTAGGCGAGGGTGGAGCCGAGCAGGCCGTCCAGGTGGTCGACGGTCCAGCCGACCAGGTCGCTGACTCGCTGTCGTAGGCTCGGCTTGGCAGAGTACCCGTACCAGTACGCCTCGGCGTAGAACCACTCGTCGCCTGGCAGGTCGTGGGCCATCAGCGCCTGCTGTAGCAGATCGTTGAGAGCGGGCTGGTAAGCGACGAGGATCTCCCACCTGCCTTGAAGGTCGGCGGCCTCGAACCGTGCCCACTCCCCTGGGTCCGGCGGGATCGGTTTGGGGTCGTTGCCGAGGGTAGCGAGCGGCTCGGCGAGGTGCTGGATCGGCGGACGGCGGTAGGTGGCATACGGGAAGTCAGGCACTGGCGCGGCTCCTTGTATGCAGGCTCGGGCAGCTTGTTGGTCGCGAGAAGTGGATGGCGACGGACGATACATGCGATGAGCTGGCCCGCAGGCTTCTGGCCCCCGTGCCGGCGGGACTGCTGGGGACGACCGGCTCGTCCTAGTGAGCGATCGCGGTGATAGCGGGGCGTTCATGATGCGACCCGATGGGTGTCGGTCTCGGAGCCAGTGGAAGCTCCTGGCGCGGTCGCGGCGGGCTGGGGCGGCGCCGCCGGGTCCGCCGGCCGGGCCGGTGGGGCTGGTTGGCGGTGTTCCTCGTTGTCGCCAGGGACGGGGATCCCGAAGCGCTCGGCGACCAGTTTGCGGAGCTCCGTCTGGACGAGCGCCGCGCCGATCTGGGAGGAGGCGGCGAACTTGGCGTCGAAGCGCCCGCCAACGATGTGGAGGGCCGCGTCGCGTAGCGCGGCCTGGTCGTCGGGCGGCAGGTCGCTGTAGACCTGGTCGGTGTGCTGCTCGAACGCCTCGAGTGCCACCTGCTCCGGTGACCGCGCCGCAGTCTCGGAAGTGTCAGGCTTGGTCTCGCGTCGGCTGCGGCGCGCACCGGCGGCCTTGCCGGAAGCCTCGACAGCCCATTCCTTCCGGAGCGCTGAGACAGCCCACGCGGGTGGGTTGTTCGGACGGCGGGTCCGGACAGCGGTCAAGACGGCCTGGATCCGCTCGCTTGGATAGTGGGCAGTCAGGTCGGTGGCAACCGATGGGGTCACCCCAAGGGCAACAAGGTCGTCGGAAAGCTGCGTAGAAACGTTGTCGGCGTCGGCGCTACCTGTAGTCACCGTGGGACCTGGGTGTTGTTGTTGTTCTTTAAGTTCTGAATGAACAACAACAACAGAGGAGCCGCCCGGAGTGTCCGAATTCTGGGGGTTTTCGGCGAAGAACTCTTCGGGTTTCAGCTGCGGTCCGCCCGGATTAGATGAAGAGTCCTTCGGGTTAGCGTCCCCAATACCCGAAGAACTCTTCGCGTCTGGTGGTCGATTACCCGAAGAACTCTTCGCGTATCCGGGCCGCGCATTACCCGAAGAACTCTTCGGGTTTCCTTCGCGGCCGAAACCCGAAGAACTCTTCGGGTCTTGACGGCGCGGCCGACCTGCGCCACGTGCAGGCGGGTCCTCGATGCCCAGCTGGGCGCGGATATTCGGCGGCAGCACCTTAAAGGTCAGGCCCCGCTGGTCGAGCCAGATGACGAGCTCTCGCCGGAGCTGGCCGACGTAGGCCGCCTCGCCGTCGACGTCCCCGCTTTGGACGAGTTCAAGGAGCTGGCTTCGCTCCGGGCGGCCGGTGAGCACGACATGGATGTTCGCGTAGTTCTTGCCATGGACCTCAACCAGCGAGACGAGATGGCAGGCCTTCCTGAGCTTGTCGACCACCAGCTGCAGCCCCCGGTCGCTCTTGTGTCTCGTGTACTCACGCACCTGGCCGTTCTTGGCGATCACGTAGCCATCGGGTGTGGTCGCCAGTCGCGCGAATGCGCCAAGGACATACAGGTCCGCCAGGGACAGACCCTTGTCGACGTCCTCCGCGAAGCTACCCGGACTGTAGACACAGGCAAGTGGTTCCCAGCTCCTCGGGTCCCAGGTCATCCGCGCGCCACCACCCAGGATCTCCGCGGGTGCCGGCGCGGCGCGGCCGCAGCGGCCTGCCGCGGCGCCCGTCCCGTCGGCTCCGCAGGCCATCGAGCGTGGGCTACCGCAAGCCTGGCCGCAGACGGTAGCCGCGACCGGCACGTGCCGACTGCCCATGCGGGGCGAGCATGGCGGCGGTGGACAGCAGCACATGCCGACCCGGCGGGCAGCGCGGGGTGGGCGGGTCGCCGCCGGCCCACTCGACGACCTACGGCCAGCAGCACACCCCCTCCCCTACTGGGAATCAGGGGAGGTGTGTTGGTACAATCCAACGCACGACCTCCCTCCGAGGCTCAGTCGGCCTCGTAGCTGGTTGCTCCGGGCAGGAGACTTTCTGGGAAGACCGTGGGTGGCGGCCCGCGGTCTTCTTAGCGTCTGGCCAGGCAGGCCGGGATCGACTAGCTGCGGCCCGGCAACACCTCCTTTGCAGCACGGCCACGCGCACGACGCCAGCGCTGCCGCGACTGGAAGATGGCCCCTCCCGGGAGCGTGAGCGCACGGCTCGAATCCGAAGGTGATACGGGCACGGCCAAGGCATCGGCGGGATGCGTGGCGCACCAAGCCCGCGTGACGGATTTGGCGGGTGCTTTGCGCTGCCAGGCGAAGCTGGTACGCTCAAGCATGCCGAAGCGACCTCCTTCCCGAGGTGGTTCGGTCCGCCCCCCGGAAGGGGGCGTCGCTCTGGTCGTAGATTTGATCCGAGGCTAGGCGCGGGCTCGCATCCCGCGCCTAGTTCGCGTCTGGGACCTACGCGGACATCGCCGTCTCCTCTCCTTTGCGCATGGCAAGGCCGAGGGCGAGGTGGCGTCGCAGCGCCTCGACGTAGGTGCAGCCCTCCTCGTCGGCGATCGCCTGCAGCTCCTGCTCCAGCTCCTCGGGGAGCCTGGTGTAGCGGGACTTCTTGCCAAGGCCCATCGGCTTGCGGCCGGCGCCTGGTCGAGCGCCGCCGTGGCCCGGCCGCTGTCCGCTGTCGTCTGCCGCCGATCGCTGAGAGGCCGCCATCGCCGTCCTCCGTCTTGAAATCACACTGATGTAATTCAGGTGGGATCTTGGCGGAGATGGCTGGCGTTGTCCAGCATCCCTGGTTGGGGATGTGGTGGAGTTCCGGACGCCGCACGGCCGCGCTCTCCTTGGTACTGGTGGAGGAAGCCTGGTCAGGGCTCCCGATCAGCCCTTGGAGTATACCGACCCATCCATGGAGATCAACGCTACCGGCACGCCCGAGGTCGGGCCCTGGGCCGGCTCGAGCACCACTCCCCCGCCGGCCGACCGCCGGCGCGATCACGGTCTGGCACTGCCACCGGCGTCCCAGATCCAATACGGTGTGGCTGGGTGGGAGCAAAGGTAGCTCCCGTCCGGCGCCGGCATTACATGCGGTCAGCGGCCGGCCGTGGCTTGGTGCCGAATCGGCTACTTGCGGGTACGGGAGCGGACGATCCGCTGGACACGCTCGGTCGGCACGCCCAGGTGGTTGGCGACTCGGGTCGAGCCGACCCCGAGGCGGCGGAGCGCCAGGACATCGTCGTAGAGTCGCTCGCCGAGGTCGTGGTATTCGCGGCGCAGTGTCCGCCAGCGCCGCTGGTTGCGGACCACCCGTGCGGTGCGGGTGGGGACCTCCTCGGGTGTGGCGCCCACGACGGTGGCGAGCAGATCCTCTGGTGCGTCGCGGATCGTCTTCTCGACGTAGACGTGGTTCTTCTCCCCGAGCAGCCGGGCGAGCCTGCGCATTCCCCAGCGGTCGGCCTCGTCCTGCATGCGGTTGAGAGCGAGGACGTCCTCGAGCACCCTTCGACGCAGCTTGGGCAGCTCCCCCGTCAGCTCCTTGGTCTCAGGGTCCTGGCGCAGCAGCTTGCTGCGTCGCTGCCAGTTCCTCTGCACCCGGTCCAGCAGCTGGGCGACCTCGTCGGCACGCGGTTCCCGCTCGGCAGGACCGGGCTGTGGTGCCATCGGCGGGTCGTCGGCGGCGAGCGTCGTCATTGCTGGCTCCTCGGGCGGTCAGGGACGCAGGGAGTAGTATACTCACCGCTTGGTCTGAGGCCGAGGACCGGAGGTGGAAACCGTCGGGCTGCGGAAAGCTCGCCGCGCCCGAGGCGACTCGGAAGGAACCCGCCAGGGCCCGAGCCGCATGGCTGACGGGTCGTGATGGCGACGGCTCGATCCAGCGGTGAGCCACCCACGCCAAGCGCACTCCCCCACCCCGTCACCCGTCAGCTCCCACGTGGCGGGCGGCTGCCAGACGGGGCCGGGGATCAGGAGGGCTGGCGCCGCCGGGTCTGCTGGTGTTGGCGGCCCTGCAGGATGAGCTCCAGGACCTCGGAGACCAGCGCCGAACGGGACATGGCAAGCTCAGTGGCGCACGTGTCGACCACCTTGCGTTCCCCCTCGGTGAGGTTCAGCGACAGCGGTGTCCCCCGATCCACCCGGGCGCGGCGCCGCGGCGGCCGCGCCGGCAGCAGCGTGCGCTTGGGCGCCTTGGTGGCCGCGCGGCTGGACCGGATCTGCTCGTAGGCACCCTCGAAGCCGTCGAGAAACAGCGACGTCATCGACTCGCCGCTTGCCACCGCGAGCTGGCGGAACTGCTCTGCGACCGGGCCTGGAACCCAGGCAGGCGTTGGCTCCGGCGGGGCACCCGCCTCGGCGGCGGATGCGGTCTCGCCCGAAGCATCGCGGGTGCGGGCGTCGGCTGATCGACCACCAGGCCGCCGCCGAGGCCTCCGGGCCTTGGTCCTGGTGGCTGGCGGCTCGGAGTCAGACCAGCGTTCCGTCGACCCTGCCGGCGGGTCGCCCGACGGCTGGTCGGGCTGCTCTTGTGGCGGCTCGGCCGGCTGGGTGGGGCGTGGCGGCGGTCCGACCTCTACCTTGCGGGTCTGGAATCCCGACCAGTCGCGGCTGGTCATCGTCCGGCCTCGTGGCTGGACTGGCTGTGCTCGACGAAGCTGCGCAGGAGCTGGTCGGTGATCCGCTGGTAGTCGCTGGCGAGGGTGCCTGCCGCGCTCGAGTAGCGCTTGAGCTTCCCGTTGGCGACCCCCGCGTCGAACAGCCCGAGCTCGGCGGCGAGGTTGGCGTCGACGGGCCGGCCGGCGGCTCGGCCGGGCTTTGCGGCCATGGCCGCGGCCTCGTATTCGTGTGCGAGCAGGCCGCGGCGGCGGGTGTCACGGGCCGCGCGTGGCGCGGAGCGGACTGGCGGGCGCCAGACGGGTGCGACCTCGCCGAGTCCTGCGGTGATCTCCTCCACCACTTCCCGGACGAGCTGGCGAGCGGCGGAGGAGAAGTTGAACAGGACCACGCCCAACAGCTGGATGTCGGGGTTGCGCTGGCGTGCCTCCTGTGTCGCCTGCGCCATCAGGGTCAGCCCGTCGAGTGAGCCGTCATCGAAGGTGGTGGGGATGACCAGGTAGTGCGCGGCGGCCAGCGCCGCGTCCTGGATGAGGCCCCGCGCGGGCGGGCAATCGAACAGGACAAGGTCGTAGTCGGCGGCGAGCGGCGCGAGCACGAAGCCGAGGGCCCGGATCGCGTTGAGGTTGCGGCGGGTCTGGCTGGCGAGGATGTCGATGAGGTCCTCGGTGTAGCGGCCGCCGGCGAGCACGTCGAGGTTCTTGCGGACATCGCGCAGCGGCGTCGGGCGGTGCTCGGGGAGCAGGTAGCCGCGCGGGTCGACTTTGCCGCTGACGTACGCCTGCACCGCGGCGAACAGCGCTTCGCCTTCGTCGGAGCGCTGGGCGGTCAGGTAGCCCAGGTCACGACCGAGGTTGCCCTGGGGGTCGAGGTCGGCGATGAGCACCCGCCAGCCGCTGGTGGCGGCCAGGCCGCCGAGGTTGGCCGCCAAGGTCGTTTTGCCGACGCCGCCCTTGCCGTTGGCGATGGCGGTCGCGTTCGCGATCACTGGCCTCTCCTCCCCATCTATGAGGCTGCTATGAGCCGGTGAGCTGGCTACCCGGAGGCAATGATGAAGCTCATCATTATCAACGAACTGCCGACACGCAGGCAGCTAAGAGCCCGGATCATTGCGACCTATGTGCAAGTTAGCTGCCTAGTACGAGCATAACTACTCGCTGACAGCAAGCTAGTTGATGGACACCTAGGAGTCAACCAGCGAGCTGCTATTGGTCAACTATTGGCCTACTAGTAGCCGGTTATGAGGGGCTTGTGAGCCATGCGGCTGCGGGCGCCCGCTCGGCGGTCCGCCCCCCGCGATCGGAGGTATCCCGTGGAAGCCACCAGGAGGCCCGCTGAGGCCCGAAACTCCGCTTCCGGGTTCCGTAGGATGCCCCCCGGCGGGAGAGCGCCTCCAGGCGCCACGAGCTGCGATCCAGACCTTACGGACGAACGGCGCAGTACGGCGGCGCATTGGTGAGGGTGCGGCGCGCACCGGACGCTCCGAACCTCCGACGCGGGGGATGGACCCCGGGGGTCGGGGAGTGACCTCGGCGCGCATCGTGCGCGTCGGGGCACGTGTGCGTCCGTTCCGAACCGGGGGAGTTGCATCATCGCGCCAACGTGCCCTCGCGTGCGCCCTGTCGGTTACCCGCGGGGTTCACCTCACGGACCCGTCATGCCGCTGCTGGCGCGGTCGCCGTCTCGGGTGTGGCCGTGTCGGTCTGGTCGTGCTCCTCGCGTGCCGCTGGCGCGCCGCCGTCCGGCACGGCCTCGTCGGTCGGCTCGGGGTGCGCCGACGCCTCGGGCGCCTCCGCCGTCTCGGCCGCCTCCGGCGGTGCCACAGGCTGAGCGGGGGAGGTCGTGGTCGAAGGAGCCGGCGCCGCCTCGGCTTGGGCGAGGGTCGGCTCACCGGTGCGCCGCAGGTCATGGATGTAGCGCTCGATCGTCCGGGCGCTCTTGTCGAGGGCGAGCTGTTCGCGGATCCGCTCGGCGACGCGCGTTGCGCGGGTCGCCGCGGTGGCCGGGTCCTCGGCCACGAGGTCTGCGTAGGCGGCCGCGATGCGTTCCCGGAGCTGGTCGGTGCGCTCGCGTGCGATCGCGCCGCGTTCGGTGCGGTCTGCGGTGGTGCGGTCTGCGGTGCGCGCCGCTGCCCTTGCGGTACGCACGGCGGGGAGCGCGTCGCCTGCGCCGGCCTGGGCCTGGCCGCCGGGGGCCACACGGGAATCGGTGTCCGTGCGGCCAGTCGCGGCCTGTGCGCTGTCTGCGGCGCCGATCACCTGCTCCAGGGTTGCGGTATCGACGATCAGCTTGCGTTCGGCCAGCCACACACGGACCTCGTGCACACTCGCTGTCCCGCCCAGCGCGCCAATGGCGTAGCGAACCGCCTCCAGCGGGGGATGCTCCTGCTTGTTGGCCGCGTTCGCGAGCTCGGCCAGGAGCTTGCGCTCCCGGACGAAGGCCAGGGCCAGGTCCGGGCGCGAGATCCCCTTCTGTACCGAGACCTGCCAGGCCTCGAGGGTCTCCCGGAAGCTCACCCCGGGCAGCCAGCGAAGGCCAAAGCGCGCCCGGGCTGGCTGGACCTCGCCTTCGCTGATCTGCAGCCACCGTCGGACTCGGTGGACGGTCATGTGGAGCAGCAGCCGCCCGATGAGTGGCATGGCCGCAAAGAAGAGTGCGTCGTCGGGGGCAGGAGTGGTCAGGCCGTGCCGGTAGTTGGCCAGCGCGCTGCCGCCAGCAACGGCCCAGGCCATCAGCCCGAATCCTCCGGCGCTCTCTCGCCGGATAGCGCTGTAGACGACGAACCCGACGCACAGTCCCGCCACGGCGTCAAGCGCCACGAACACCACCAGTGACAAGGGCCACTCCAGGCCAAGTCCCAGAGGTGAGCCGGCCCAGGCGACCAGGTCGCTGGAGGAAAGCGCGATCGGCGAGATGATCACCGCCGCCAGGGCGACCCCGATCGCTCGGATAAGCGCCTGCCGCCCGCGGCCGTGCCGGTCAGCGGCTGCGGTGCCTGCCGTCCGACCGGCGCTGCGACGTCCGGCGATGAACCCGACGATGATCCCGAGGAAACCGACGCCGGCGAAGATCAGCTCGCGCATGGGTGGAGGCTCCTTCGTGCGGTGGTGGGGAGCGCGTCTGGACCAGGCCGCGTGGCCGGCGCGCCGCATCCGGACCCACCGCAACTGGCCGCGCCGCATGCGGTGGCGGCGGGCGGGTCGCCGCGGACGATGGCGTTCATGGCTGACGTAGCTCCTCGGTGCTGACAGGTGAAGACCTGGTCAGGGTCTTCGATCAGAGGAGCGCAGTATACTACCCCCTTACGCGTGGCGGTCAAGGGTGCGCTCCGCAGGCCGCGTGCGTCGGCTGCGTGCGGCGGCCGCGTGCGTCGGGCCGCGACCATGCGTTGCGGGGGCCGCAGCGCGCGCCGAGCCGCGGCCGCTGGGAGAACCACGGGTGGAGGCCTCGATGCTTGCGCACGTCGGCAGTCCGGCCGCCGACCCGGCTGCGGCTGCCTTGGGTCAAGCCCGGGTCGGGGTTGGTGGGGGAGCCTGCTCAGGACCTCCGGGTCAGCGTCACGGTGGGCTGGCTGCCTGACCGCCTGGTCCAGCTCTCCCCAGTCATGGGGTGAGCCGTGTCGCCACGCCCCATTGTCGCTGTGGCCCGCGCCAGCGTCCTTAGCCTCCGCTGCCGAGGTCGAGACGGAAGCGTCTGTCCTGGGGAGCCCGGGGACGCGGCCCGTGAAGCGGTCCGGGCAGGGCGACCGCGATCGCGTCGACGGGTCTGGCCGGGTCGCGCAACACAAACCGCGGCGGGTGGTTGAGGAGGCGCCCCACCAGCGTCGTGTCGGCGTCCCGCCAGCGGCCGAGCAGCGCCTCCCGCTCGTCGCAGCGTGCTGTGGTGGCGCAGGCGACCCGCAGAACCGCGCTCACGTCGTAGGTCACCGAGGCACCGTCGATCTGGGCGATGAGATCGACCTCGAGCCGGGTGGCGCCGTGGCGGGTCACGACCATCACCCGGAGCCCGTGGACCTCATCGAGGACGTTGACGTCGTCTGCGGGCATGGCCCTCCTTCACGTTGTCGGTCCCGGCGGCCGCGGTGGTTGTGTGCCGTGGCCGCGATCTATCGGTGTGGCGCGGTGGCTTGGTGTGCCCGGCCGGCGTCATGTGGCCGCATCCGCGTCGCCATGGCTGTGGTCGCGGCCGAGGTGATCCCTGCGGATCGTGGTCTGGTCGGTGAGGACCACGTAGCGCAGGTGGCCGCCGTCGTCGAGCAGGCCATGGTCGACCTTGCCCTCCGCGGTGCGGCCGTCCAGGGTCTGGTAGGCGACCCGGCCATTCGGGAACCAGCCGCGCAGTGGCGTGGCGGTCAGGCGCTCCGCCAGGATGAGTTCGGGTGGGATGCGGCTGCCGTCCCGAAGGACGAGCGCGTGGAGCCGCCGCAGCCGGGTGTCCTCTCGCAGCTCGTGGTCGACGACGCCTGACCGTGGCGGCCCGCCGTCCACCAGGTAGCGGATCTCCTGGCCCGGTTGGAAGTGGTCGTTGGCGCGGCACAGCCGCAGCTCAGCTGGCATCCGCATGCGCCTCCTCGCGTCCGTCGCCGACGTCGGCCTCGGTTGGACTGTGGTGGTCTTGGGTGCCCGGTCGCTCTGGGGCCGCGGCCTGCTGGTCGCGGCGGCGAGCGCCTGAGCGGCCCGGTGGCGTGGTTCCACGGTTGGGCGGCCGGCAGGAGTGGTCGGCGCAACGTGTCGCTCCTCGGTGCTGGTGGGGCTGGTCAGACCCCAGATCTGCGGGGAGTATACTACCCCCGTACGTCGGCATCCATCGGGCGCTTGCCGCCGAACATGCCGAGCGGGCGTCGCTCGTGCGGCGCCCCGGGCGTGGTCGGCGGCTGACCTTCACGGTGGTGCCACATGCCTTGTGTCCATTGCAGGTGAGCCCGCCGGCGTCGTGGGCGACGACATCTTCGACCGTGGGCCAGGTCGTGTTATCGTCGATACACCGGCTGGTTCTCCAAAGTGAGCTGCGTCGAGCGCCGTTCTGGTGGCTCCCGCTCCGCCTTGGTGCTGGCCAGTCGGTGATCAGCGGGGAGGCCCCGCAGCCGCAAGGCTGGGGACGACGGTTTGGTCGCCGCTCGGATTGGGGGGAACCCCCGGGGCCTACCCGTCACTCGTTGCGACACCACCCCCGTCACGCGGAGTCGAGCGTCTGCCAGCCTGGCGCCGCCCGGCATGACGGGATGGTGTCAGCATGATCAGCGGGGAGGCGTTACGGGCGGCTGGTCAGGTCCGCCCGGCAATGGCGTCCGCAGGCCCGCGGCCTGGATCGAGAGCTCACGGCCAGCTGATGGCGTCGCCCGCGAGCCGCGGCGAGGCCTGTCTGCGAGCATCGCCACCGCCGGAGGTGACGGCGACGGGGCGGACGTGCTAAGTTGCATGCATAAGGACACAGCACCCTCCTCG
>Ga0137367_10000667_pt1 | contig 25430 bp, 19 predicted proteins | sample SagtaG_14_FD_104939 | JGI IMG/M metagenome (GOLD analysis project Ga0137367, IMG submission 104939) | Vadose zone soil microbial communities from Sagehorn Ranch, Mendocino, California, USA - Sage1_L_80_16 metaG | ecosystem: Environmental > Terrestrial > Soil > Vadose zone | place: USA... | reverse complement strand
GCCGGCGCGCGACTAGCCGGCGCGCAACTAGCCGGCGCGCCGGCGCGCGGCTAGTTGCTCACCCCGGCGAGGGCGTCATCAGGGGCGGGGACTCGTTGCGCGGGCAGCGGCGGCGCCGGTGGTTCGGGCAGGGGGTGCTCACGCAGCCCCACGCGGGCGTGCAGGCGCTGCAACGGAGCCGGGGCCCACCAGTTCCACCGGCCCAGCAACGTCATCGTCGCCGGTACCAGCAGGCACCGCACGATCGTGGCGTCGATCAGCACGGCCACCGCCAGGCCCAGCCCGATCTCCTCGATGGCGCCCATCCGGGCGGCCGCGAACGAGCCGAACACGATGACCATCAGCAGCGCCGCCGACGTGATGATCCGGCCGGTGTGCTGCAGGCCACGCCGTACGGCCGTGTCGGTGTCCCAGCCGCGTTCCACGTACTCCTTGATGCGCCCCAGCAGGAACACCTCGTAGTCCATCGACAGGCCGAAGGCGAACCCGAAGATGATCACGATGACGAACGGGTCCAGCCCCCCGACGGTGAGCGTGTCGAGGGCACCGGACAGCCAGCCCCGCTCGAACACCGCGTTCATCACGCCGAAGGTGGCGCCCAGCGAGACGACGTTGGCGAGGATGGCCTTGATGGGCACGACCAACGAACCGGTCATCGCGAAGAGCAGGAGCACCATGCCGATGACGGTGACCGCGATGGCCCCCGGTAGGCCCTGCTTGATGAGCCCGACCAGGTCGACGAGAACCGCCGCGTCGCCGGTCACCCAGGACTGGATGCCGGCCGGCCGGTTGGCGCGCAGGCGGCGTACCAGCTCCTGCGCCTCGTCGCTCTGTGAGCCGCCCCTCACGTTCAGGTTGACCAGCGAGACGCCCGGACCGGCCGGCTCGGCGGGCCTGATGCTGGCCACCGCCGGGTCGCCCGTCCACGACGCGGCCCAGGCGTCGAGGGTCGCCGGGTCGGTACGGGCGACGACCGTCACCGCGGGCTGCTGGCTACGGCCGAAGCGGCTGGCCAGCTCGTCAGCGACCTGCGCCGAGACCAGGCTGCGCGGGATCGCCTCCAGCTGCGGCAGCCGGATCGAGCTGGTGAGCAGCGGAGCCCCGGCGACCAGCAGGACCGCGGCGGTCACCAGCGCCACCAGCACCGGCCGGCGCTGCACCACCCGGGACAGCCGGGCGAAGAACCCGATCTCGGCGGCGTCGCCGAAACGCGCCAGCCGGCGCATCGCCCGCTTCGACGGCTTGATCCAGCGGCGGAAGACACCGAGCAGGGCGGCCGTGAACGTCAGCGCCGCCAGCATCGACACCAGCGCGATGGAGACCCCGGCGGCGCCCAGTGCCGAAAGCCCGGTCAGGCCGAACATCAGCAGGCCGGTCAGGGCCGCCGCGACGGTCAGCGCGCTGAACATGATGGTCCGCCCGGCGGTGGCCCAGGCCCGGCCGGCCGCCACGTCGGGCGCGAAGCCGGCGCCCAGCTCCTCGCGGTACCGGCCGACGAGCAGCAGGCCGTAGTCGACGGACAGGCCCAGACCCAGCAGGGTCACCACGGTGACGGCGTTGTTGTCGATGTCGGTGAGCTTGGAGAAGCCCAGCAGCACGGTCATCGAGGCGGCCACCGAGGCCATCGCGGCGAGCACGGGCAGGCCGGCCGCGACGAGCCCGCCGAAGACGATCACCAGGACCACGAGCGTGATGGGCAGTGAGGTGTACTCGGCCCGGTTCAGGTCCTGCTGGACCGCCTGGTGGGCCTCGCGGTTGAGGACCGCGTTTCCACCTAGGCGTACCCGTGCCTGGCTCAGGCCGGCCTCGTGCAGCCGGTCGGCGAGTCGGTCGAAGTACGGGCGTACGCCGTCGATGGCGGCGCCGCGTTCCGAGCGCTCCATCTTGACCAGGGTCGCCACGACGAGCAGGCCCCGGCCGTCGTTCGCCACCAGGAACCGGGTCTTGGCCGCCGGCTGGCCCTCGACGTACGGGTGCTCGACGGTCTTCACCTTCGGGAGCGCCGCGATGTCCGCCGCCGTGGCGCTGACCAGCTCGCGTACCGTCGCCGAGCCGGGATCGACCCCGTCGACCAGGCCGATGATCTGCCCGCCGCTGTCGTTGCCCGCGTTCACCACGTCGTACGCCTGGATGGACTCGACGCGTTTGGGGTTGTTGCCGTCCGCCAGCGAGCTGAACATCGGCCCGGATGCCAGCACCCCCGCCGCGACGGCGACCACCCAGGCCCCCAGCACCCACCAGCGCCGCCGGAAGCACCAGCGCCCGACCCGTGCGATCACACCTTCGGCCATCTCGCCCTCCCCGTGCCGCGGCCGGTGTTGCGCTCAGCCTCTCGAAATGCGGCGCTAAGCCGCCACCGGGTTTGGCCCGGAGCCGTCCCGGAGGTCGATCCCCGAGCGACCCCGGACACCCACCCCTAATCGGTGCTCAGGGTCGACCGGCGGGTACGCCGGCGGATCCGGGTGCCACACGCTTACCAGTACCGAAGCCCGCACCTCGATCGGGGTTGGCAGGTCTGCCAGGCCGGCGTCCAGGGCCGCGGGGTCGACGTGCCAGGCGCTGGGCCCCATCGCCACGAGCGCCCGCGCCTGCTCGCGCGTGAGCGCCAGCCGGCGGGTGTGGCTGGCGCGCTCCGCGAGCGTGAAGTACGGCTCCAGCGCACCGGCCAACCGCCCCTCCTTGGCCGGGTCGACGGCGAGCAGGCCGAGCGCGTCGACGAGTTCGGCCAGGTGGGCCGGTTCGGGCGTCACCGTCACCAGGGCGCCATCCGGGCGCAGGATCCGGTGGAACTCTGCCGCGGCCCGCGGGGCGAACACGTTCAGCACGGCCGTGGCGCAGCCGTCCGCGATCGGCAGCGGCCGCCAGGCGTCGGCCCGGACGGCGGCCAGCCGGGGATGGCGCCGGGCAGCGCGGCGCAGCGCCGGCTTGGAGACGTCCAGCGCCAGACCCCACAACCCCGGCACGGCGTCGAGCAGGGCGGCCAGGTGGAAGGCGGTGCCGGCACCGACCTCCACGGCCAAGCCTTGGGAGTACGCCGAAAGCGCCGCCACCACGGCCGAGGTGATGAAGTCGAAGTGCCCGGCGGCGAGGGCGCTTTCCCGGGCGTACACCATCTCGGTGGTGTCCCCGGCGTGGGTGAGCCGGCCGGCGGTCAGGTCCACGTACCCCTGCCGGGCGATGTCGAAGCTGTGCCCGGCACGGCAGCGCAACGCCCCGGCACCGGTCCCCAGCGCCCCGCGGCAGACCGGACAGCGCAGGCACCCCACGACTTCGCGATGCACCGCACCATCATCCGCCGGCTTGCTGAGCGCCCGCTGAGCTAGCGAACAGTCCGGTCCGCGCGGCTTCGCCCTGCGGCCCGGACCATTCGACCCCGAGCGCGACTAGTGTCGGCGCATGGCACCACCCACCTACGAGGAGATCCGCCGGGCGCCAAAGGCGCTGCTCCACGACCACCTCGACGGGGGGCTGCGCCCAGCCACGATCGTCGAGCTCGCGGCGGCGTTCGACCACTGGCTCCCAGCCGACGAGCCGCGGGCGCTGGCCGCCTGGTTCAGGGAGGCGGCGAGCTCGGGCTCGCTCGAGCGGTACCTACAGACCTTCGCCCACACGGTCGCCGTGATGCAGGCGCCGGAGGCGTTGCACCGGGTAGCCGCCGAATGCGCGTACGACCTCGCGACCGACGGGGTCGTCTACGCCGAGGTGCGCTTCGCGCCGGAGCAGCACCTGGAGCGGGGCCTCGACCTGCCCGGGGTGGTGGAGGCGGTGCTCGCCGGGTTCGCCGCGGGCTCGGCCACGGCGGCTGCCGAGGGCTGGCCGATCCGGATCGGCACGCTGCTGACCGCCATGCGCCACGCCGCCCGTTCGATGGAGATCGCGGAGCTGGCCGTGCGGTACCGCGACGAGGGCGTGGTCGGCTTCGACATCGCCGGTGCCGAGGCCGGCTACCCGCCCACCCGGCACCTGGACGCCTTCGAGTACCTGCAGCGGGAGAACTTCCACTTCACCATCCATGCGGGCGAGGCGTTCGGGCTGCCGTCGATCTGGCAGGCGATCCAGTGGTGCGGCGCCGACCGGCTGGGACATGGGGTGCGCATCGTCGATGACATCGAGGCCACGACGGGCCGCCTCGGCCGGCTCGCGGCCTACGTGCGGGACAAGCGGATCCCGCTGGAGCTGTGCCCGTCGTCCAACGTGCAGACCGGCGCGGCGGCGTCGATCCGGGAGCATCCCATCGGGCTGCTGCGCGACCTGCGCTTCCGGGTGACCGTCAACACCGACAACCGGCTGATGAGCGGCACGAGCATGGCCCGGGAAATGTCGTTGTTGGTCGAGGCTTTCGGGTACGGGTGGTCTGAGCTGCAATGGCTCACGGTCAACGCGATGAAAAGCGCGTTCATCCCATTCGACGAGCGACTGGTGCTGATCAACGATGTGATCAAACCGGCGTACGCGAAGTTGATCGGCACCTGAGGTCCGGCCGGCCAGTCGTCCGTATGGTGGTTCTCGGAGTCCGGATGGTCAAGGCGCGAACTAAAAGGACAAAGCGTGCGTTTCAAACGCCCGATACCCGGCGATTACCGGTCAACTCTCTCGCACCGGGCGCCGGTACCATCTCACTCCATAAGAGGTACCACCTAGGCCGGGCTTTCTCTTTGCCACGCAACATGGTGGAATCTCGGGGGTCTGGCCAACTCGGGCCGGCCCGGTCGCGGGTGCCTACTGTTCATCAGGCGCCGGTTGCGGAGGCGGTGAGATGAGCAAACGGCCAACGACGGGAAGCGGTGTGTTTACACGTTTGCGTACCCCGATGGGCCGGCTCCGGGACCTGCCGATCTGGTCCAAGCTGGGCCTCATCATGATCGTGCCGACCATCGCCACCATTGTCGTCGGCACAGCCGGCCTCGTTGACAACATCAACCGGGCGAACGACGCCGACCGCTCCCGTACCTTGGCCGGCCTGTCCTCCAACGCCGGGACGCTGGTCCACGAGCTGCAGAACGAGCGGGCGCTCGCGACGTTCGTGCTGGGCGTGGACATTTCGGGCAACGCTGCCCAGGCTCGCACCGACTTCGAACGCCAGACGGCGGCGACCGACGAGGCGGTCAAGGCGTACACGTTGCTGCGCTCGTCGCTGTCGGACCTGCCCGCCACGCTGCGCGCCCAGCTCGGCCGGATCGACGTCCAGCTCAACGAGCTCGATCGCCTGCGTGGACAGATCAAGGCAGCCGCGGAGCTCTCCCTGAGCCTGGCCATCTTCCGCTACCGGGTGCTCATCGTCGAGCTGATCTCGCTCCGCGACTCGGCGGCCGAGCTCACCGACGACGAGGACCTCGGCGCCGACATGCGCGCGGTCGCGGCCATGTCCAACCACAAGGAGTACCTGTCGCTGGAGCGGATCGTGGTGCTGCGGGCCCTGGCCCAGCGCAAGATCACCCCCGAGCTGCGCCGCGAGTTCGTCAGCACGCTGACCGGTCAGGAACAGGCGCTGCAGAGCTTCAACCTGGTCGCCACCCCGGAGCTGCGCACGCTGTACGAGCAGACCGTCACCGGTACCGACCTGCGCGAGGCGAGCCGGCATCAGGGCTTGGTGGAGAGCCTGACCACGGAGGAGCTGCCGCAGGGCGGTGACTTCCCGACCGCCGCGCAGTGGGACAGCGCCATGGTCGGCAAGGCCCGCCTCGTCCGCAAGGTCGAGGTGGAGGTGGACCGGCACGTTGTCGACGACGCCACCGTGCTGCGTGACACGCTGCAGCGCACGGTGTTGCTGGAGACCGGCCTGCTGCTGGGCATGCTCCTGCTGGCCATCCTCTTCGCGTGGATGGTGGCCCGCTCGATGGCCCGCTCCCTGCGCGAGCTGCGCCACGGCGCGCTGACGGTGGCCCAGTACGGCCTGCCCCAAGCCGTCGCCCGGCTGCGCGACCCGGCGCTGTCCTCGCAGATGTCGCCGCAGCAGATCGCCGCGCAGATCGCCGAACCCCTGCCGGTGCGCAGCCGCGACGAGTTCGGCCAGGTGGCCGAGGCGTTCAACGCGGTCCACCTGGAGGCGGTGCGCACCGCGGCGGAACAGGCGGCGCTGCGATCGAGCGTCGCGACGATGTTCGTCAACCTGGCGCGCCGCAGCCAGATCCTGGTCGACCGGCTGATCGGGCACCTCGACCGGCTCGAGCGCGGCGAGGAAGACCCCGATCGGCTGGCAGAGCTGTTCCAGCTGGACCACCTGGCCACCCGGATGCGCCGCAACGACGAGAACCTGCTGGTGCTCGCCGGCGCCGACTCCACCCGCATCCAGCGCGAGCCGGCGCCGTTCATGGACGTGCTGCGCGCCGCGCAGTCCGAGGTCGAGCACTACACCCGCATCGAGTTCGGGATGATCGACCGGGACCTCGAGATCGCCGCGCACGCGGTCAACGACATGGTCCACCTCATCGCCGAGCTGCTGGACAACGCGACGGCCTTCTCGCCACCGGACTCGGCCGTGGTGGTCGAGGCGCGCCGGCTCGGCGACCGGGCCGTGCTGCTCATCGAGGACCGAGGGATCGGCGTCTCGCCCGACCAGCTGCAGGAGCTCAACGAGCGGCTGGCCAACCCGCCGATGGTCGACGTGGCGGTGTCCCGGATGATGGGCCTGGTCGTGGTCGCCCGGCTGGCGGCCCGGCACGGCGTCAAGGTGGAGCTGCGGCCCGCGCGCGATCGGGGCACGATCGCCGACGTCACCCTCCCGCCGGGTGTGCTCGTGTCGCGGGCGCTGACCGGCCGGCCGGCCGCCGGCATGCCCAGCGCCGGCAGTCCGATCGCCGGCTCGGCGGTCACCGGTACGCCGGTCGCCGGCCCGCGCGAGCCCGTGTTCGGATCGTCCGGGCCCAGGTCACCGTTTGCGCCGCTGGCCCTGGAGAGCGGTCCCTCAGCCAGGCCGCCGCGCGACCTGACCAGCACCGGCACCGGCAACGGCCTGCCGGCCGGACCGGGATGGGGTGACTTCAGCGCCCCGCTGCCCGGCGGTCTCGGTGCGGCGCTCAGCGGTAGCCAGGACCCCGGGTTCGTCTCCGGCCCGTCGGCCTTCGCCGCTACCCCGCCCCCCACCCCGCGCGGGCTGCCACCCTGGTCCGACCTGACCGGGGTCAACGGTGCGGACCTGCGACCCCCGACCATCCGCCCGGCGACCGGCGGTGAGCCGCTGCCGCAGCGCCGCTCCGGCGACAGCTGGACCAGCGGCCCCGAGCCGACGCCGCCGGACTCGCCGTTGATCCCGCGGCAACGCCCGCCGGCCCTCGACTCGCAGCCCACGCAGCCGGCCGACGTGGAGCCGCCGGCCGCCTCGGCCACACCGCCGGCCCCGGTGGTGCCGGCACCGATGACGCCTCCCGCCTGGCCGCCGGTCGGTCCGGTGGCGCAGCCGGCCGACCGAGAACCACCGGCCGGGGAGCCCGCGGCAGGATCCGACCTGGCCTCCGCGCTCGACCGCACCGCCGAGATCCCACGCGTGCGCATTGACTGGGAGACCGACGAAACCACCGACGCGACGTACCACGACGCGACATACCACGATGCGGCGAGCTTCCACACGGACACCCCCGCTCGGGACGGCGCGCCGGTCCGGCAGCCCTACGCCGACGAGACCATGGAGCTGCCGATCTTCCGGGAGCTGGAGTCGGCGTGGTTCCGCACCCGCCAGACCAGCCCGGTCGAGCCGGTAAGCCCGTCGCCGTACAACGGCGGCGTGACCGAGCCGGACACCGCCACCGTCGGTGCCGAGCCCGACGACTACCACGGCGCCGACGAGGAGCCGGCGCCCATCCGGGCGGTACCGGTCGCCGCCAGCGCCCGGCCGGTCGAGGTCGAGGTGGAGCCGGACTGGCACTCCCCGGCCGATGAGGGTTGGCGAGCGGCCTCGGAGCTCGCGGCCGAGCAGGAGTACGCCGTCACCGACACGGGCCTGCCCAAGCGGGTGCCGATGTCGCAGCTGGTGCCGGGCGGCGTTGACCGGGATACGGCGGCGGCCAACCGCCGTACGCCGGAAGCCGTCCGCGGTCTACTGTCGGCATACCACCGGGGCGTGCAGCGTGGCCGGAGCCAACAGGCGAGGGGCCGCGACGGGAACACACCAGAGACGACGACGACCGGGGCACCGAACTCGCAGCCTGGCAAGGAGCAAGAGGCATGACGACAACGCAGGATCTAGGTTGGCTGCTGTCCAACTTCGCCGATCGCGTCCCGGGCGTGGCGCACGCGATTGCGGTCTCGGCGGACGGGCTGCTCCTGGCGTCCTCCCGCGATCTGCCACGCGACCGGGCCGACCAGCTCTCGGCGATCTCCTCGGGGTTGGTCAGCCTGACGCAGGGCGCGTCGCGCTGCTTCGAGGGCGGGGCGGTGTTGCAGACCGTGGTCGAGATGGACAACGGGTTCCTGTTCCTCATGTCGATCTCGGACGGTTCGTCGTTCGCGGTGCTCGCGGCGCGTACTTGCGACGTCGGCCAGGTCGGGTACGAGATGGCGCTCCTGGTCGACCGGGTGGGTGACGCGCTGACGCCGCCGCCCCGGCCTGTCGGGTTGCTGAGCTGAGGGTCGGCGGTAATCGCCACCGGTGAAACCTCACGGGGGCGCGGACGAGTGAGGAGGTGAACGGCGCCGATGGCCGAACGCGACGAACCAACAGGTGCGCTGGTCAGGCCATACGCCGTCACCCGAGGCCGCACCCGTCCGCGGTTGGATATAGCGATCGAGGCGCTGGTCGAGACCACGGTGCGGGGGCGCACCGCAGGCAACCGGGCCAACGCGCACGGGCAGGAGCAGCTGTACATCGCGAACCTCTGCGACGGCCGGCTGCAATCGTTGGCGGAGATCGCCGCGCGGATGAAGCTTCCGCTCGGCGTGGCGCGGGTGCTCATCGCCGACATGGCGGCCGACGGGCTCGTCGCGATCTACGAACCGACCTCGTTGGACGAAAACGACGCTGTGGGCACAGAGCTGCTGGAAAGGGTGCTCAGTGGACTTCGGAGGCTCTGACATGACACGTCGCCCATCCGGGCGCGTCACGTCAGCGAAGATTGTCATCGCCGGCGGCTTTGGCGTGGGCAAGACCACGCTGGTGGGCTCGGTATCGGAGATCACACCGCTCACAACCGAGGCGATCATGACGTCGGCCGGCATCGGCGTCGACGACACCCGGCAGATCCCCGGCAAGACGACGACCACGGTCGCGATGGACTTCGGCCGGATCACCATCGACCGTGATCTCATCCTGTACCTGTTCGGCACGCCCGGCCAGACTCGGTTCTGGTTCATGTGGGACGAGCTGGTACGCGGTGCGATCGGCGCGGTCGTGCTGGTCGACACCAGGCGGCTGGCCGACTGCTTCGCGGCCATCGACTTCTTCGAGCACCGCAGGCTGCCGTACCTGGTGGCGATCAACTGCTTCGACGGCGTGCAGTACCACAACGCTGACGACGTCCGCGAGGCGCTGGCCGTCTCGTCGGACGTACCGGTCGTCTCGTGCGACGCCCGCAGCCGCGAGTCCACCAAGCAGGTGCTGATCTCACTCGTCGAGTACGTGTTGATCATGCGCCGTTCGCGGGCCGGGGCGCCGGCCTGACCGCCGGCCTGCCAGCACCAGCCGAACGACGAACCGCCAGACGAACGCGGCGACATCACCGGGCCGGCCGCGGAACGTCGTGAGCTGGCGGACGAACGCCCATGGGCTCAGGCGCACGACTCCGGCCGCCGTGACTGGCTCGCCGCCGGCCCCGCAGACGACGACGTACATGCGGCTGGTGTCCGCCCACCACCGCCATGGCCGGCCGGTCACCCACTTGACCCCTGCCACGTCGACCCGTTCGCCGGTACCGGCTTCGGCGCTGACCCGGTACCGCAGGCGCCGCCCGCGAACGGGGCTCGCGGCCAGCGCGACGAACCGCCCGTCCGTGACCCGGTACCGGCGGCCGTGGTAGTGGATCACTCCGTCCCGCACCACGCCGGCCAGCCCGTCGTCGGGCCCCGGCACCGGCTGGACCTCCAGCACAAGGTCGTGCAGCCCGAACGGCTTCCGGAGGTCGGATAGCCCGGTCGCGGCCTGCCGGACGCTCAGGTCGTACCCGTCGGGGTCCTTCGTCCAGGCCGGCACCCGGACCGGGCGACACCGCGACACGGTGCCCGCCATCGTCTCGACGAACGTCACTGGATGCGACATGTCCGCTCGCGGTCTGATACTCGTACCGGTCCTGCAGTGTCGTGCCCACTGTGGACAGATCGAGACGGACGGGTAGTCCGTGGCGCGTGAGCTCGGTCGCCGGGCCGATCCCGGAAAGCATCAGCAGCTGCGGCGAGTTGAACGCCCCGCCCGCCAACACCACCTCCCGGGCGGCCTTGACCCGGTGCCGCGTCCACGGCGTGTCCGGGCCGTACCGGGGTGAGGCCCGGTAGAGATGGCGACCGTACCGGAACACCACCCCGCTGGCCCGCAGACCCTCGTCACCACGGTCGAGGAGGATCCGCTCGGCGAGCGCGCCGGTCTGCACGGTCAGCCGGTCGCCCAGCCGTGCCACGGCGTCGAGCAGGTGCTCACGTACCCCCCGGCGCTTACCGTCCTTTGTAGACTGTGGAATCAGGAACAGGCCGGCGCGCTCGGCCTCGACGTGCGCCGGGTCGTTGGGGTCCGGGAGGAGACCGCCGATGTGCAGCGAGCTCAGATCGATCTCCCGGCCCGGGCGCGGCGCCGGCAGGCCCGCCTCGACAGCGGCGGCAGCCACGATCCGGGCGAGCGTACGGTCGCCAGGGCGACACCGAGATGGACCCCGGCGGCGGTCCGGATGGCCTCTGGAGTGCCTTCCTCGGCCGTCTCCCGGACCGGGCCCCCGCGCGCGAGCCCGGAGACCACACCGAGGACCCGCCGGGCTGCTCCGGCGACGATGGCGCGTTCGGCGCGGCTGACCGCAGAGCTTGCTGACATGTCGTGGCCCCTCGACACTGCTCCTGCCGGATATGCCCAGCCGGGAGCGCGATTAATCGAAAACGATCTCTATATATGGTCGTCGAAGCTGCGGCGGCGCGGCGACGGCGCCGCCGCGCCGCGCCCGAGGCGCCGCCGCGCCCCGCGGTTACGCAGTGCGACTCAGCGAACTGTCTGAGCATCCGGTTGGGCGGCCGAGAACTGGGTACGACCGCAGCGACAAACGGCATCCCCCGATGCTGGACCCCCGGAATGGAGCCTGTCGTGGGTATTGGTGCAAGTGTCTTCCTCTTGGCGCTAGGGGCGATCCTCACCTTCGCCCTCAATCTGCGGGTGGGCTTTCTCGACCTCGACGTGGTCGGTTGGATCTTGATGGCCGCCGGTGCCCTCGGGCTGATTATGAGCATGATCGTCTGGAGCAACCGGCGCCGCACCGTGGTCACCAGGGAGCCCACCGAGTACCGCAGGGTCGAAGAGCCCAGCGATCTGAGGCCGCCCGACGATCTATGACCTTTCCGATCTCCGACCTCCCGCACCGGCTGCCCGCCACCCAGGGGCAGCCGGTTACCACACAGGGCAGCAGCGTCCGGCCGCGCTGCTGCGCGTGTGGGTTTGCGAGACGTTAGCGCCGCGCCGCGCGGTACTCGTAGTCGCGATCGCGTTCGGCGTACTCGCGAGCGCTGTCGCGGTTGAAACCGCCGGTGTTGTCCCGGTTGAAGTCCCAGCCGCTGGCCGAGTCGCGACCCGGCCGGCCACCCACCGCGTACCCGCCGACCTGCTGCCCGCGCCGCCAACCCTGGAAGTACCCGTTGGTGTTCGCGGCGATCGACTCGGCGTTGCGCACGATCCGCAGCTGGCGGTCGGGGGTGTTGATCGGCGAGCCGGGCACCAGGTTCTGCTGCGGGATCCGCTTGGGTAGGCCCGACATCGTCTCGTCGCCAACCACGGGCCGCGACGCGTGTTCGGCCGCTCGCCAGCCCAGGTCGGCCGGGGTCGTCCAGTCGACCTCATCGGCGTCGGGCTCGATGTGGTCGGTGAACCACGCCGACCGGGTCGCCGCGAAGATGAGCAGGTCACCGTCGGACTCTTCGCCCTCGGCCGGGGCGAGGCTGATCGGCACCAGGCTGATCGGCGTGTTGACGTCTTCCAGCGTGCTCCAGCCCGCCGTGTCGCGCCACGCGCGGTCACCGTCGTCGACCTCGACCAGCCTCAGGTCGGGAGGCGGCGGGGCGAAGAACGAGTCGCCGTTCGGCTCGTCGTCGAAGCGGTCTGGGTACGGCAGATCCAGCGACAGCGGGTCGAACGCCAGCTCGGGCGGTGGTGTCGGCTCGACGAGCCGCAGGACTGGCGGCTCTGGCGGCTCCGCTGGCAGGTCGTCGGCTTGCCACGGGGGCTTGACCCGGCCCTCGTGGTGCCTGGGCGCCTCGGCTGCCCGCTCGGCCGGGCGTACCCGCTCGGCCGGCCGTACCCGCTCGGCCGGCCGTACCCGCTCGGCCGGGCGTACCCGCTCGATGGGCTCGGAGAAGTCGAACCTCGGGTATGACGTGATCGTCACGTCGAGCGGCTCTGGCTCAAAGGGCCGGGCCGGCTCCCCCAGCGGGTCGCCGACCAGCGGCCAGCCGGCACGCGAGCCGGGCGGCGTGGTGTCGGGGGAGAGCCGGGGCGCCGGCGGTTCGTTGGTGAGGTGCGACGGCCGGTACACCGGCAGGTCGCCGGTCCGCTCGAAGCCCGGGAACGTCGGCGGGTCGAGGGTCGGCGGCCCAACCGGTGGCGGCGCCGGCGAGTAGCCGGCGGCGGGCGCGGCTGGGGACAGCGGCGCGGCCGGAGAGTATGGGGCTGCCGGGGACATGGGCGCGCCGGACATCGGAGCGCCGGACATCGGAGCGCCGGACATCGGAGCGCCGGACATCGGAGCGCCGGACATCGGCGCCGACGGCATCGGCGTTGGGGAGGTGAAGGCCGGGCTGGGCGGCGCCGGCGAGACCGATGCGGGAGCCGGTGGGCTGGAGCGCTGGGCCGCCGGCATCGGCTGCGCGACGATCGGTGGCCGTGGGCCTGCGGCCGGGCTCGTCCTCTCGCGGTTGGGCATGTCACGCCGGGGGAGGATGGGCGTGATGCCGGGCGGCGGCGGAGCCGGAGCGGCATAGGGCGCGGGCGGCGCGTAGCCCGGGAACGCGGTCGGGGCGGGGAACGCCGCCGGCTCCGGGAACGCGGGCGGTGGCGCGACGGCAGCGGGCACGGCCGGCATCGGGGCGGGTGCCGCCGGCATGGGGGCCGGCGCAGGTGCGGCCGGCATGGGGACGGGTGCGGCCGGCATGGGGGCGGCCGGCACGGGGCTCGTGGCCGGCTGCTGCTGCCATTGGGGCACCGAACGTACCGATCCGCGGCCCATCCGCTCGTCCATGACGCCGACGAGCGCCACCGCGGCCGCGTCGCAGGCGCGTACGGCGGCGACCGACTGCCGGATGGCCTCGGCGACCGCGGTGGTGACCGAGCGGTTCATGCCGGTGCGCCGGGGCGTCTCGGCGATGGCGACCTGCAGCGCCATGATCGCGTCGGCGATCTGCGTGCTCTCGCCCACACCGGTCGCGGCCAGCTCGGCGACCACCTGCGCCTCGCGACCACGCCCGGCGCCGTTGGCGCCGAGCAGACCGGGCTCGGGGAGCGCGTCCAGGATTGCCAAGGGGAGCGGCTCAGCCGGGTCGGGGTACGCCCGAAGCGCGGCCGGGTACAGCTCGCGCAGCACCTCACGCAGGGTGCACGCGGCGCCCTGCCGGCCGGTGTTGACTGCGGCGTGCGCGGCGAGGACCGGCTTGAGCGGCAGAAGGTCGCGCGGTGTGGCCTGCGGGACGGCGGACAGGACGCCGGCCTGCAGCGCACGGGCCAGGCCGATCGCGCGACGCTCGGCGGGGTTGGACTCGAGCTCCTCGATCGAGTCGTCGTCGCCGAACCGGTCGGCGTAATCGTCGGCGGAGTCCTCGTCGGTGTACGCTAGGTAGCGTCCCGCAGCTGTCAGTAACCGGGTTACGAGGTGGTCGTCGGTGTCAGCGGCTACGGCCACGGAGGCGGGACCGCTTGACCGTTCCGCAAGCAGGGCGCCGAGCTGGGCGTACCCGGCCGCGTCGTCGCTGATGTCACAGATGTCCAGCAACCGACCCGCGTCGTCGACGACGGCGACGGTTAACCATGCCCCTGCCGACTTCTGCTTCGCGTTGCGATCTCTGGAGAGATCCGTCGACGCGAGACCGCAGTACACCCGAACGAGCGCCACCGCGTCGTCCTCCTCCCGGGACAGGTTTCCTGTCCTTCATGCACGTACCAACGCGGTGGAGAGCTTGTCCCACGCTCCCCACAGCGCGCCGTTGGCTTCGGTCCAGGGTTAACTGGCTAGGCCGGCGGCGCACCCGTACCGCCGCCGAGACCGGTAGGTCCAGCGCACGAGAGGCCACGTGGCACACCAGGTGGCAGGTACGGCCAAAAGCTCATCGGACTGATGCTCCCCGGTCGAGGGTCAGTCGCGCCAGTCCGTGAGGGCAGATATCTTGCCAATAATTGTTCGCCAGCCCAGAGCTGCCGTTTCTGCCCCGATTTTTCGCAGCCGCCGGCGTGCGAAGAACGAGCCGATCCCGCCCTCCTCGGCGGCGCGCAGGTTCTCGTCGAGGTTGTCCAGCGGTGAGCCGGCGGACAGCGCGCCGATGACGGACTCGATCCGTATCGCGTACCCGATGTCACGGGCGACCTCGCCCGCCTGGATGAGCAGGCCGTAGTCCCAGGCATCCAGGCCGCCGCGGAGGTTTTCCACCACCAGGTCCAGCTCGTACGTGTCTTCGTCCTGCGGCACCACGTCTTCCACCCGCAGCCGCGCCTTCAGGTCGCTCCAGGTGTCGAGCTGGGTCAGGTCATGCTCGGCGTCGGACTGTACGAAGTCGACGAGTGACTCGGCGGAGCGGAAGAGCAGGATGCGGCCCCGATGGGACAGGAACACCGGCACGTCCTCCCCGGCCCCTTCCTCCTCGGCCTTGGCCTCAGACTCGGCCTCAGCCGCAGCCTCGGCCTCAGCCTCGGCTTCGGTCGCCTCGTCGTCGGCCGGCTCCTCTTCGAGGTCCTCGGCATCGACGTCCTCGACTTCGAGGTCCTCGTCTTCGAGCTCCTCGGCGAGGTCGTCATCGTCGTCATCGACGTTGCGGCGGGTGCCGCGCCGCTCGCTGCGGCCGCTGGCCAGCGCGAGCCTGGCCAGCTCCTCTTCGTCGATCTCCTCCAGCTCGTCGCTGTCCGCGCCGGCGCCTCGCGGAAAGTCCTCTTCGCGATCGCCCAGGTCGGGCGTTGCCAGCTCGTTCGAGGGTCGGAAGGCCCGCAGCGTGTACCCAACGCCCTTGGGTAGCGCGATCTCGACCGGAGCGACGCGGACCTCGGACCACAGCGCATCGGTCTCGGCCGAACGCCCTTCGACCTCGTCCTCCTCGTCGAGCTCCTCCTCGTCTTCGTCGAGCTCGTCGTCGAGCTCGTCCTCGTCGAGGTCGGTGTCGCGTTCGTCGTCGACGACCGACTCCGGCTCACCCTGTGCCTCTCGGTTCCGGCCGCTTGACCGCGGACTCCGCTGCGCTGCGTCCGCTGGCGGCCGATCTGGCCGCCGGTTCCCGGAGTGTGATGCTGGTGAATGTTTGGCGCGGCCTGTTCCGGATGACTGGCGGGCCACGGCAACCTCCGTGTCGACTTGAGCGAGCGGTCAGTGGGTACGGAAAACACCCTAACGGGGCCCGCGCTCAGACTCCCTTTGGGTGCCAGACCGTCTTCGTCTCCAGCAGGGCCGTCATCCGGTCGATCGCCGGTTCGGCGAACCAGTCCGGCTGCACCGGCCGCAGCACCCGCTTGAGGTTCTCGGCCGCCGCCCGCTCCAGCTCGGTAGCCAGCCCCGCGTCGGTGACCCCGGTCAGGTCCAGGGCGTTGACGTCCATGTGCGCCGCTAGCCAGGGTGCCGTCTCGGCGACCCGGCCGGTGAGCAGGTTGACCACGCCGCCGGGTAGGTCGGAGGTGGCCAGCACCTCGGCCAGGGTGATGGCCGGCAGCGGCCGGTCCTCGCTGGCCAGGACGACGGCCGTGGTGCCGCTCACGATGGCCGGTGCGACAACGCTGACCAGACCGAGAAGGCTTGAAGCTTGCGGGGACACTATCCCAACGACGCCGCATGGTTCGGGCGTTGAAACGTTGAAGTAGGGTCCCGCGACCGGGTTCGCGCCGCCGTAGACCTGGGCGATCTTGTCGGCCCATCCGGCGTACCAGACCCAACGGTCGACGGCGGCATCGACGGTGCGGGCCGCATCGGAACCGCCCTCGGACAGCGCGACCTCGTCGACGAACTGCGCGCGCCGGCCCTCCAGCATCTCCGCGATGCGGTAGAGGATCTGCCCCCGGTTGTACGGCGTCGCAGCCGACCACTTCGGCACGGCCGCGCGGGCGGCGCGTACCGCGTCGCGTACGTCCTTGCGCGAAGCGAGCGCCGCGTTGGCCAGGAACTCACCGGACGCCGAACGCACCGGGTACGACCGCCCGGACTCGCTGCGCGGGAAGGCTCCACCGATGAACAGCTTGTAGGTCTTGCGTACGCCGATCCGGTCAGTGGTCAAGGTAGGCCTCCAGCCCGTGCCGGCCGCCTTCCCGGCCGTACCCCGACTCCTTGTACCCGCCGAACGGCGAGGCCGGGTCGAACCGGTTGAACGTGTTGGCCCATACCACGCCGGCCCGCAGCTGGTCGGCTATTGCCAGGATCCGCGAGCCCTTCTCGGTCCACACGCCGGCCGACAGCCCGTACGGCGTGTTGTTCGCCTTCTCCACGGCCTCGGCCGGGGTCCGGAAGGTCAGCACCGACAGCACCGGGCCGAAGATCTCCTCGCGGGCGATGCGGTGCGCCTGGGAGACACCGGTGAACAACGTCGGCGCGAACCAGTAGCCCCGCTCCGGCAGCACGCACGGCGCCGACCACCGGGACGCCCCCTCCGCCTCCCCGACCGCGGACAGCTCGCGGATGCGCGCCAGCTGCGCCGCCGAGTTGATCGCGCCGACGTCGGTGTTCTTGTCCAGCGGGTCGCCGACCCGCAGCAGCGCCATCCGCCGCTTCAACGCCTCCAGCAGCTCGTCGGCGATCGACTCCTGGACCAGCAAGCGGGAGCCGGCGCAGCAGACATGGCCCTGGTTGAAGAAGATGCCGTTGACGATCCCCTCGACCGCCTGGTCGATGGGCGCGTCCTCGAAGACGATGTTCGCCGCCTTGCCACCCAGCTCCAGCGTGACCCGCTTGCGCGTGCCGGCCACGGCGCGGGCGATGAGCCGGCCCACCTCGGTCGAGCCGGTGAACGCCACCTTGTCCACTCCCGGGTGCTCGACCAGGAGCCGGCCGGTTTCGCCGGCGCCGGTGATGATGTTGACCACACCCGGGGGCAGCGAAGCCTGCTGGCAGATCTCGGCAAAGGCCAGCGCCGACAGCGGGGTGGTCTCCGCGGGCTTCAGCACGACCGTGTTGCCACAGGCGAGCGCCGGCGCGATCTTCCAGGCGAGCATCAGCAGCGGGAAGTTCCACGGGATGACCTGCCCGGCCACGCCGAGGGGGCGCGTGCCGCCGGGCTGGCTGCCCGGCCGCGGGCCGGCGACGGCGTACCGCAGCTTGTCCGCCCAGCCGGCGTAGTAGAAGAAGTGCGCGGCCACGAGCGGGATGTCGACGTCACGCGACTCGCGGATCGGCTTGCCGTTGTCGATGGACTCCAGCACGGCCAGCTCCCGGGCGCGCTCCTGCACGATGCGCGCGATCCGGTAGAGGTACTTGGCCCGCTCGCGACCTGGCATCCGCCCCCAGGCGCCGTCGAAGGCGGCCCGCGCGGCGGCCACCGCAGCGTCCACATCGGACGCGTCGGCCTCCACGACCTCCGCCAACACCTCCTCGGTGGCCGGGTTCACCGTCTTGATGCGACCGCCCGACCCGGACACGAGCTCCCCACCGATGAACAGCCCGTACGACGGACGGATGTCCACAATGGAGCGTGACTCCGGGGCGGGTGCGTACTCGAAAGCCATGAGAGATCAGTCCAGCGTGAAGTAGTCCGGCCCCGAGTAGCGGCCGGTGGCCATCCTGGTGCGCTGCATCAGGAGGTCGTTGAGCAGGGTCGAGGCGCCGAGGCGGAACCGGTCTGGGGTGAGCCACTCCTCGCCCACGGTCTCGTTCACCAGTACCAGGTACTTGATGGCGTCCTTGCTCGTGCGGATGCCGCCGGCCGGCTTGACCCCGACCTGGCGACCGGTCGCTGCCTGGAAGTCGCGCACCGCCTCCAGCATGACCAGCGTCACCGGCGGCGTCGCGGCGGGCTGCACCTTGCCGGTAGAGGTCTTGATGAAGTCGGCGCCGGCCAGCATCGCCAGCCACGAGGCGCGGCGCACGTTGTCGTACGTGGCGAGCTCCCCGGTCTCCAGGATCACCTTCAGATGGGCGCCCCCGCAGGCGCCGCGGACCGCGACGATCTCGTCGTACACCTCCAGGTAGCGCCCGGACAGGAACGCGCCCCGGTTGATCACCATGTCGATCTCGTCCGCGCCGTCGCGTACCGCCGCCCCGACATCGGCGAGCTTCACCGGCAGCGGCGCCTGCCCCGACGGGAAGGCCGTGGCCACGCTGGCAACACGAACCCCGGAACCGGACACCGCGTCGACAGCGGTCGAAACCATCGACGGATACACACACACCGCCGCCACGGACGGGCAGGACAGGTCGGCCGGGTCCGGCCGCCGCGCCTTGGCCGACAGCGCCCGTACCTTGCCCGGCGTGTCGGCGCCCTCCAGCGTCGTGAGGTCCACCATCCGGATCGCCAGGTCGATCGCCCACTGCTTGGCGGTGGTCTTGATCGACCGCGTGCCCAGCATCGCCGCCCGCTGCTCGGCGCCCACCTGGTCCACGCCCGGCAGCCCATGCAGGAACGCCCGCAGCGCCGCCTCGGACCGGGCGACCTCGGCAAGCGTTGCCGTCATACGCCCTACCTCCTCGCTGGCGCTCGGCGGCGCCGGCCTGACGTGTTGGCTGGACCTCGCGCGAGCGCTCGGTCATGCGAGCCACTCTACGCCGGCCGGGGGCAATCGATCATGAGACTACGCTACGGTGCTGGCCGTGGACGTACTGGTGGTAGACCATCCATTGGCCAAGTCGCGGCTGACCGCGATGCGCGATGCCGGCACCGACGCGGCCAGCTTCCGCGCCGCGCTGCACGAGCTGACCACGATGCTGGTGTACGAGGCGGCCCGCTCCTTCGCCGTCGAGCACTTTCCGGTCCAGACACCGGTCGCCATGGCCGACGGGACCCGGATGGCCAACCCGCCGTTGCTGGTACCCGTGCTGCGGGCCGGGCTCGGCATGGCCGACGCTGCGCTGGCCCTGCTTCCCGAGTCCTCGATGGGCTTCGTCGGGCTGGCCCGCGACGAGGAGACCTTCGAGCCGCGCGCGTACATGGAGTCCCTCCCGACCGACCTGCGCGGGATTCCGGTGATGGTGCTCGATCCGATGCTCGCCACCGGCGGCTCGCTGGAGCACTGCTGCCGGCTGCTCGCCGACCGCGGCGCCGAGGACATCACGGTGCTTTGCGTCCTCGCCGCGCCGCAGGGCCTGGACCGGCTCAAGCGCTCCGGCCTGCCGCTGCGCATCGTTACCGCCGCCATCGACGAGACGCTGAACGACCGCATGTTCATCGTTCCCGGCCTGGGCGACGCGGGCGACCGCCAGTTCGGCGGCATGCCCCGCTTCTAGAGACCCGCTTCTTACAGACCCAGCGCGGTCGCGGTCTCGGTCCGCAGGGCCATCAGGGCGGCCGCCGCGCGCTCGCGCGCCGCCGCCACCTCGCCGTCCGCGACCGGTTCCACCACTTCGAGGTACGCCTTGAGCTTCGGCTCGGTGCCCGACGGGCGCACGACGACCCGGGTGGTCTCGGTGCGCAGCACCATGACATCCGCGCCCGGCAACAGATCCTCGACGGCGAGCACCGGTTCGTCGAGCAGTGACGCGGGCGGGTGGCGGCGGATCGTGGCCATCGCGGCGTCGATCTCGGACAGGTCCTCGACCCGAACCGCGAGCTGGTCCGTGGCGTGCACGCCGAGCTGGGTGGCCAGCTCGTCCAGCCGGTCGGCGAGCGTACGCAGCTCGGCGCGCAGGCCGGCCGCCAGCTCGCACACCAGCAGCGCCGCCGTGATGCCGTCCTTGTCCCGCACGTGATCCGGTGCCACGCAGTACCCGAGCGCCTCCTCGTAGCCGTACGCCAGCGGCACGCTTCGCTCGTCGGCGCCGGCTCGCACAATCCACTTGAAACCGGTGAGCGTCTCGCCGTACGGCCGCCCGCGCGTCGCGCACAGCTTGCGCAGCAACGTCGAGGAGACGATCGTCGTGGCGTACCGGCCCCGCACGCCGCGGCGCATGAGATGGTCGGCGAGCAGCACGCCCACCTCGTCGCCGCGTAGCATCCGCCATCGGCCGCGGTTCGGGTCCGGGATGGCCACCGCGCAGCGGTCGGCGTCCGGGTCGTTGGCGATGGCGAGATCCGCGCCGACCGCGGCGGCAAGGGCCGTCACGCGGTCCATCGCGAAGGGCTCCTCCGGGTTCGGAAACGTCACCGTCGGAAACTCGGGATCCGGGCGCGCCTGTTCGGCCACTGCCAGCGGCGCCTCGAAGCCGGCGGCGGTCATCGCGGCGGCCAACGTCGCCAGCCCCACGCCGTGCAGCGGGGTGTACGCCACGGTCAGCTCCTTGGGCTGCCGCGGGTCCACCACCGCGGCGGCACCGTCCACATAGGAGGACACGATCTCCTCGCCGAGCACCGTGCCGGGCTCGCCCAGCGGCACTGTCGATAGTGGACCGACGGCGCGGATGGCCGCCTCGATCTCGGCGTCGGCCGGCGGTACCAGCTGCGCGCCGTCGCCGCCCGGACCGCCGAGCCCGCCCCCCAGGTAGACCTTGTACCCGTTGTCCCGCGGCGGGTTGTGGCTCGCGGTCACCATGACGCCGGCCGCCGCATGCAGGGCGCGGACCGCGTGTGCCAGCACCGGCGTCGGCAACGGCCGGGGCAGCACCAGCGCATCGCGGCCGGCTCCGGTCGCCACCCGGGCCGTCTCCTGGGCGAACTCGTGGGAGCGGTGCCTCGCGTCGTACCCGATGACGATCGGCCCCGGCGCGTCGCGGGCGGCGAGCCAGCGCACGAGGCCGGCGGCGCTGGCCCGGACGACGGCGCGGTTCATGCCGTTCGGCCCGGCCCGCAACGGCCCGCGCAGCCCGGCGGTGCCGAACCGCAGCGGGCCGGCGAAGCGGTCGGCGAGATCCGCGGCGCTGTCCGGCAGCGCGTTGAGCACGTCCTGCAGCTCGTCGCGGTCGGCCGGGTCGGGATCGTCGGCGATCCACGCCCGGGCGCGTTCCCGCAGCTCCTCGGTGACGGTCACGGTCATGCGGGCAGGCTCACGCCAGCAGGCGGAACGAGCGCACCATCTCGTCGAAGATGACCTTATCCTCGGCGAAGCGGCTGTCCGGCACGGTCACGAAGAAGCCGTAGCTCTTGCCGTTGACCACGACTGCGCGCCAGATGCCGTGGCGCATCTGGTCGCCCTGGCCGCACCTGTACTCCAGCTCCGCCGCCGGCTGGCCGGCGAGCTGAGCGTCGCGCAGGTCGACGCGTGCGTACGGCGCGGTGCAAGTGGTGCCGGTCTTCGGGTCCTTCAGCCGGCGTTCGGCGCTCTCCAGGAGCTGCTGCGCGGAGCCGCGGAAGGACTCGACGATGATCCGTAGCCGGCGCGAGTTGTCCTTCGGGTCGATGAACTCCACATAGGACGAACCACCGCCGGTGCGGCTCCATGACTCGGGCACGTTGACGGCGAAGTTGCGCGCGTTGTCCAGGTACTCCTTGGTCGGGAGCCGGGGCGCCTGGGTGGTCGGCGCTGGTGGGGCATGCGCCTTAGCGCCCTTGCCGTTGGTGAGTGCGAGGACGCCACCCGCGCCAAGCGCGACCACCAGCAGCGAGACCCCGACGAGTACGCCCATGCGGACCGGTCGTGGCGCCTGGCGGAGCGTGCCGAGCGCTGTGGCGAGGATGCCAGTACGGGCTGGGGCCCGGTGCGCGCTATGCCGCCCCTCACCCGGTCGTGGCGCGGGTACCGGCCGGACCGGTTCCGCGGGCGGTGCCTCATGGGACTGCCACGGCGGGTCCGCCGGCGCGTCGGGGCGCGGCTGCGGGCGGTGGCCGGGCTGGATGAAGACCGCCTCCATGTTGGCCGGTGGGAACTGCGCGCCGACCTGGTGCAGCTCGGGGTTGGTGTGCTCCGTCGCGGCTGCGGGCTCCGACGCCCGCTTCTCGTCGCCCCGCAGCCGGCGCAGCGCGCCGCTGATGGTCTCGCCCGGTGCCAGCAGCGCCCGGCCGCCGAGCTGCTTGTCCGCCGCGGGTGCCGGTGGCGGCGTCCACGGTTCCGGGCGCACCACGGCGTACGGGTCGGTCTCGTGGGACGGGTTGCTGCTCACCAGCGCCCCGCTGAGCAGGTCGCGGAGCACGTTCCGGGCGGTCTGGACGTCCCAGCGCCGGGCGGGATCCTTTTCCAGCAGGCCGTAGAGCACCCCGGCGAGGGCGCCGGAACGCATGGCCGGCGCCGGCGCCTCCTCGACCACGGCGCGCATGGTCTCGAACGGGTCGGACTTGTCGAACGGCGGGTGCCCCTCCACCGCGGTGTACAGGGTCACGCCTAACGAGAACAGGTCGCTGGGCGGCCCGAACTTGGCGCCCACGGCCCGCTCCGGGGAGATGAAGTGGGGTGAGCCGAGCACCATCCCGGGCGTGGTGAGCTCGGCATCGGTCGGCATCCGGGCCACGCCGAAGTCGGTGAGCACGCACCGGCCGTCGGAGCAGATCAGCACGTTGGCGGGCTTGACGTCGCGATGCAGGACACCGGCGGCGTGTGCCACCTCCAGCGCGCCGAGCAGGGCGATCCCGATTTTCGCGACCGCACGGGCGGCGAGCGGGCCGTCTTCCACGATCATCTCGGCGAGGCTGCGCGCCTGCAGCAGCTCCATCACGATCCATGGCCGCCCGCCGTCGGTGACCACGTCGTACACCTGCACCACCGCGGGGTGCGACAACGCGGCCGCCGCGCGGGCTTCCCGCATAGTCCGTTGGTACATCGCGTCGCGGTCGGCCGGGGGTAGGGCGGGCGGCAGCAGGACCTCCTTGACCGCCACCTCCCGGTGCAGCAGCGTGTCCGTGGCGCGCCAGACCGTACCCATGCCGCCGTGCCCGATCGCCGTACGCAGCGAGTACCGGCCGCCGATGATCGTGCCGGGCGCCGCCCGTTGTCCCGTCTCAACCAGGGACGCGGGCGGCCCGCCGCCGGACGCCATGGGGCGAGAAGGCGGCGGAAGGGGGTCGCCATTCCATGTCTGCGCGCTCAACCCCCCCATCTTGGCGTGCGGCTCGCCATAGGAAAAGCCGGGGTGGGCAGTGAACTGTGCGAAACCCCTCACGTAAGGTGGCTCCACCCGGACTTACGATCAGTTGGTGAACGCACGTTCAGAGTCGGGGTTCCCGATCAAGCCGGTCTACCGCGCCGAGGACCTGCCCGACGGCCCCGAGGGCCTTGCGAAGCGCCTCGGCGAGCCCGGCGAGTACCCGTTCACCCGCGGCGTCTATCCGACCATGTACACCCAGCGCCCCTGGACCATGCGGCAGTACGCCGGCTTCGGCACCGCCGCGGAGTCCAACGCCCGGTACCGGGCGCTGCGGTCGGCCGGCACCACGGGCCTGTCGGTCGCGTTCGACCTGCCCACCCAGATGGGCTACGACTCCGACGCGGCGCAAGCGCACGGCGAGATCGGCAAGGTCGGCGTGGCGATCGACTCGATCGAGGACATGCGGGTGCTCTTCGACGGGATCCCGCTCGACCAGGTCTCCACCTCGATGACCATCAACGCCCCGGCCTCGGTGCTCCTGCTGCTCTACCAGCTCGTCGCCGAGGAGCAGGGCGTGCCCGGCCCGGCGCTGAACGGCACCGTGCAGAACGACATCCTCAAGGAGTACATCGCCCGGGGCACCTACATCTTCCCGCCCAAGCCGTCGCTGCGGCTGGTCGCCGACACGTTCGCGTACTGCCGCAAGGAGATCCCGAGATGGAACACGATCTCCATCTCCGGGTACCACATGGCCGAGGCGGGTGCCACGCCCGTGCAGGAGATCGCGTTCACCCTCGCCAACGGCGTGCAGTACGTGCGCGCCGCGCTCGCCGCCGGTCTCGCCGTCGACGACTTCGCGCCCCGGCTGTCGTTCTTCTTCGTCGCGCGTACGACCTTGCTGGAGGAGGTGGCCAAGTTCCGGGCAGCCCGCCGGATCTGGGCCCGGCTGATGCGCGAGGAGTTCGGCGCTGTCGACCCGCGCTCGTGGATGCTGCGCTTCCACACCCAGACCGCGGGTGTACAGCTCACGGCGCAGCAGCCCGAGGTCAACATGGTCCGGGTGGCCGTGCAGGCGCTCGGGGCGGTGCTCGGCGGCACCCAGTCGCTGCACACCAACTCCTACGACGAGGCCATCGCGCTGCCCACCGAGAAGGCGGCGCGGCTGGCCCTGCGTACCCAGCAGGTGCTCGCCTACGAGACCGACCTGTGCGACACCGTCGACCCCTTTGCCGGCTCCTATGTGATCGAGGCGATGACCGCCGAGGTGGAGTCGGCGGCGGTCGACCTGATGGCGCGGGTCGAGGAGCATGGCTCGGCGGTCGACGCCATCGAGGCCGGCTTCCAGAAACGGGAGATCGAGTCCTCGGCGTACCGGGTGGCGAAGGAGATCGACTCGGGTGAGCGGGTGGTCGTCGGCCTCAACCGGTTCACCCTCGACGAGGAGGAGCCGTACGAGCCGCTGCGGGTCGACCCGGCGATCGAGGAGGCGCAGGCGGCCCGGCTGGCCTCGCTGCGGGCATCGCGGGACTCGGCCGCCGTCGAGCGGGCGCTCGCCGCCCTCCGTTCCGCCGCTGAAGGTACGGACAATGTGCTGTACCCGATGAAGGAGGCCCTTCGGGCCCGCGCCACCGTGGGCGAGGTCTGCGAAACGTTGCGCGGGTGCTGGGGAAGCTACCGCCCCGTGGACCGCTTCTGACCCCGCCACGCAAGGCCACCACACACCGGAGAACTGGGGGAACGCCTACCTCAATGCCACATGAGCACCGGTGGGCCTTGACGGGCCGACTATGGCGGCTATGCCCAAACTACGAGTCTTCCAGTGTCCAGCAGGGCGACGGAAAATCCCAACGAAACACGACGGCCGACCCCGGCTGGCCGCACGGTGTGAAAGTTTCGCGGGTCAAACAGAATGGCCTCTCCAGCTCGCGGCGGTATCACAATGGGCTGGACCGGCTCGACGACCTCCTCCTTGAAGCCATAACCGCCCGGAATTAGATACTCTTCGTCTCCCGGTTGAAGTGTGTGAGGCCAGATCACAAGCTC
>Ga0137367_10000661_pt1 | contig 25616 bp, 24 predicted proteins | sample SagtaG_14_FD_104939 | JGI IMG/M metagenome (GOLD analysis project Ga0137367, IMG submission 104939) | Vadose zone soil microbial communities from Sagehorn Ranch, Mendocino, California, USA - Sage1_L_80_16 metaG | ecosystem: Environmental > Terrestrial > Soil > Vadose zone | place: USA... | reverse complement strand
CTTTGCGCAATTGCATGTGAGGGAATTGCTGAAGCAATAGGGATGGTAAAAGTAGATGAACAATGGAAACATAACAAGAAATCCATTATGCCACAAATTGATTTCGGAAAATGTGTGTTTTGCGGCCTGTGTGTTGATGCATGTCCTTTTTATGCACTGTATATGACAAATGACTATGAATTATCATCATTTACAAAGGAGCATCTAATATATACTCCAGCACAGCTTGCTATCAAGCCAAAGTATGATGGTGACGTAGAGTTGCAGATTGGCACCAGGGGTGCAGATCATGGTTGACGCGTATTTTGTGGGAGTTGCGATTCTCACAATAGGAACGTCTATTTTAGCGCTGGAGAGCAAAGAACTTATTTATGGTGCTATATCTCTTGCGATTTCATTGTTGGGAATTGCAGGCTTTTTCCTACTGCTAGATTCTCCCTTTGTGGCAATGTTCCAGATTACAGTATACGTTGGTGCAGTAGCCGTACTGGTTATATTTACAGTTATGCTTGTTAGAACTCAAGATCTATTTACAATAAAAGACGATAAGGGTAGAAAGGTAGGAGGAATTATACTGATGCTTCTGATAATGGGTGGAATTGGTGCAATTTTCCTTGTATCTGGAATAAACAATCCTATGTTTGGTAAACCAGATTCAAAACCGATAGATATTGTAGAAATTGGTAAATCCATGCTTACATATTATTCGCCTGCCCTTATTGTATTGGGATTAACATTGGCAGGTGCTGTGATTGGCGCGTTGGCACTAGCAAGAAGAGAGGGTTTATTAAAAGAAAATGAATCAACTAATTGATTTTGTATCTGTTTCAGTCATACTGGTTTCGATTGGTATATATGGTCTTGTGGTCAAGCGAAACGCAGTACGCATGATATTTTCAATCGAGATTATTGCAAATGCTGCGAATCTAAATCTTATAGCATTTTCAAGATATATACATAATGTAGAGGGTCAAGTCTTTGCACTATTTTCTATTGCAATTGCCGCTGCTGAAGTAGCTGTTGCATTGGGAATTATAATTATTGCTTATAGACTGTATAAGCAAATAGATGTAGAAGAATTCAGGAGCTTAAAGGGATAAACAATATAATAAGTGAGAAATTGCATGACAGAGTCATATTACCTGCTAATAGCAACATTTCTTCCATTGCTTCTTTCTCCTGTTGTCTATGTTATAGCGAAGAAAAGAGGAGCCAATTCAGCAACGTGGCTCTCCTTTGGTATACTGGCCATTTCTACAATGTTACTATTCATGTCATCTTTTAGTCTACAAGGTGGAAGAACCGCATATATAGAATCATATACATGGAGTCAATTTGGAAATTTCGGATTGAGAATTGATGGATTGAGTTTACCATTTGCAATAATAATAAATATCTTATGTACTGTACTAACTCTTTATTCAAAACCATACATGTTACATAAGATTAAAGAATCCTTTAAAGAGAACTTTGATAAAGGAGAGAACAATTCCGAATCAGGCTTGTATAAATCAAATACCGGAGTGAATGAAATGAAGACTCTTACTATATCAGGAGTAAATGAGGAACAATATACCAATCAACAAATGGGACTTTATTTTGCACTTTATCTGACTTTCTCAATGGGAATGCTAGGAACTGTTCTTGCCACGAATCTAATAGAATTTTATGTATTTTTTGAACTAATGCTTGTTCCGTCATTCTTTCTTGTAGCATTTTATGGATATGGTGAGAGAAAAAGAATTGCTTTAATGTTCTTTTTCTGGACTCACGCAGGTGCAGTAGTTATGCTACTAGGTCTGCTTGCCATGGGATTCTTTGCTGGGAGCTTTGATTATGATACCGTCAGAGAGAATGCTAGCAAGATTCCCGGTCAGTGGCTTGTACTTATTGTGTTTGCACTGGTATTAGGACTGGGTGTAAAATTGGCAGCCTTTCTTCTACATATATGGCTCCCTTATGCTCATTCTGAGGCTCCTACTCCTGTTTCAGCTTTGTTGTCCCCGGCCATGATCGGAATTGGTGCTTATGCATTAATTAGACTTTGGCTAGAATTGCTTGTTGGTAATTATTCTCAATATAGTATTTACATCAATCTTTGGGGTTTAGCAACGATGATCTACGGTGGTGCCATGGCTATGATGCAAGATGATATCAAAAGAGTGTTGGCTTATTCAAGCGTAAGTCAAATGGGTTACATTCTATTTGGCATCGGCTCTGACAGCACTCTTGGGATAACGGGTGCCACCCTTATGTATGTAAGTCATGGATTGGGAAAAGCCATACTCTTCATGATGGCTGGAGCTATTATACTACAAACAGGAACAAGAAGCATGTCAAAGCTCGGTGGTCTTGCGGGAAGGATGCCTTATACAGCAGTAATTGCCATGATTGGTGCCCTCACAATTATGGGCATTCCCCCGACTAGCGGTTTTATGGCTGAGTGGATATTGTTTAATGGAGTCTTGCAATCAGGTGTAGCTAATTCGGATACTCTCAGAATAGTGGCATTTGGACTTGGAATACTTGCTACAGTGCTAACTGCAGCATATATATTGTGGATGTACAAGAGAATATTTTTTGGAAAAATTCCGGAACAATACACAAAGATTAAGGACCCAAATAGGTATGTTATTGTTACCATGGCAGCGCTTGCTGCAATTACTCTTATTTTAGGAGTCTATCCAAATCCACTACTGAATCCGGTTGCTGACTATATTCAGGATATGTTTTCAAACGATAGTACTGTACTTCAATTTAGTAACGTAAAACCTGTTAGCCTCGAGTCTAAAAATGATCAAAACAAACTAGTAGCGGTTGTTGGAGGAGGTTCATGATTATGAATATCAATACGAGTCTCAATGTAAATGGGAATATCGTAAATATTTTAGTTAGGGGCAGTTGGAGTTGGAAGAGTTGGAATGTTGTCGGCGAATTTCTAAATAGGGGAGAGGAATTAAATTGACCGAGCTTCAAGGAATCATCGGATTTGAAGGATTAGGAATCAATGCTTGGATGGTGTGGGTTCTTCCTTTTGTCGGAGCTGCACTTATTCCGGCTATCGCAAAAGTTGGCAACCGTCTTCGCAATTATGCAGCCGTCGGCTTTGCTCTTGCTAGTGCTGTATTTGCAGCAACGTTATTACCATTAGGAATCGAAGGAGGGCAAGTTCATAGTCAGATAAACTGGATACCTATTCTAAACATCCATGCAGGAGTATTGGCAGATTCGTTATCTATTTTTATGACGAATATCGTTGCATGGATATCATTTCTTATTTTCATATACTCGGTAGGGTACATGCATGGAGACAAAGATCTCACAAGATATTGGTTCTTTATGCTTTTCTTTATTGGTTCCATGCAATTGATAGTCTTTTCTGATAATTTGTTGATGTTATTCTTTGGTTGGGAAGGCGTTGGACTTGCTTCCTTTGCACTTATAGGTTTCTGGTATCATGATAGGAAAAGGGACTTTGTTGGAACACCCGGACATTATGCCGGGGGAATACAAATGTGGGCATCACCGTCACATGCAGGACTAAAAGCATTTCTTATGACAAAAGCAGGTGACATCATGATGTTATCCGGAATGTTCTTGATTTTTGCATATGCCGGTACATTTGGCTTTACTGAGCTAATACAGGATCAAAGCTGGGCCACAGAGATGGCAAATAATAATCTACTTGTTCCTGCTGCAGTACTAATTTTTGGTGGCGCAATAGGGAAATCTGCACAATATCCCCTAAATGAGTGGCTACTTGAGGCAATGACCGGCCCTACACCTGTTTCTGCTCTTATTCACGCTGCAACAATGGTAAAAGCAGGAGTTTTCCTTGTGGCAAGAATTGGCCCTCTTTTCTTTGCAGTATCGGCTTTAAATTCATCTCAATTTTTTGAAGTCGTTGCATGGATCGGAGGAATAACTGCATTCCTACTAGCAACACAGGCAATGGTCAATCCAGAAATAAAAAAGGTCTTGGCTTATTCTACTGGATCTCAGATAGGTTTAATGATGATGGGGTTGGGAATTGCCGGACTTTCTACATCTTTTGTAGATGGTTACACAGCCAGTCTCTTTCATCTCATGAGTCATGCAATGTTTAAAGCATCATTATTTATGGGGGCGGGGGCTGTATTGCATGCCGTCGGTTCAAGATTCATGACAGATATGGGAGGACTTAGGAGTAAAATGAAAAAGACATTCATATTCATGATGATGGCTGGTTTGTCTCTTGCTGCAGCTCCATTTATTACCTCTGGGTTTTGGAGTAAGGATGCTATCCTGGCCTCCGTTCTTGAATCAGGTTATCAGTATTCGTGGGCTCTCTTTGCCATTGCAGTCATGGTGTCTTTCATGACAGCGTTCTATACATTTAGGATGCTCGGTATGACTTTCTTCGGGAACAAAAGTAAGTTTATACAAGAAACTGAAAGCAGCCATCATGTCCATGAAGTTGGGGCTGTAATGTGGGTTCCGTTTGCTATACTAGCAATTGCCAGCATTGCCATAGGTTTAATTGGATTTGGATTTGAACACCAGCTCCACGAAATGTTCTCAGCATACCTAGCTAATTCGTTTGGCATTCATAGTACCGTTACAGTGGAACAGGAAATTCAATCAAAAGGCGGTTCTGAATTCATGTCTTTCGTGGGACTTAATCCGGTCGCTGTTATCGCCTCATTTAGCGCATTTGCTTTGGGTGCAATCCTTGGAGGGCTTGTTTACATGAAAAGAGTGATAAATCCAGAGATAGTGTCAAGAAGTATTGTTTCCAGAGCAGTATGGAAATTCTTCTTAAATAGATGGTATCTTAACACTGCGTTATACTGGGGAGCTGTGATAGGACCGCTGGCATTATACCGTATTGTTTGGAGATATTTTGAAAGTACTATAATTGACGGAATCAATCCAGGTCTTCAAGGAACAATGACATACTTCTCAAGAGTTATCAGGGCTGGGCAAACAGGAATAGCACAGACATATCTTTTTGTCTTTGCAGCAGGTGTGCTGATAATCATCTTGCTGTTGTTCTTGTAGGAGTGAAATAGAGTATGGATTTCTTATCAACTCCTCTGTTAGTGACTGCAATACTGGGCTCAGTTGGACTTGCTATTCCAATTATTGATTCTCTTAAGAAGGAAAGAGGAGCCAATAATAGATTATATTGTGGGATATCAGTGGGAGCTATAGTACTAATCATCAGTATCATTATCATTAGAATACTTTTTGGAGAACAAATTCCTACAATCGAATTTGGTAAGGGTATGCTTGCAGATGATATGTTTGGCGCATTCTTTTCGATAACATTTTTGATTGTATCAATAATGGTAACTGCTTCATCATGGGACTTCATGAAAAACAAAACAAATCCTGCCGCATATTATTCATTGATTCTCCTATCCACAATAGGAATGATACTTATTGCCTATTCTACAGATCTAGTAATGCTTTTAGTTGCATGGGAGCTCATGTCCATACCCACATATGCTCTGGCTGCATTTTCAAAACGTGATCCCATATCAAATGAGGCAGCTCTCAAATACTTTCTATTTGGTGCTCTTTCGTCAGCTATTCTAGTATTTGCTATTGGATTAGTATATGGAATAACTGGAACCACTAACATTGGCCAAGCAATAGTTTCGTTGGTCAATATACAGAAAGATCTAGTTCCTATCAGTGTGCTTGCTCTAGCGTTATTCATAGCAGGATTTGGATTTAAGATGGGTCTTGTTCCATTTCATATGTGGCTTCCTGATGCATATGAGGGTGCCCCAACAACAATTGGAGCGTTACTCTCGGCAGGTACAAAAAAAGCAGGTTTTGCTGCTGCTATTCGCGTAATTATTCTGGCTATATTTGTATTGCATCTTGACTGGTCCGTGTTACTGGCCATAATAGCTGTACTAACAATGACACTAGGCAACCTAGGCGCATTGGTCCAAAAGAGCGTGCCCAGAATATTGGCTTACTCAAGTATTGCTCAGGCAGGCTACATCATGATTGGTCTTGCCCTAGCTCCTTACAATGATCAAGCTCTTCCAGGTTCTCTTTTCTATATTCTCAATCATGCTGTTATGAAATCTGCTGCGTTCATTGCGGCTGCTGCGGTAGCAATCACACTTAGCAGTTATAGTATTGAAAAGTACAGAGGTCTTGCAAAAAGGATGCCACTAACGGCCATAGCAATGTCAATATCAATGTTAGCATTGGCAGGAGTCCCGCCCCTCAATGGATTCTGGAGCAAGCTGGTAATATTCGGTTCTGCAATCAATTCTGGATCAGAAGTTTGGTGGGGACCATACTTGGCTATTGCTGGAGTTTTGAATAGTGCTCTTTCTCTTGGTTATTATGCATGGATAATGAGAAAAATGTACATGGAAGACTCACCTGATACATCGAAAGTTAAAGAACCAAGAGCAATATCGGCAGTACTCATCTTTGCTATGATATTCATGGTCGGTTTTGGTATATGGCATGCACCAATCTTGGAATTTGCTACAAACTCAGTACCAAATCTATCACAACTTACCGCGGTATTGCCTTCTATTCCTTTAAGATAAGATGTAAAGTTAGAGTTACATTAAATGTTAGATTTTTAAGTAAAGAATCAGATTGTAACAGTGTATAGCAACTATTTATTTTTGGTACATTGCGTTCATAATTTTTACTACTTTATCATCAGTTATTTCTTCAAAGTTGTCATAGAATTGAGCTACCGAAGTAAAATTACTGGTGGGTGGTATCAGGATGGTCACGACTTCATCCGCTTCATTTTTTAAAAGTTTAACAGTCTCATTAGGAGCCACTGGTATTGCTATGATTATCTTTTTTGGTTTCCTCTTCCTTATCCATCTAGCTGAAACCACAAGCGTAGCTCCAGTCGCGGCACCATCATCAATAAGAATTATTGTTTTATCTTTAATATTATATTCTTCCTGTTTGGGTCGGTAAAGTAAAGTTCTACGTTCAATTTCTCGCACCTGGGCTAATTTTTCTGTCTCTATATAATCTTCGGGAACTCTCAAAGCCTCTACAACATATTCATTTAGATAAACAGTGTCATTATCCATTATTGCTCCTACGCCAAGCTCTTTGTTGTTCGGAGCTCCCAATTTACGAGGTATTACAATATCAAAATAATTTGCGATTTTATTCTGGTAAATCGAATATGCCAGTATTACTCCGCCACGTGGAACTCCAAAAACTGTTATTTCTTTTGGAATTTCATGTTTAAGCTCATTCTTGAGTTTGGATATGAGAAGGTCTGCTGCATGTTCTCTGTCTTTGAATCTGGTGACGGGATTATTTTCAGTTGGCATAGAAAATATGTCATATAAACCATCTATTTTCCTATAAGTCTTTTCAATAATATTCCCAATGATTTAATACGTCAAAAGTTATCAGTTTTTTTTATATTAAAATCCTATATAGAGTAACATATTGAATTATAAAGTACTACTCTTGTTTTCTATCTTAGAAGTGAGAATAAATTCAATAAAGTACAAAACGAATTACAATCCTGCCAAATACGACTATAAATCAAAGATGTACGTAAAGAAAGATATAAAGTATGATAGTTTCACTAAGGCTAAAGAACTTCAATGGGAATGTGATAAATGTAAATGTACATTTTCAAAATATCCCAATCTTAAAGAGCACAAGACAGAAAAACATTCCTATTAGAATATTATTTCTCCGATATACAACGAGAATTTCGAAATCACAACTTTAACTTTATTTTCTTACATAAAGTCAGATATATCTATGAGATACCCCTTATTTTTGATTATTAAGGACAAGCCACAACTTGGATCCTTTCTTCCACGCAGAAAATACTTTCATAGCTTGGAATTTTTTATAATTTTCTCGCAAAAAATACTACGATATGTATATTAGATCCGGCGTGAATGATTGTTGGAAGCCTTGGCTAATATCTTGATAACATCTACGTTGATTTCACTTTTGATACTTACTTGCATAATACCTCATCAATTTGCGAAAGCTCAAGAGAAATTTGCAGAAACCGAGTTTGTGGAAGAGGGAAAACCAAAACTTTTTGATTCGAATCTGAAAATTACCACAATTGCAGAGGGATTAAGTACTCCTACAGCCATGGCATTCGTTGGCCCGGATGATATTTTGGTACTTGAGAAAGATACTGGTATGGTCAAAAGAATAGTCAATGGTAAAGTTCTTGCAAAGCCTGTGCTTGATGTTAATGTAGCGAATTCTATCGAAAGATGTCTGTGCGGAATAGCCGTATCAAAAGATGGTTCCACAACATATGTGTTTATTTACTATACTGAAATTGAAGGAAAAGATGGAGAGGATAAAGCTGGAAAACAACCCATTGGAAATAGGGTTTACAGATACGAGTTATTGGGTGACGCGCTGATTAATCCATTACTCTTAATGGATCTACCGGCAAATCCGGGACCCCGTCATAATGGAGGTAATATAATAATTGGACCCGACAATAACATCTATGTAGCGATTGGCGACGTTGATGGTTCATTTAAGGGACCAACTACTGAAACCAAGACTCAAAATTACAAGAATGGAATCGATCCAGATGGAAGATCAGGTATATTGAGGATTACCCAGAATGGTCAACCTACTGATGGAATTCTTGGAGATTCAATTCCGTTGCGCTTGTACTATGCATATGGAATTCGAAATAGTTTTGGTATGGACTTTGATCCTATATCTGGTAATTTATGGGATTCAGAAAATGGACCTGGAAATGGAGATGAAATAAATTTGGTTCTACCTGGGTTCAATAGTGGATGGCAACAGGTACAAGGTTTGGCATCAATGGAGGACTCTTTTTCAGAATCTGATTTACAAAACTTTGATGGAAAGGGACACTATAGTGATCCTGAGCTAGTTTGGGTAAATACAGCTGGACCAACAGCTGTAAAATTTTTAAATTCAACTAAACTTGGTACCACATACGAAAACGATATGTTTGTAGGAGATGTGCATAATGGAAGGATTTATCATTTTGATCTGACACCAGATAGGAAAGATCTAATTCTTCCACAAGAGCTATCATCAAGAGTGATAGAAAAACCAACCTCACCAGGGGTAAGTAATATTGTGTTTGGCGAAGGATTTGGTGGCATTACAGATTTAGAAGTCGGTCCTGACGGAAATTTGTATGTCGTATCAATAGGGTTGGGTAGCATATATCAAATCAGCCCGGCATCATAGCTGGATGCTCCCGAGTAGTCTATAAAGACAATCACAATTAAAGATAATTTCTTTTCTTTAAAAAACAAAAAAAAGGAAAAATTAGTATTTTATGAATGAATGAGTCCGCCTTGTTGTCCAACATGAGGCGACTGACCAACAAACCTTCTTCTAAAGTGCCCAGAAGGTCTCTTGGAGAGCAATTCAATAAACCAAGCTTCATGTTCTACTTCTTCTTGCATAATACTTTGAGCAACGTCATATGTACGCGGATCCTTTCCAGCAGTCATATCGCATACTTCGCCCCATGAACGAATTGCACATTGTTCTGCGCCAAGTAATACCTCTATTATAGAGGTAAGGTTTTCCCAATTATCTGGGAGATATGCATCAGGACAACCTGCCTGATCAGCAAACTTTCTGATATCTCTAGGTAAAGAACCACCAAGTTCATACAATCTTGGTACCATCGCTTCAAAATGATTTCTGTCTTCAATCCTTGCCTCTTCGACTATTTCCTTTATACCTTCGCCATCTAGTCCAGTACAGTGCATTCTTAAAATTGTATAATAATAATATGTAGTGAATTCAGCACCAACACCTTTGGTTATTAATTCTTTTAACTTTTCAACATCAACCCCATTCTTCTTTATAACATCAATTGCAACTATATTTGGAACCTTTCCCTTCGTATCACTCATAGCAAAAAAATAGATAATATTCTATAAAAGTCTTGTTATACCCGTGCTAGATTAGTCACCCATAGAATTCAATCTAATTTTTGGAGATATTTGTTTATTCATTGATATATGAAAAATTGAAGATAATTCTTATATCTTAAGTCATTGTTAGCTTACTATGTGTTTTGTTGATAACGAGGGAAATATCCTTGTACCTAAAACAGTAAGACCTGTAATAGAGTACGAACCAACGATACTTGGAGAGAAAAAAGGATCAAAAAAACAATACAGACATGGGAATTTGCACATACGAGAATATGATAGTTACTATAGTGTTCATTATGACAAAATAGATCCCCGCAAGGATCCTTTTGGACATGTATTAATTGATGCCTCAAAATATTTTCCTAGTATCATGATGCTTTCTGCAATTTCTGATTATCTTATTAGTAGGGAAAAATGAAAAAAATTGATTGCTGACTTACCCGCTTTAGTTTTGTTGTTCAACTCTTTTGATATTGCTATTTTCATGATTATACTTAGTAGGATAGAAAGATAATCTTGATGGAAGATAACAAAGAAATATTGGAGGCTGCGGTTGAAACTGACGCAAAAGAACCGACTTTTGAGTTTAAGAAACCATCAATTTGGCTCATTATCAAAACAATATTGAAACTAATTCCAGTAATAGTGTATCTTAGAAAGGATAGAAGGGAATGGGTGAAAAAAGAAGGCAAGAATGTAAATGAGAAAAAGTTCAGAAGGCATGCAGAAAGGGCCTTGAAGACATTCGTCGAACTTGGACCTTCGTACATAAAACTTGGGCAATGGCTATCCTCAAGAGCAGATCTTCTGCCTCAGCCTTATTTGGATATCCTAGAGAAACTTCAAGATGACGTTTTGCCAGCACCATTTTCAGACGTCAGACCAATTCTTGAAAAAGAGCTTGGTGCAGTTGATGACATTTTTGAATATTTTGACACCTCCGCAATTTCTGGGGCAAGTTTAGGTCAAGTATATCGAGCAAGGTACAAGGAAAACGACGTAGTAGTAAAGATAAGCAGGCCACATATTGAACAAACAATAGGACAAAACATCTATATTTTAAAAAAACTGTTACCAATTGCTACCCGTTTTATTGATGAAAATCTCAGGTTTTCAGCAGAAGGGATGCTTTCTCAATTCATTGAAACTGTACATGAAGAAATGGATTACAGAATAGAAGCAAGAAATTTGATCGAGATTAAGAACAATCTGAAAGAAGATAAATCAGTCATTATCCCGAAAGTTTATCTTGACAGAACTTCTCGTCATGTAATCACTTTAGAATACTTGCCTGGAACAAAAGTAACAGATATTAGAACACTTGATGAATATAACATTGATAGGGCAAAACTAGTCTATCGTATTCATAGACTATTCTTTAAAATGTTACTACGTCACAGTATTTTTCATGCAGATCCTCATCCAGGTAATATATCAGTAGCTAGCAATGGTACAATAATACTCTATGATTTTGGGATGGTTGGAAGACTTGATGACGAAACAAGAAGAAGGTTGGTAAGGCTATATCTTGGTCTTGTGGATAAAGATCCGATAAGAACTACTGATGTGTTGATAGAACTAGGAACACTAGAGCCTTCTGTTGACAGAAGATTAGTTGAAAAAGGTCTTGAATTAAGTATTCAATCACTGCACGGTAAAAAGGTGGATAGAATGGAGGTAAAGGCTCTTCAAGACTTGGCAAATAAAACATTGAGTAGATTTCCTTTCCGATTACCAAAGAGTCTTGCACTGTACATGCGAATGGCCTCAATTCTCGAAGGTATCTATCATTATCATGGGGTAAAGTTTCAATTTGTTCGTGTCTTGGTAAGTTTGCTTGAAGAGGAGGGACTAATTAAGGAGGCCTATCTTGAAGAATTTAAGAGATACGTAAATAGATTTGCAAAGGGGATAGAAATTTCAGGCGAACTTGCACCTATGATAAAGCAATATTTAACTGATCAGAAAACAGTAGATAAAACAAAAAAATACTCAAACATCGTTCCTGTGAGCATTCTATCATCATCTATTTTTATTGGATCTACAATTATCTTTCCTTATGAAAGGAACTTCTCTTATATTGGATTTGCATTAGCAGCTGCACTGTTGCTTGGCACCTTGTTATTTAATAAACTATTTAGAAAATGAAACAGGGCCATAATTCATTTTATAGTATACGAAAGATCTAAAATAATTTAATCGTTACTAGGTGATAATTGAAGTAGAATAGTAACAAGAGTACATACTCCAAAATTACTATCGAAATATAAAGCCAGGGCTATTTTACACTTATTTTACACTGCATGAAATATGGTCTGTCTTTATAGGCAGTGTCTTAATACTAGATCATTTTTACTAAGATTAGTGTGTCTCATGATTCAGTGATACATAATGGAAAATAATGCAGAAACTGTATACACAATAATGTTAGGATATCATCCATCCTTGACTACTGACACCTTTTCCATGCGAGGTGAAAGAACAAAGTAAAACTCGACTTCCCAGGAGAAAACGAAAATGATTGTGACGAAAGCGGAAATGGAAATAACAATAGCGTCTGTGAAATTTCATCGTCAAAGGATATCGGACCAATAGATATTCTAGCACCATAGAATCAAGTAAACAACCAATTACATAGTTAGTAAAAGAAAAACAAAGCATACATCTTTTTTTTATATTTTAATATATTTTTTTGTTGTGCTAACGCTATTCTCAAATATGAGACAAGAGTAGATTTATATTTCATAAATAGCCATTTATTTGAATGAAATTACTACACGGAAGTCCGGGGTTCGGTGTTCAGTTTTCAGAGAATGAAATAAGAAAATTTCTTCTAGATAGCAAGCTAAACCTTCATCTTGGAACCATTGATCCGGATCGCTTTCCAAATATACATCCTACATGGTATATTTATGATGATTCTAAAGATGTAATATTCGTAGAAACTGGTAAACAATCTAAAAAGACCAGTAACTTGAAAAAGAACGATAAAATTTATTTTTGTGTAGACGATGGAAATCCTCCCTATAAAGGGGTCAGAGGTAAAGGTAACGTTAGAATTTTGAGCGATCCTGATGCAATTCTTCCAATAGTGGAAAAAATAATGTTAAAATATCTTGGTAGTACAAATCACCCAATGGCAAAAATATTACTCGAAAATGTCAGAAATGGAAATTCAGTCATATTTGAAATCAAGCCGAAATATTACTCTACATGGGACTACAGTAGAAATAGCTAAATACTAAATTTAAATCTGCAGATTTTGAATTATAGTTGATTTTTTCTAAAAAAGTAAAATCGATACCTTATACAGGTTTTAGTATCTAAACATTTAGTCAGTATTAGGGCCTTTTAAGCTACATTTCAAGAACATTAATCAGATATCTGAATCATTTAATCTCGCAATCGCCAAATTCATGGTCGCCATCGGCGGGGTTAAACGTAGTTATTCTGTCCTCACCAGAACCGCATCTGAAGTAGTCTCCTCCCGGACCTCCACTTAACGTATCGTTTCCTGGACCACCGTATAGGCGATCATCGCCAGGACCGCCGTCTAGCCTGTCATTAGCGATAGCACCATACAATACATCGTTACCGGCACCGCCAAACAGTTTATCACGGTCATTTCCTCCATCGAGCTCGTCACTGCCGACGCCTCCGTCTAGGATATCACTACCGTCCCCACCTGACAGATAATCATTTCCCTCAGAACCATTCAAAATATCATTACCCACTTCCCCCTGAATTTCATCATTGCCTGAAAGTCCATTCAAAATATCATTGCCCTTAAATCCCCTCATGTCATCATCGGTTGCAGTCCCCATAATATTATCATCGGCCACAGTTCCCTTAATGTCTACAGCCAAAACTGACGAAAGACTTCCTATAGGTAATAAAGTTGCCAAGACAAGAGTTATCAAGATTATTTCGTAATTTAATTTTCTCATATCATTCTACTCAAATTGAACGATATAATATAAATATCTACACCATACTATATCCTCGATTTTGTCTTTAAATAAGCAACAAAGTTATAGAAAATTCGTGAATTCTCTTGATCGTTAATTTTGGCTAATTCCTTGATGGAACTTTTTAATATAATTTACATTCTAATCATTAATTAATCCTCACATGCATTATATCAATGGATGATTTACCGTGGAATACAAATTAATCTAAATCAAAAGACTGTGATTACTGTATCTTTAATCTTATTCGGACTTCTAACGCTAGGAATCTTTAATTTGAATCCAAGTCTGAATCTCCAGAATCCACAAATACAAGGGCAGGAAAATGATGACCTCAAAACTACCAAAAATATTAATACATTAGCATCTAATTCTTCTGCTAATATTTCTGGAGTAATATCTGAAGACACCGGTAATCAATTTACAATTTCATGCAATGATTTTAAAAAATTATACGAGGCAATTCATGCGCTAAATATTGGTAACGAAGTAGCACAAGGAAGAATAAATCAATCCACATTAGACGGTGTAGAAAGTATCTTTAATATGTATGCCGGGAATTGCACTCAACTTGATGAATTTGAATTTGAGTAAATTTGCTTGTCTACATGCATCGCTTGTTACGATCAACTGACATTCACTTTTTTAGATTACCTTTTTACTGCGTTTGAATCTCTTTAATAACACTAATGTTATGACTGAACCAATCGCAACAGCAGAGGCGGTTATGGGCAGGGTTAATGAAGTTAGCTCGACTGAGATAGGTTCTGATACTGTAATCGGGAAATCAAAGACAAGTTTCTTGTTTGAATCATTGAACTCTCCAATGGTAGGGCTCTCCAAAATATCAATACTTAAGAGAAATATTCCCGCCTTATTGAAAATATAGTTGTACGAGTAGTGTCCACTCGGCAATAGTATTGGTTGTGTTCTAATTAATTCATTTTTTTCATCTGATATTTTTATGATAATAGGCGTATCCGTTATTGGATTGTTACTAACTGTAGTTATTCTTATGTTGATCCGGGTTTCCTGTCCTGAGATCGGAACTTTGGGCACAGTATTAATTTGGATATCATAATCTCCAATACGCTGTTGTAAGGAGTTACTTAACAAGTCAGCTGAAACCAACTGGACTGAAGATATCGAACCGATGATAAGAATGACAAATGAAAAAGATATTATGCATTCCAAATTTTATTTCATCGTAGTTCCTATAGACTGCTGATTTCAATCTTCCAGTACAATCCATCATCTATTGTTAAGTTTTCGTGATGAGTTAAATCCAACAGTAGATAACAAACGTCCATGCTAACTATTGAGTTTCATATGACTCGCATGTTTTTTTTGCTCTAAAATGAACATTTCCACTATCTGAGACATAAATATTTCCAGAAGAGTCAATTGCAATATCATGTGGAATCAAGAATTGATCATCTCGACATCCAAGTGATCCCCACTTTGTAACAAATTCACCTTCACTATTGAATTTCTGGATACGCACATTTCTTGTGTCTACAACATATACATTACCTTCCTTATCTGTCACTATGCCATGATCTTCTACAAAGTGACCATTGCCATATCCAAATCCTCCCCACTTTGTGATAAAGTTACCTTGATCATCAAATTTTGCGACATAAGAATTGTTTCTACCATCAGTAACATAAAGTGAGTCATTTGAGTCTACTGTAATATCATGTAAATGGACAAATAACATACCAGGAGAATAGGAATTCCATTTGGTCAAAAATTTTCCATCATTAGTAAATTTCTGAACTTCAGGATTGTCCTGGTCACTTGTATAAACATTATCTTTTGAATCAACTGCAACTCCCCAAGGTTTAATGAATTGACTGTCTCCTTTTCCTTTGCTGCCCCACATGGTAATGAATTTGCCATTACTGTCAAATTTCTGAATACGTTGGTCAGCGTAATCAGCGACAAATACATTATCTTTTGAATCAACGGCCATGCTCTCAGGTTGCAAGAATTGTCCTGGACCCGTCCCTCGCATACCCCACATGGTAATGAACTTGCCATTACTGTCAAACTTCTGGACACTACATTTTTCTGCATCACTCACGTAAACATTTCCCTCGGAATCAACTGCAATTCCATGCGCATGTAAAAATTGTCCCGGACCTGTTCCTTTAGTACCCCAAGCGGCAATCAGTGTACCGTTACTATTAAATTTCTTAACATAATGAAATCCTGAAAGATCGTTTGTAACAGGCCCTGATTCATTTAACTTGTTCTGCAACTCGACATTACTAACATATTGAGATTGATCCGTGTTATCTTTACAATTAAGACTTTTCGCATCCTCTGAACTTTGAGAATAAACTGAATGAAAATTCAAAATAGCCAAGCTCATCAAAATCAGAGTTGACGACAGGATAACGGCCAAGATCTTCAATTTAATGTTCAAAGCTTCTAATTTTGCAATTGTCATAGGACGCTTATGACCAGCCTGCGACCTTAATATAGGCCATCAATAAGGGGTCCTTAATCACCAAATATAAATTTAAAACTAAAGAAAAAATGATATCAAGAGTGGAAAAAAATTATCGCCCAGTTTTATGATAAATAATAGTGCTTTTGATTTAAATCACCAAAACGACGTCGATACTGTGAAAATTAAAGATAAAACAAACAAGCCAGCTAATATGAATCTGATGGTAATTTTACTGTCTCTGGTAGTCGTTGCATTCTCTACCTACTTTTCGATTAAAGCGCTAAAACCTCTGAAAATCGCACAGCAAGGCTTTGGGCTACGAAATTAAATTTAAATTAAATGAAAACAGACAACCATTTCCTTTGGCTCATTGACAACATCATTTGTATATAATTAATGTTGCAAAGCACGTTATAAATTATACACACAATCCCGAATTAGTTTATTATTTACGTAATTGCAAGTTAAAGGCTTCCAAAAGGTTTGGATGAATTTGTGTGTGAACTATCATCATAACATCTAGAGGTGAGGCTTTTTTTGCAATTGCGTCATTAAGATGGGATAGGCCATTTTCCAAATTAGTAACAAGGGCCGTTACATTTTTGTTGTCGCTCAGTGTAGTCTGCTTAAGTTTGGTGTTAAAGATTTCGGATGCCTTTGCAGTCAGTCCTTGAGCACTCTGGTAGTCTGAAAAATTAGCTAAGGAGTAACCCATATTCATTTCACCCCTGTGATCCGTCATCGCCATCGTATTGGACGAGGTATTCATCGATGGCATATTCATGTTGCTTGTACCAGAATTATTCCCGGTTGCAGGATTGCTCATAACCATGGAGCCTGCACTACTGTTATTCCCGGTCATGACCATGTTTGACATATTGGTCATGTCAAAACCAACACGGTATGCCTTTCCATAGTTTATTAGCGCCCCATCTACCAAATTGACAAAAGCTAAGGCCTGAAGCTTTGTGTTCTGATCTCGTTCTTCATTGGTATTGCTACCACCAAATAGGCTTCCTAGAGACTTTAGAGCTCCCTCAAGAAAGTTTGAAGAGGTTGGTTGCACCTGCGCTAATCTGACGATTGCGTCTTGATCCAGCCTTTTATTAAGGTCATTTACAAGCTGACTTACACTTTTTAGTTGGCTCTCTGAAGCTGATGACATGTTTTGCAGCTGATTCACAGCTCTTCTAAGATCACTCGTTAATCGCGGGTTATCCTCTGTTATTTCGATCATTATCTTCGGAGTCAGAAGGGAAGCGGCCTTAATCGCATGACTTTGAGCCAGTGACACGTTATTATTTTCTAGGTTTGCTACAACGAGTTCCAATTCTGCTTGCACTTGGTCTAGAATACCTACAAAGGTAGCAGTTTCGTTTGGTGTAAAAAGATGTCCATACAGCCTTAGATTATTAAAATCATCCCTATTGAAAAGCATCATGCTGAAGCAAATCCCCAAGAGTAGAACTAGAAATTTGGCATTTAGAGTAAAAGTTTGTATCAAAATCAGATTCCTCCCTGCAATGGAGGATCGTAAATTAATTGAATTATTTTCAGTCTATAAAGCTTTAGTTTTCTACCTTCGAATAATATTCTTAATGAGAACAGTGAGATAAGATGATAGTACGTATATCTGCTATGTTTGAAAGTTTTTTGAAATACGAAACTCATTTTGCTATATTTACTAGATAATTGCCGTTAGATTCAGTAATATTGGTTGCAAAATTTACTTGTTTCGGATCCACAGGCATAAAGTTAATTCCCACAACTTTTATCGAGATTACATATTGTCCTGAACGTGGAAACTTGTAGGATGAAAGGACTATTCCATTTGGAGTGTGAACATAAGGTTGAGAAAATTCATTTGATTCTTTATGAAGCTCTTTACCATCTTTAGTTATTGTTATGTCCGTATCTGCATGTAATACTCTTTGATTATTATTCTTATAAAATAATGTCGCCTTGAAAAATTCTGGAGAGCTAGTTTGAATCGATTGCGGGGCATACTCTAATTTAATATTTATCAAATTATCATTAGTGGTAGGCTCTATGGATTCTATCTTTTCATTACTTAATCCATAAAAAGGATTATTCTCAACAATGAGAGCATTAATATTTCCAGGTTCGTTTTTTGCAAATAAAATAAAAACGAGTAAGATAACGATATAGAAGAGACAGCCTTGTTTCATCAGCCTGAATTTGACTTATGTGTTTCATTTTCTGACGAAGCATGCGATTCTTCTCCTCCATGATCTTGTCCTTCTCCTCCATGAGCTGCTTCTTCAGCCAAGTTTAACTTGAAGATATCATTAAGTAAAGGTGAAATTTTTTCATCAACTGTTTTGTCAGCTTGATCAAAGGCGCTCTTACTATCTATGTTATCTTTTAGTGAATTCAATGAGTTTGCCAATTCAGTTGAATTTGTATTTCCACTTGGTTTGATTTCGTTATACAAATCAATAGCGCGCGATATGGCTGCTTGTGCACTCTGATAGTCGGCATCATCCACTATTTTTGGAGTTTCAGTTTTTCCATTTTCTGTTGAATTGGAAGAAGATGTGTTATTCTTACTAAGACCAGATTCATTCATACCAAGAGCACTACCGTAATGTTCCAGACTTTCTCCAACTAAATCATTTACGACTAGAGCTTTTACGGTTACATTATCGAGTTGCTCTTTATCAATTCTAGCGCTTACTACCTCTGACAATACATCACCAAGATTACTAACCTTATCTTTAACTGCTGATTCTGAGGGTGATTGAGACTCAAATGTCTTGACAAAATCTGTTAATGTATTATTCAGCTCAGTCGCAAGTCGGGGGTTTCTTTCTTTAATTTCTTTAGTATCATTTGCCGTTAGGTGTTCAGTGGTGTGGTCAGCATGCTCCTTTGCATTAGTTGCATTAGACGAAAGATCCTTTTGTGACAATTGTGATTCTATTTTTATCATTTCAACTATGGTCAAAAAAGAGGCACTTTCATCTCCAGAAAAAGTGTGACCAAAAATAAAATGGTTTGCATTTGAGTTAAATACAAGTAACAATATGAATCCCAATATTGGAAAACCTAGTATCCTATCCATGCAGAGCTGTTATAATTCAACATAATAATAGTATTATGGTACATCAATCGAATTCAAGGTTGTTTAGATAAATTAGCAAATACAGTATTATCAGTCTAAATATTATTCGTTCATCTTCAATAAAGTACTATAGAATATAATTTTGACCATGTTACTTCTCATGTGGACAAAAAAAACTACAGTTACAACAACGATTACAATTTTATATTGGCCATTGCCTACATTTCAGTTTACTAGAAGTCAATTTCAGATGAAGATGAGACTACGTTGAAGAGGTCCAATAGTTGAGTATCTCGGTGTATTGTAAATACTTCTATGCGATGGCTGGGCTTATTAGACTGAATGACATAGTATCAATAAATATACTTCTGATATTAATGTAACAACAGCCACAGAATTTCAGTCGATCATCAAAATGAACACTAAATATTTTGATTATCTTTCTGTTAAATATTATGATTATTCATATTGAGATTAAATCTTATTTTTGTGTCTTAAATAGGCTACAATGGCAGCTATTGCAGCTAAGCCGGGCACGAGGTAGTAAATTATGAGTTCATTTGTAGGTATTACTTGGTTTGGATTGGTAGCTGATATGTCAAAATCAACTGATATTGGAGTTTGAGAATAAGTGGGATCGCCATTTATCTTGACTAGCAAATAAACCTGGTAGTCTCCAATTTCCTTGAAAGTGTACGGAAAGGTAATATCACCAAATTCATAAAATTTAAACGGGAAATCTTGAATGATGGAACCATTCATCTTATTTTTTACAATAAGTGATGCAAAGATGTTATTTACGTTCTTATTATCTTTGTCAAGGATACTAAAATTTAGTAATGTTGAGTTGTCACCAGCAAAAGGAAGAACAGGATATGGTGCAAAAACTATTTGGTAGTCTCCAATATTCTTGGTTGCTCCAAAAAAATGACCCGATATAAAGTGTGAATGGTCATATCCGTTAAAATATACAAAGAGGAACAAAATCAAAAGGAATGCATATCCACGATACAACATTTTTTGTACAGACGTGAAGATAGTGTGTCAAAAATCTTGCATTACCTTGTTTTTAATCCATTCCTTTTTATCACTGCTCACAACTTTTTTAACTGATTATGAGATGCAGAATTATGTTAGCTAAACATAACTTTTTACACTGTTCGCAATTATGCTAATACGCAGTCTAAGCTATGTTACACGGGTTAAAGCTATTGATTCTTATTGTTACGACCCAGTAGGTGATAACGATAATGTTGTGCTAGGAACCTTCAAACATTCCCTTCTTTATACGTAGTTTATTTAATAAATATGCCGCCATTACAACGCCGGCGATACCAATTCCAAGAGCAGTCATCAAAATCAAATATGAACTATTCAAATTTTTTTGTAAGCCATTAATGGATTCTTGAATATCAGTCATTTTTTTCTGTGATATATTCAAATCATTTCTACTGCTTTGAACGTCATTTGATAGTTTACTCATAACGTCCTGAAATTGTTCATTCATATTATTTGTGTTAGTGTTATCGATAGAACTATCGGGAAAGGAAAGAGTTCCTTTTGATTCTATATCCTCGATCTTAAATTCACTGTCAACTTTTTGTCCCTTTATATCGCCTTGGAGTAATACACTATATGGACCAACTCTGGTCGGAATTATCTTCGCCTCATATCCCCCATCCGTTGTAGGCGACGGTTGAAAATCTAGTTGTTTTGTCATCGTTCCAAATTTGACAGAGGAAGAAAGATTCGAAAGCGCATTCAGAACCGGTGTTTGATTACCACCAACTCCTTTACTTACCTGCAGAGTTATACTATTTAGATCAGAAACAAGCGGCGGTTCAGATGACCATCCAACTTCAACAGTGGTATTTCCAAAAGCCTTGCTAGTATGTGCAAAGGAAACATCAAGATGACCTATTAAGACTATCAATGAAAGTAAAAAAGAACCAATAACAAGTATAATTTTTGTCTTTTCCATATATCTTAAATTAGACCCTCATACATGTTATATCCTTTATCCTCTTAATTCGATTGGTGTACTAGAAAAAAAGGAATAATAAAATAATCAATTCAGTATGAATTCCCTAGAGATAAATTGATTCTTAATTTTCGTTTTAATTCTATTTTTTCATTATCTAATAAGAATTTGAGCTTCTTCTTGATAACATGTTTGGTGACCCTCTTGGGTTTTGGTGCCATCCATACATCTTTTGGACATGCATTTGTACTGAGTAGCAGTCCCTCACAATCGGAATCTATACCCAAGTCTCCGCAACAGGTAAATGTATTCTTTAGCGAATCAGTTGATTTACGTTTCAGTCACCTCAAAGTTCTGGATTCTAACGGGAAGCAAGTAGACAAAGGTGATGTCCATCACTTGCAAAATGATGAATCTTCATTAACTGTCTCTGTACCATTACTGAAAGATGGAACATACACGGTGTCTACTAATGTGTTATCTCAAATTGATGGTCATGTAACAGATAATGCATTTGTATTTGCTATCGGCGAGGCGGTGGTGGTACCAACAAATGTATCAACCACCACTAAATCATCGACGCTCTATCTACCGGAAGCAATTGCAAGATTTCCTACCCTTCTAGCACAAGTAATGATAGTCGGAGCAGCATTTGGAACCCTTTGGATGTGGAGACCACTTTCGAAAATTACTTCACTTGCTGACTCCATTTCTCAAATTAGAACTAAAGTAAGCAAAAGTCTCGCTGTTTACTACGTAGTAGCTTCAATAATACTTGTATCTTCAAATTTTGCTATACTGTTTTTTCAGGCAATTGCAATTAACGGAAGCATAATTGATGTATTTGAAACTAGATTTGGGACAGTATTGATTGAACGATCAGTAATTTCATTTATTATTCTTGGACTGTCATTATTTGAATTAAGGCAATTTAGGAAAAGCAAATCATATTCCTTTTCCAAAATGGAGAACGCAGGATTTTTAATAATAGGCATAATTTTACTTGTCACAACCAGCTTGATTGGACACGGTGCATCAAGTAAACAACTACTCCCAATAATAATTGATTTTGTACATAATTTGGTTGCATCCCTCTGGATAGGCGGTACTTTTTATCTTGCATTTGTCTTAATTCCAAATTTACAAGCATCAACGATGAACTGGTTTTTCAAATTAGGAACCATTTCCGTGTGGATTCCACGATATTCTGCATTAATAGTAACATTATTGGGTACAATATTTATCACGGGTCCATTCTTATTATACATACTTGAAGATAATTTAGCTCTAGTGATTGGTTCCTTATATGGTACCTTTTTAATTGCAAAGCTCACATTCGCAGGATTAATGGTTATTTTAGGAGGATATAGCAGTATAATTATTCAGAAACAAGTCGTTAATTCATTGAAGATAGGCCAAGTTATTGGAAACAAATCTATCAATTCGAAATTCTCAAATGAACAGTCAGAGAATGAAAGAAAAGCAGAATCAATAGTTATTAAATTTAGAAGGGCTCTAGTGATTGAATCCATACTTGGTATCGCACTCCTTTTAAGCGTAGCTCTATTGGTAAATACTGGTGTTCCTAAAAGTGAATTACAAAATCTAGCTCAAGCCGCGACTGAAGCAGCAAATCAAAATGTACCATATGAGACGACGAGATTTCTGGATAATGGTACCAAGGTTAACTTATCAATATCCCCATTTGAGGTTGGGAATAACAATTTCAAGGTGTCGTTTTTGGATATGAATGGGAAACCTATTGACGTAGTATCGGCCGAACTAAAATACAGACAAATTGAAGAATCGATTGGTCCAATTACTGTGGACCTAGAAAAGCAATCACGAGAAATATACTCTGTTAATGCTACATTTGGTATACCGGGCACGTGGGACATGGAAATACAAGGTCTCCCAACAAAACAAAATATGTCAAGTATTGTCGCTTCATTTGATAACTTGATTGTAAAACCAAACTTTGATCAGCTAAAATTTAATGTAACAGAATATCCTATATCCAATACTACTATACAGCCCTTATATCCAATTTATGACAAGAGTAGAAATTACATATGGTTTGGCGATACCATCATTGGAAGTGGCCGCATTTTTGCATTTGATATCCATAACCGAAATTATATCGAACACAAGATTAATGGCACAAATATCGTTACTTTGATGAGTATGGATTCAAAGAATAATTTGTGGTATGTGGATCCTCTCAAAAAAACTATTGGAAGTTACGATCCCTCTAACAATATAAGTAAATTATACCCAATTCCAAACTATGTTACTCCATCAGGTATTGCGATAGATTCAAATGACACCATTTGGATAACCTCATCGGCATCAGGAGAGGTTATGCGTTTTGATCCTGATGTAGGTAATATTACTCTGAAATTACATCTCAAAGACAAAAATGCACGTCCGCTTGCAATTGTCTCAGATCCAGTTAGTAATTTGATATGGTTAACTGATGAAGCAGGAAAATTAGCAAAAATTGATCCTAGTACCAACTACTCTATAACCGAGTATTCTCCCAGCGGTAATAAATCATTACTAAGTCCTACTGCACTGCTAATTGATAAGACTACTGGTGAAATTTATATTTCACAGCACGATGGTCACAGAATAACTGTTTTTAATCCATTGACTAAAATATTTACTGACTTGCCGATAATTAATGAGGCAGGACTTCCATTTGGAATGGCGTTTGATAAATATGGCAATATATGGGTAGCTGAACATACAATAAATAAGAATGCTGTAATAGATACTCAAAAATCCAAGATCAGGGAAGTTCCCGTTAAAGCGCCCTCACCTTTCATACAATGGCTTACTTCTGATTCAAATGGAAACATATGGTTTGCTGAACAGCGGGGTAACTCAATCGGAGTGATAGAACCTAGCGCAGGTTCAATGGTTCAGGAGCAAGTTCAAGAATCAACAAAGAGTTCTACTTCAAACACGGCGTTGATTGTTAAATTAGATATTAATTACCAGAATTTTGTTGCCCCTGTTATTCTACTTGGGATTATAATTAGCGCTTTTATGTATGCTAGAAGCATTATAGACCTTAAATCGAATATTTCAATTGTAAAAGAACAATAGATCAACTTTAGAACTACCTATCCTATATTAGTAAGCAATGCTAGTACATCCAAGGTTGTACCATAATGTTCAATAACGTTTGATCCTTAATTTACTTGTGCTTGTTGGCATGTTTGTAACAGGTACTGCGATTCATTTAGTCAGGTCCAAACATCAGACTGGCCAGTAATGGCCAGTTTCAATCAAGCCAAAACAATAACGAGGAAAATGGTTATTTTTCTGTTCAAATTCAGATAGATTCGATGAATGTACCAATTTATTAAGTATATACTATATTTTTATAACTCCCAGTTTAACTAGATTTGTGACACCCGAACTCGAACTGCTTTTAGAATCCTGCAAAAGTGAGCAAACAAGAAAACAGTATGTGTTTTGTATAAAGAAATATTTTCACTTTGTAGGTGATAATTTACCAAAAGAGAGAAAGCAAATAGAAGACAAGATAATAGAATATATCATTTTTTTAAAAAAGCAAGGAATGTCATATTGTGGAATTTCTAACTATACCGTTCCAGTAAAGTCATTTTACGCAATTAATGATATAACACTAAATTTAAAGAAACTTACCAAATTCATGCCTGAGAATAGAAGAATGAGGAGGGATAGGCCTTATACTCGCGAAGAAATTTCTAAGATATTAGAAATGCCGATGAGACAATGAGAGTTTAAATTCTATTGTTGGCATCGACTGGAATACGGGTCGGAGCTGTTCCACATATTAGATTAGGTAACTTGCAAAATACAAATTATTTAACCATTTAATACTATGATTCCTGAAACATTAGCATCATTGTATTTTGTTAATTTCACGAATGTTTTGTCAAAATCCTTTTCAATATGAATCCCCAAGTGTACCTGATGGTTTCGAATCCCACTCCATGTGCTATGATTTTGAATTCTCTAAATTTATAGACTGTTTAAATTGCTATTAATTTTATAATTTTACTGAGGTTGGGTCTAAAAATCATGTCAAAAATGGTTCACAAACCACTGGTTCTTAAATAGAGTATCATTCTAAATATTGAGTCAATTATATAAAGGGGGAAGATAGCAAATCATTGAATATTCCTGAAGCGTTAATAGATTTGTTATT
>Ga0137367_10000654_pt1 | contig 25735 bp, 15 predicted proteins | sample SagtaG_14_FD_104939 | JGI IMG/M metagenome (GOLD analysis project Ga0137367, IMG submission 104939) | Vadose zone soil microbial communities from Sagehorn Ranch, Mendocino, California, USA - Sage1_L_80_16 metaG | ecosystem: Environmental > Terrestrial > Soil > Vadose zone | place: USA... | reverse complement strand
CGAAGTATCAGGACGCCGATGAGTCGGATATCTTCATCCTCTCCGGCGCTGAAGATCTGGTTCCTGCTCTGATCCGGGACGGGGACGAATGGCGGCCTGATGTCTCCGACCGCGTGGTGGATGGCGCAAGTTATCGCATTCGGCGGTATCGCCCGCGTGTTGAGGGGCTGTTTGCGCGCATCGAGCGATGGACGAATCTCGATACTGGCGAAACGCATTGGCGCTCGATTTCGAAAGACAACATCGCCACGTTCTACGGCAAGACCGATGAAAGTCGCATCGCCGACCCCGAAGACCCGCGGCGCGTGTTTTCGTGGCTGATCTGTGAGAGCCGCGATGACAAGGGCAACGCCATCATCTACGAATATAAGCCTGAAGACTCAAACAACATCGATATCGCGCAGGCGCACGAACGCAATCGCGCCGTCGAGAGCCGCTCAACAAATCGCTATCTGAAACGCATCAAATACGGAAACCGGACTTCACATCTGATCCAGCCCGACCTGTCGCAAACCGACTGGCTATTTGAAGTCGTCTTCGATTACGGCGAAGGGCATTACGAGGAGACGCCGCCGGACACAAATGCGCCGCGGTTCGCGCTCGCGAACGTCAAGGGGACGCGGGACTGGCCGGCTCGGCAGGACCCTTTCTCCACCTTCCGCGCGAGCTTTGAAGTAAGGACTTATCGACTCTGCCGCCGCGTGTTGATGTTCCATCATTTCCCGGAAGAATTGGGCGCGGATGATTACCTGGTCCGCTCGACGGAATTCGAGTACGAAGAAACGCCGATTGCTTCCTTCATCACTTCGGTCACTCAGTCGGGCTACGTTCGGCAGAACAATGGCGCATACCTGAAAAAATCGCTGCCGCCGCTTGAATTCGGCTACAGCAAGGCGGAGATTCAGAGCGAGATTCACGAGGTTGATCCTGTCAGCCTGGAAAACTTGCCATACGGTCTGGACGGCGCGCGCTATCAGTGGGTCGACCTCGATGGCGAAGGCGTCTCTGGCATTCTCACCGAGCAGGCCGAAAGCTGGTTTTATAAACCGAACCTCGGCGGGGCTCGCTTCGGCCCCGTGCAACTTATTTCGTCCAAGCCGTCTATCGCCGATCTCAATGGCGCGCAGCAATTGATCGATCTGGCGGGCGACGGGCAACTCGATCTGGCGCAGTTCGCTCCGCCGTTGTCGGGGTTCTACGAACGCGCCCACGACAGCGGCTGGTCGGATTTCCAGCCATTCACCTCAATTCCTGAGATCGACTGGAACAGTCCTTATCACAGATACATTGACCTGACCGGCGACGGTCACACCGACATTCTGGCCACCGAAGACGGTATCTTCACCTGGTACCAGTCGTCGGCCGAAGAGGGCTTCGGGCGCGGCGAGAGGATCCCTCAATCGTTCGATGAAGAGAGAGGCCCGCGCCTGGTCTTCGCCGAGGTTATGCAAACGATCTTTCTGGCGGACATGTCGGGCGATGGGCTGACCGATCTTGTGCGCATTCGCAACGGCGAGGTCTGTTACTGGCCGAATCTGGGCTACGGGCGCTTCGGCGCGAGGGTGACGATGGACGACTCGCCGTGGTTCGACGCGCCCGATCTGTTCGACCCGAGCCGCATACGCCTCGCCGACATCGACGGTTCGGGCGTGACCGACATCATTTACCTGGGACGCGACGAGATTCATCTATATTTAAATCAGTCGGGCAATAGTTGGAGCGAGGCGCGCGCGCTCGATCAATTCCCGCGCACGGATAATCTATCTTCGGTGACGGCAGTCGATCTGCTGGGTAATGGGACCGCGTGTCTGGTCTGGTCGTCTCCGCTGCCGGGAGACGCGTCACGGCCAATGCGCTATGTTGACCTGATGGGCGGGCAGAAGCCGCACCTGATGGTCGAGTTCAAGAACAACCTGGGCGCGGAGACGAGGGCGCATTACGCCGCGTCCACCAAGTTCTATCTGGCGGACAAGGCTGCAGGAAAACCGTGGGTCACGCGGCTCCCCTTCCCTGTTCACACGGTCGAAATGGTTGAGACGATTGATCGAATCAGCCGCAACCTGTCCTTCGCCAAAACTCGATTCATCTGCGTTTTCAACAACTTCGCTTGTCTTTCTCCCAACCAAAATTTCGAGATCAAAATTTGATCCTAGTGTAGAGGGATCGTTAGTAACGGCAAGTTAACTGTTAACACTGGATGTCTGTAAGCGTATAAAAATAAAGAGAGATGGAATTTTTGCTATGGACAGCGCCAGGCGTTTCTGTTGGCGCGGAGATGGTGAGTTTGCAGGTCGTCGCGCCAGCGTGGGAATCCCACCCATAACGACTCTTCAGTAATGCTGGAACTTATTCTCCCCGATAAACGTCTCCCAACTCGCGCTTGATGGAACCTCGTACTCTCTCCAGTTGCTGATCATTCCGTTCTGCACTTTAATTGTTCTGTTGGGTTTCTACCTCCCTCAGTGATGGTAATCCCGGCGCAAAGCAGTATGACTTGCCGAAAGGCGGCCGAGCCTGAACAAGTTCAAAATACAGGTACTTGTTATTGGGACGCTCAATCATTTTGGTATTACCCATGGGAAGAGTCAATTGTGCATAATGGGATTGACATCTTCGCCCAGGAAGGAGATACGGTTCTGGCCGCGACTTACGGGGTAGTAATTGATAAAGGGTATGGGACCGTCAGCGGGAATTATGTCAAAATATTAGGACCGAACTGGAGAATTCAGTATTACGCTCACATGAAGAAATCCAATGTGCGGCTTCTCCAGTTTGTCCGCAAAGGTGAAAAAATCGGAGAGGTTGGCAATACGGGCAATGCTATGGGAAAGCCGCATCATTTGCACTTTTCCGTCACGACAATATTGCCCCATTTCTGGAGAATTGATGACTCGATTCAAGGATGGAAAAAGTCGTTTTATCTAAACCCTGAGGAATTTTTTGCGCCAGCCGCAGAGTAGGGCCGCGCATTTCAGTGATTGTGGAGATCGAGTCGCGAATCGTCTTATGGCAAACCCTCGAATAATCCATCGAATTCCCGGCGCATTAAAGCGATTGAGCTGGCGAAAACTGCTACGGCGTCTTGTCATTGTCGTTGTGGTTATAACGCTCTCGTACCATGCATTGATTTTGTTTCGCGTTACAAAGTTGAGACATTCGAATCCTTCGACCACAAACTTGATAGAGCAACGCGCCGAATCGGCAAAAGAGCGCGGGCGCGAACCTAAGATAACACTGACGTGGGTTCCGTACCATAATATTTCGCCACATCTTGTGCGCGCTGTCCTGGCGGGCGAGGACCTCAGGTTTTCTCGCCACGCCGGGATTGATTGGCAAGGGATAAGCCTTGCCCTGAAAAAAAACTGGCAGGAGAAAAGGTTTTCCCGCGGAGGCTCGTCAATCACCCAACAATTGGCTAAGAATCTATTTTTATCACCGTCCAGGAACCCGGTGCGCAAATTACATGAAATGCTGATCGCTTGGGAGATGGAACGAATCTTGGGAAAACGCCGAATCCTGGAGATATATTTAAACGTGATCGAATGGGGAGATGGAATTTACGGGGCCGAAGCGGCGGCCCGCCATTACTTTGGCGTATCTGCCGCTTCTCTAAACGAGGAGCAAGCCATTTTTTTATCTGCGATTATACCTGCGCCACTTAATGGTTATAACCCGAATGATAGATCCTACTATTTACGACACCGGGTCAATGTGATTCGAAGTTTCATGAACCATCCACTTTTGCGAGCGGCCCCGCAGTTTTAGCGACCATTATCATCTCCTACTATTGACATTCAGATTGGGCGCTTAACGCCTATGCCCGAATCGCCGCGTAGCGGCAGGATGAATTTAGGCCGGCGTTTCATCGCCTGCGCCTCCATCCATCACACGGACGCTGCGGGGCCCGAATAAACTCCGACGTATTTGTCCAGAACTTCCGGGCTGACGGCGATCGTTTCGAAGGCAGGGATCTGAAACGGTTATTGTAGTAAATGTCGATAACGCCGCTCACGATGTTGACTACCGGGTAAACCTTTGCGTTCGTAGTGTAAGCGACCGCCAGTTTTTCTTCCGGCAGGTAAGCCAGCCACGCTCCGTAGTTGTCGCCCCCGCCGGTGTGCCCGTAGAAGGTTTTGCCGGCGAACGTGAAGGGTTCCATTCCCAACCCGTCGCCGTCCCTTATCGTTTTCATCGACGCGAGGCTCTCCTGAGAAATCAGTTTCAGGTCAAACAGCGCCTGGATGAATTTGGCCAGGTCGTTCGGTGTCGAAACAATCGAGCCCGCGCCGAGTCGTTTACAACGTTCTGATCTCCCCGTTCACCTATAAAGATCCCGATCACATCGAAGACCTGTTGATCCAGGATTTGGACAATCCCCGCGCCAGGGAGCGAGGAGCGCTCAGCGTACCGGAGTTCCTGGACTTTCAGGAGCAGAGCACGGTATTTCAGGAGGTAATCGGATGCACGGGTGAAACGGTCATTTACACATCGAATGATGGCTCTGAACCATTCAGTGTCGCGTGGGTTACCCCGAACACGTTTCACTTCCTCGGTGTGAATCCTGTCATCGGCAGACCAATCACGCCCGAAGATGGCAAGCCCGGCGCGCCTCCGGTAGCCGTACTAAGCTATAAGTTTTGGAGCAATCGCTTTGGCGGTGAGGCGGGAGCGCTGGGAAAGACAATCGTTCTCAATGGGAACTCTTACACCATCATTGGTGTCATGCCGCCGCGTTTTACCTGGCATGACGGCGACGCCTGGATTCCGAGTCCACTGGACCGCAGCGATCCGAAGGCTTCAACCACCTATCGCTGGTTTCAGGCTCGATTGAAGCCGGGCGTGAGCAGGCTCCAGGCGACGGCGGAATTAAAGGTAATTGCTGAGCGAGTAGCCAAGTCATATCCTTATATTGTTGAGTATTTTTGCGGGCCTGGGGCTGTTGATGGTGTCCGTGGGAGTCTACAGCGTGATGAATTACGCCGTCTCTTTGAGATCGCATGAGATCGGTATCCGTATCGCGCTCGGCGCCGCAAGGAGCGATATCTTACTTATGATTTTGCGTTCAGGCGCACGAGTCTTGTCGATCGGCGTTACCATTGGGCTTCTGGCCTTTCTCGCCTGTGGACGTTTGATTGCTGATCAATTTGGTCTACTGACGCCACATGATCCGATCGCGATGGCGGCGGGGGTCATTGTCATCGTGGTGGTAGGGATTGCCGCCTGCTTGCGTCCGGCGCAACGCGCATCACGCGTTGATCCGATAACGGCGCTCCGATCTGAATAAATGAGTTGGTCAGTTCACTGTGGATTGCGGATGAATTGTACATCCGTGAAACGACCTTCCACATAATTCATCTTCACACCTTCGCAGTGACGAAACGGCGCGCCCCATGAAGCAAAGTCTCCATCTGGAATACACGTCACCAATCCCGATTCGATAACTCTTCCATGGGAGATTACGAGCACGCTTCCGTTTGCCGGCGCCCATTCCAGCGCATTCATCCACGCCTCCTCTTGACGCTTTCCCATTCTCGCCGTCGGGCCGCCGCACTCAACGAAGCGGGCAAATGTCAAGAAGGGATATTCCCAGGCCCAGCGCTCATGATGACCGATCTCTTCAACCACTTCCGGAGGAATATCGCCGATCGCTTCGAGTTGTTCATCGACGGCGAAACCCATGGCGATGGCGGTTTCCAATGTGCGTGGACTGTGGCTCGTCAGTACGAGGTCGAAGGGCCCTATCTGACTACCGATCTCGCGCGCCAACGCGACGCCTTCGGCGGAGAGGTGTGAGCCTCTGCCTCGCGCTTCGCCCTTCTTCGTGTATGAATGACGTCTGATTTCTATTGTGCGCATCGCTTGAATAACCGGCCGACGGGCGTAGCTAATAATTCGCTGCGTAGCAAGGCGGAGAATCGCTCCACCGCAGCGGCCTGTTCGCCACGCTTGTTGAGACACAATGCCCTGCAAGGCCGTCTCTTGACGCTTCAGGCATCGGGGGAACCGGGTTCCCAACCGACCTCCTGACTCCACCGATCCGCCTTCGTCATGATCTCCCAGATGAACGGGGCTTTCGCGTCCGTATAGCCGTGCCGATCCTCTCTGTGCCTGGCGGCCAACTGATATTTGAGGGACTCATAGCGCCGCGCCTCTTCTGCGTGTGTGCGTAGATAGTCTCGGAATAAGAGCGCGAATTGTTCCGCCCAACTGCCGGCGCGACGCACATGAATATGCCTACGAGGCGTCCCCGGCGCCTCACGAAAATAGCGCTTCGTGCGTTCTGTGTTATCGGCTCGACGAGCCTGTTTGTCCTCGACCGTACATCCTCAAGATGAAGAATTCGCGCCCGCGTTGCACTCGCCAATGAGTGTTTCCCTTCGCCTTGATGAGAGAAACATGGTCTGGCGCGATGTTCCACATCCCGAGAACCTTCTGAATCAGGTCTGGTTTGATCGTCTTGTTCACGCGCATCGGAAGTAATCTATCGGCGGCGCACACGACATGAGACGCATTGGTCGAGGTCCCAATCCTGAAGCGAGCGCCGGCTCCCATCACGAGTTAGCTCGCCCGTGACCAGGAAGCCTTCTCTACACGAGCCCTGCTTCCGCAAGCGGCCGGTGATAGATCGGCTCGAAGCCCTGTTCCATCCAGTGGCAAGCTGTAGAGCCAAAAGAGGCGCTCCATTTGGGCGATGAACTGGGCATCGATCTTTCCGATACACCAGGTCTTGTTGAGATGCGGCTTCAGCTCATTTTTTTTAGGATCTTGCGGACTTGGCCGTACGAAATGCTATCGCAGTAACCCAATTCGACGACCTTTTCCGCGAGCAACCGGAGGCTCCAACGCGTATGCCCCTCGGGCGCTTCACTGCAAGCCAGCGCGGTGATCTTCGCCCGCTGCGCTCCGCTAATCTCAACTGGGCGGCCCGAACGCGGCGCGTCTTGAAGGCGCTGTAAGCCTTGCTCTTTGTAGTTATCGCGCCAGGCGGCGACGGTGACGTAGCAGACCCCGAGGGTCTCAGCGACAGCTTGTAAGGTCTTGCCGCGATCAAGTTCGAGTAAGGCAGTCGCACGCTTGAACATTTTTGCGGGCAATTTCCCTTTAGCTATCAGAGACTCCAAGTAGTCTCGGTCTTTTTTTCTTAACTTGACGTGTTGCTTTTTCATATCCCCATTCTTAACTAGGGGATATGCGAACGCAAATAGACTTAGTTAACGGTGTAATAAGTGTGAAGCAAACCATCGAAAAAAGGTGAGGCTTTGGTAAATCCTCAAATTATGGCCCGTGTAGTTTCTTGACAGAAAAAACCAGTTCCATTATAAGGAATACTATCTCATATGGTGAAACACGCCATTCTTACTACATCGGAGAAGCGCAGGGGGAGGAGAACCAGTGTGAAGGTAGTTGATTCTCCTTACCAGGTGCAGGTGCTTGATCGTGCGCTGGGCATCCTGGACCTGCTGGCGGGCGAAAACCCTGAACTCGGGGCGTCTGAAGTCTCTGAACGGACAGGACTGCACAAGAGCACCGTTCACCGCCTGCTTCAGGTTCTGGAGCGCCACCGCCTGATCGAGAAGATAGCCCTGAACGGTAAGTACCGTCTGGGGTTGAGGCTCTTTGAGCTGGGCAGCAAAGCCATGGCGCAGTTCGATCTGCGTGAACGCGCGCAGCCGTACCTGAAGCGCCTTGTGCTCGAGACCGGCGAGACGGCGCATATCTGCATCCTGGACGGGGATCGGATGCTATCCATCGCCAACGTGGAAAGCCCGCGCACACTGCGGACGCCTTCGACTGTCGGTCACCGAACGCCTATTCACTGCACTTCGGTGGGCAAAGTCCTGCTCGCCTTCCTGCCGGAGGACGAGCAGAACGATCTGATCAATCAGTGCGAACTGACGGATTACACTCGTCATACGATTACAAAACCCGCGCGGTTGAAAGCCGAGTTGAAGCTCATCCGCCAGCGTGGCTACGCGATGGATGACGAGGAGATCGAGGAAGGACTCAGGTGCGTTGGGGCGCCAGTGATGGATCATTCAGGCAGGGTCGTCGCCGCGATGAGCATTGCCGGGCCGGCCTTCCGTCTGACCGATGATAGAATTCCGGCGGTGGCGCGGTCAGTAATCCAGGCCGCCAGCGAGCTTTCGGTTGAACTGGGATACAAGGAAACACGGCCGGAAAAGAAGAGCGCAGAAGTCAAGCCAATCAGGGCTGCGCTCTAGCTTGAGCGCAAAGTATCATTCGTCATTATCATATTCCCCCTCATCCTGGCGCCGTTTCGCGGGACAGGCGAAAGTATTTAGTAGGCGCCGAACCAATACAATTAGAGGTAAGGCGGAGCCGATAGAGCTTTGGCCTTAATTCCCTCCTCTTTTTCCTAAAACTTACGCGGCTGCCGGCTCAGGCGGTTTTAGGCCGAGTGGCTTGGTTTTGCTGGGCGTTCCTTCGAGCAAACGCTGTGGCCTTGCGTGACCACGGCATCTTCCTTGGTCTCTCCAAGTAACAAGGAGGTCGGCATGCTTTCACGTCCCAAGCTTCTTTCCATTCGCTTCTCAATCGGGCAGGCGATCAAACTCTCATCTGCCATTACTCTGTTGACGCTCTCATCTGCGACCGTGGCCATGGCGCAGTTTGATTCTGGTCAGATCTCCGGCTATGTGCGCGAGAGTTCGAAGGCCGCCATACCCAATGCCACTGTGACAGCGACAAACCAGGGGAATGGCGAGCGGCGCAACACCACCACCAACGCCGATGGCTACTTCGCTTTTCCGAACCTGGTGGTCGGCGACTACACGATCACGGCTGAGGCGCCAGGCTTCAAGCGGTATATCGAAAACAACGTCCGGCTGAGCGCCGCCAGTAAGATCAGTGTGGATGTTGAACTCCAGGTCGGGGCCTTAGCCGAGTCGGTTGAGGTCACCGCTTCCAGTAGCCAGGTGCAGGCCGAGACGGCTCAGGTGGGACGCACCGTGGACACCCGGCAGATCCAGGATTTGACACTGAACGGGCGCAACCCGATCTTTCTGGCCCTGCTCAAGCCCGGCGTGCGTGGCGGGGCCCTCGGCTCCTTCGCGCCTGACAGCGTGACCAACGGGGATTTCAGCATCAACGGCGGGCGCTCCGACGAGTATGTCGTCATGGTTGACGGCGCCGTCGCGACGCGCACGCGCTCATCCGGCTCGATCCTCGGCGCGCAGAACGTGGATACGATTCAAGAGGTGCAGATCCTGACGGCCAACTACTCGGCCGAGTACGGGCGATCTTCGGCGGGCCAGATTCGCTTCGTCACCAAGAGCGGCACGAAGAACTTCCACGGCGACGCGGTTGAGAACTTCCGCAACGCGGCCCTGGACGCCAACACATGGACGCGCAACCGCAGCAACGATCCGCGCCTATCAAAGGCCCCGCAAGCGTTCCGCTTCAACCAATTCGGCTTTGATCTCGGCGGACCGATCTTCATCCCCGGCAAGTTCAATAGAGATCGCAGCAAACTCTTCTTCTTCCTGGCCGAGGAGTGGATCATTCGGCGGCAGGAGCAGACCCAAACCGGAACGGTTCCCAGCCTGGCCATGCGCCAAGGTAACCTGAGCGAGTTGCTCGATCCGGCAAACCGATTTTTCGGCCGGAGCGTCGTCGTCAAGGATCCGAACACAGGCCAGCCCTTTACAAACAACATCATTCCGCAGGAACGGCTCAGTCCCAACGGCCGGGCGTTGCTCAACCTCTACCCCGCGCCGACGCCCGGGTTCCAGCAAGGCTCCGCGAACTGGATCGGGACCAACCCGTCATTTTCAGACACCCGCAAGGACACGCTCAAGGTTGATTACCTGCTGAGCCAAAAGCATCACCTCTCCTTCCGCGGCACCCACATACCCTGGCATTTCGATTCGCCGTTCGAGGGGAACCTGGACCGCTTCCACGCCCTCTGGTCGCGGCCCAACAGCACCGGCGCAGTGAGCTTGATCAGCACCCTTTCACCGACCTTCATCAATGAGTTCACTTTTTCGGGGAACTCCGACGGAAAGGGCACTATCGATATCGACCCGAACTGCGGGGCCACTTGCAATCGCTCGACCTACGGCGTCAACTTCCCCTTCCTCTTTCCCGGGACCAAACTCTTCCCCGAAAAGGTTCCGAACCTGCAGATCACAGGGTTGACCAGCATCAACGCCAGCCCCTATCCGGGCTCATGGGCCGGTTTTGTCTATTCGTGGGCGAACAACACCACGAAGATCATCAACAACCACACCCTCAAGTTCGGCTTTGTCATCGAGCGTTCCGGGCAGAACGACTTCATCCAGCACACGACGGCCAGTGGGACCGGAACCACGATCAATCAGAACGGTGAGTTTCGATTCCTGGATAGCGGAAACCCGCGAACCACGGGAGTGGCGATTGGTAACGTCCTGCTGGGCAATTTCAACGACTACACCGAACTGGGCGCGAAAGGCTACGTGCCGTGGGTGGCGACGGCGACCGACCTCTATGTCCAAGACAGTTGGAAGGCGACACCGAAGCTGACGGTCGAGGCGGGCGTGCGCTGGTCATACTGGCCGCCCTGGCGCAGCCGGTGGGGGAACATCGCCATGTTCGACCCTGACTTCTTCGACCCGAAGAACGCGGCGGTCGTGGACCGGGCTGGCGGCTTCATCACGAGCGGCGATCGTTACAACGGCATCGTCCTACCCGGGACCGAGGTTCCCTCGACTGAAGGGGGCCGCATCCCCCAACTTCATAGCGGCGAATTCAACCGGCTCTATCACGGGCTGCCGGACGGCTTCTCCACGACGCACAAGAACACCTTCCAGCCGCGCCTCGGCGTCGCCTTCGCGCTTGATCAGAAGACCGCGATCCGCGCCGGCATGGGGATGTTCCTGAACCGCACGATGATCAACCGCGACACGGCGCTGGGCGGCAACGCTCCATTCGAGCCGCAGCAGACGGTTATCAACGGCGTGGCCGATGCGCCGGGCGGGGCCTTCAAACGCGATTTCCCGTTCGTCATCAGCATGCAGGACCTGGCCTTCAAGATCCCCACCGCCTGGAACTGGAACGTCACCGTTGAGCGCGAACTGCCCTGGGCCACAACGGTGGAGGTCGGGTATGTCGGGCGGCGCGGACTGCACAACCAGCGGAAGCGCAACCTCAATCAACTGCAGCCGGGCACGATCCAGGCCAATCCGGGCGTCAATGTCAATTTCCTGCGTCCCTTCCGCGGCATAGGCATCATCGACCTGTCGGAGAATTCCGGCTCTTCCCGGTACAACGGCTTGCAGATGAGTTTGGAGCGTCGGTCGGCGACGGGCTTGCATTTCGGCGTGGCCTACACTCTCTCGAAGACCACCGACAACGGGTCGAGCCTGACCGACTCGCTGCCGAACGCTTACGACGACCATGCCTATTACGGAATCTCGGACCTCGACCGGACGCACGTGCTGATCGTCAACGCCATCTACGAACTGCCGTTCCTGCGCGGGAGTTCGCGGCTGGTCAATCGACTGTTTGGCAACTGGGAGATATCCGGCATCTACCAGTATCAATCCGGCGACCCATTCTCGATTCGCACGAGCGACGACTTCGCCGGCGTCGGGGCGGGCAGCGGCTCGCAGTTCTGGAATCTGGTCGGAAATCCGGGCATTCAGCGGACAGGCTTCACCGAATCGGCGGCCTGGTTCAATCCCTGCGTCAAGTTGGCCAATGGGCAGACGAGGGGCTGCGCCTCAGGGCAAGATCCTGTCTGGGTGGCTCCGGCTTCGGGGACCTTCGGCGTCCAGCCGCGCAACAGCCTGCGCGGCCCCGGCGCCTGGTATCTCGATGTCGGTCTGCGCAAGAACTTCCCCATCAACGAAACTCATAAACTGCAGTTCCGTATCGAGGCTTTCGACGTGTTGAACCACCCGAACTGGGGCGGGCCCAATAGCAACCCCAACAGCGCGTCGTTCGGCTTCATTACCGGCAAGACTGGCGTTGCGCGACAGCTTCAACTGGCGCTGAAGTACATTTTCTGATGTGACACAATCACCCGGGCCCGGTCCTCTGAGGACCGGCGCCGCAATCTGCGGCGAGCGTGGCTTGAGTTGAGGGAGCTACGCTCGCTGCGCTGATCCGTTGCAACTGCTTATGACGACTTTCAAACAACAGTCGGTTTTTGTGTTGTCAGCGATCCTGCCGATTATGGTCTTGCTTTCCGTCTCCGCCGCGCCTGGATGGCAGGCCGGCGGCAAAAGCAGGCCGGCGCCGATCAAGCTGGTCTACCCCAACGGGCTCGCGCTCGATGACAAAGGCGATCTCTACATCTCCGACATCGGGACGCATCGCATACTGAAACTCGATCGGCCGGGGGGGCTGACTGTGATCGCCGGAACTGGGGAAGGCGGCTACGGCGGCGATGGCGGGCCGGCGGTCAATGCTTTGCTTAACGCGCCGCACGACCTGGCCTTCGATGCGGAAGGAAATCTGCTCGTCGCCGACACGTTCAATCACCGCATCCGCCGCATTGACCGTCAGGGTGTGATCACGACGATCGCCGGCTCTGGCAATGCGCCGTATACCGGCTACGGAAACCCGGCGCCAAAGGACACGCTCAACAATCCACAAGGCGTCGCGGTTGATCGCTCCGGGAACATCCTGATCGCTGACACCTACAACCGCGTCGTGCGGCGGCTTGACCGCAACGGGACGCTGACGGTCTTCGCCGGATCAGTGGCCGGGCTGAGCGGCGACGGCGGCCCGGCGATTGAAGCGCAGTTGAACCTGCCGATGGCCGTGACTGTCGGACCTGACGACAGCGTCTACGTCAGCGATGCGGCTAATAGCCGTGTCCGCCGCATCACGGCGGATGGCAAGATTCAGACGGTGGTTGGTTTCGGCGGGGGAGAAGGACTCGGCGGCGCGGGCTTTGTGGGCGACGGCGGCCCGGCGGAGAAGGCCAAACTCTTTACACCGGCGGATGTGAAGTTCGACACGGCGGGCAACCTCTACATTTCAGACAGTGGCAACAATCGCATCCGCGTTATTCGCGGAGGCGTGATCACAACCATCGCCGGAACAGGCCGCGCGGGCTTCGGCGGCGACGGCAAAGTAGATCTCACCATAGAGTTGAACACGCCGCAGAAAATCGCCGTCGCCAAAGACGGAAGCGTCTTCATTGCCGACCGCGGCAATCAACGCGTCAGAAAAGTCGATGCAAGAGGCTTCATCACGACAGTCGCGGGCGAAGGCAAGCCCACAGGGATGTTCCTCGATCCTGATGTCATTCGATAAACCAAAGGGAAAAATCATTATGCGATACCGCCTGTTCATTAAGTCATCGCTCATCGCTCTCTGGATCGCCGCGGCAGTCTGGCTCGGAGCCGGTTCGCTTCAGGCGCAGAAACAGACTTCCGGCAAGAACAAGTTTCCCGGCGAGCATGCGGACGAAAAGCTCAATCCGCAGCGCCCCGACAAACAGGTCAGCGACCTCACGAGCAGCGTCGCCGAGAAATTGCCCCAAACCGGCGTGAATGGGCGGAAGATCGCCATCCGCAGCCTGATTGACCAGCATCTCTTTGGCGCGATGGAGCGGGACGGCATCCCTCACGCTCCGCTCTCGAACGATTACGAATTCTGCCGCCGTGTCTACCTCGACCTGACCGGGCGCATCCCGACTCCCGATCAACTCAAAGCTTTCGTCACTGGGGCCGATCCGAATAAACGCGACAAACTGATTGATGAATTGATCGAGAGCCAGGCATGGGTGGACCAATGGAGTTACTGGTATGGCGACCTGGTGCGCAATTGCGGCAACCGCATCGGCAATCCCGCGCTGAAACACTTCGACGCCTGGATCAGACAATCATTCAAAGAGGACAAACCTTACGACCAGTTCGTGACGGCGATGCTCACCGTTTCCGCGCCGAACACGAACTGGATGGCGGACGCCGCGGCCTCGGGCTTCCTGACGCGCTGGCACATCACCGGCCTGACGATGTACGACGACAATTACGAAGACACGGCGGACGAGATCATCGTCAATTCGGGGCGCATCTTCCTCGGCGTCAACTACCAGTGCATCTCGTGCCACGGCGGCAAGGGCTTCCTGGAAAAGGTCAGCCTCGATCTGGTCTCGAAGAAACGCAAAGATTTTTGGGCCATGGCCGCCTTCTTCGGCAGGACGCGCATCCGCGTGGTCACTTATCAGGATCGCTACACAGTCACGGAAGACGGGACCGGCTACGACGCGAAGGGCTGGAGTCAGGTTCGTTTGCAGCGCGAAGGCGGCGAGGTCCATCCGACTTTTATTTTGACGGGCGAAAAAGCAGACTTGAGCAAACCGCTGCGGCCGCAGTTCGCGCGGATGCTCACTCAACACCCTCAGTTCGCGCGCGCCACAGTCAATATGATCTGGAAGCAGTTCTTTGGCCTCGGCATCGTCGATCCTGTGGATTCGTTCGATCTGGCGCGGCAAGACCCGAAGGCCACTCTGCCCGCGCCGTGGACGTGTCAGCCGACGAACAATGAACTGCTCGACGCGCTGGCGCGCGATTTCGCCCAGCATCGCTTCAGCCTGAAACACCTGATGCGCACGATCGCGCGGTCGAGCGCGTATCAGCTCTCGTCACGCTTCCATCAAGAAGAGGGCGAATGGAAGGAGAGTTACACGCCGTACTTCGCGCGCCACTACGTCAAGCTGCTGACCGCCGAACAGATTCACGACGCGATCTCGCAGGCCACGCAGGTCTTCGGCGATTACAGGCGCAAGGATTACGTCTACGACACGCCGATCGCTCCGGCGCGTTTCTGGACTGAGGCCGCGTCGCCTGAAGACATCAGCAACGGCGAGGCGAAGGGCTTCCTGCGCACCTTCGGGCAGGCCAACCGCGAACAGTTCGACCGCCAACCGGGCGGTTCGATCTTGCAGGCGATGACGTTGATGAATAGCCCATTTGTGACTAAACGAGTGACGGCCGCCAATGGCAGCCTGGTTGATCAACTGGTGAAATCAGCCAAGACGGGCGCGGAGATTGTTGATGATCTTTACCTGGCGACGCTCTCGCGCTACCCGCTGCCGCAGGAGAAGCGACTCGCGGCCGAGTGGATCGAGAAGGATCGCAAGCAGGGCGCTGAAGACCTGCACTGGAGTCTGCTGAACAAGCTCGATTTCGTCTTCAACTACTGAAGAAAATGTACCGTAGGCTGTCTAGCCTGCGGATGACTCGATCAATGAGTCGTTCAATTACAACCAAGCTGCTTGATGATGAAATCCGCCGCAGGCTAGACAGCCTACGGTACATCTGAGGTCCATAAGCCATGAAACACAACGAACGCAAAATCCCAATGCTTACGCGGCGCGAACTGATTCGCGTCGGCGGCGTCAGTCTGGTCGGCGGCTATCTCAACGCCTTCCGTCCGCTCAACGTCCGCGCCCAGGAGAAAGTAAAACCAATGGGCGCCGCGCGGCAGGTGTTGTTCATCAATATCGAAGGCGGAATGAGCCAGATTGACAGCCTCGACGCAAAGGAAGGCCCGTGGACGCCGAGCTACTTCGACATCCGCAGCTTCTCAAATGACCTCAAGCTTCCCGTCGGGCTGTTCAAAAGTCTGCCCGGCGTGCTCGATAAGATCACCATCGTGCGAAGCTTCACTGCCTGGGACGCCGTGCATGGCCGCGCGCAGTATTACATCCAGACCGGCCACCCGCTGAACCTGGCGCTGGCCAAGGAAGTGCCGGCCATCGGCGCGGTGGTCTGTCACGAACTGGCGAATCAACGCAAGTCTACTGATTCGCTGCCGTCCTTCGTCTCGATGAATATGGCGGGCAATCAGGCCGGGCTGATAAACCAGGGGTTCCTCTCGGCGGAGTTCGGCCCGCTAAGCCTGTCTGTCGGCGACGCGGCGCCCAATCTGGCGCCGCAGAAAGGAATGGAAGAAACCTTCAAGCGCCGCTGGGAACGCTTGCAGCAGTTAGACAATACGCTGCGCGGCGGCAATGGCCATCCCGACCGCGCCTTCGCCGACTATCACGAATATTACCGTGGCGCGTGGGCGATTATGAACGACCCGCGCGTGCCCGAAGTGATGACCATCACGGACGAGGACAAGAAGCGTTACGGCGGCAGCGCCATCGGCAATTCGCTGATCCTGGCCCGCAATCTCTTTCGCGCCGACGCCGGGACGCGCTTCATTTTGGCCAGCCACGGGGGCTGGGACCATCACGGAAATATCTACAAGGAAGGCACGCGCAACCACCCTGTGTTGATCCGCGAACTCGACGTCGCGTTCAGCAATTTGATCAAAGACCTCGACAGCATTCCATCCAAAAACAGTCCCGGCAAGACGCTGCTCGATGAGACGCTGGTCATCGCGATGAGCGAGTTCGGCCGCACGACGGGGCCGATAAGCGAGACGCGCAAGGGCCGCGAACACTACATGCAGGTTCATTCGGGCATGCTGGCGGGCGGCGGCGTCAAGCGCGGCGCGGTCATCGGCAAGACCGACGAGGCCGGCGGGAAGATCGTTGATTACGGATGGTCGGCGGGGCGCTCGATATACATGGAAGACATCGCCTGCACGATCTACTCGGCGATGGGCATTGACTGGACTAAGCGAATCGATAGCACACCTTCGGGAAGGGCGTTCCATTACGTCGAACCGGCTTCCGGCACGAAGTACGTCGGCTTCAAACCGGTTCAGGAACTTTTCGCCTGACACCTGACGAACTCTTATCAACCACTTATGAGATCAACCAGATTTTTGAACACGAGGCGATTCATCGAGAACTAAGCGGCAGCTTGAAGACAAGATACTTCTCGACCCTGCTTAGTTCTTCGGTGTCGCTTTCAAACCGAACTCGGACGAACCCACGGGAGGGTACTATGAAGATACGCTTGACAGTCGCATTATTGGCAATAGTGTTGATGCTCGGTCTGGCCGAGCTGGCCATGGCTCAAGTGACTACGGCCACGCTCTACGGCATCGTTCAGGATCAGAGCGGTTCCGTAGTCGCCGGAGCGCAGATCACACTCACTCACGACGCTACAGCGGCAGTGAGGCAAACCACAACCGATGAGACGGGCGAGTTCGTCTTCACTGCTTTGCCCGTCGGCGCCTATACTCTCAAGATCGAGAAGCAGGGTTTCAGGGCCTACCTCCGCAAAGGGATCGAGCTGGCCGCCTCTCAAAACGTTCGCCAGACGCACACTCTGGATGTGGGAGAGTTGGCCCAGGAAGTTACTGTCCAGTCCGCGACCCCGCTCGTGAACACTGTTTCCGTCGAACAGCGGGAGAGCCTGGATTCACTGAAGGTTCGGGAGCTGCCCCTTTCGCGCCGCAACGTCACCAACATCCTCAGGCTCTCCTCGGGGGTGGACACCGGCAACGGCGGCATTCGGATCAACGGCCAGGGGAAGAGCGGCGCCGGAGTCACCGTCGACGGCACGGACGCCAACTCCAACCCGTCGGAAGGCCGGGCGATTGCACAGTACGGAGACCGCAACTACATTGATGTGATGAGCATCGAGGCGGTGCAAGAAGTCCAGGTGATGCGCGGCGTCATGCCGGCCGAGTACGGCGGCGTGATCAGCGGGCAGGTTAACCTGATCAGCAAGTCCGGCGGCAACGAATGGCACGGCTCGCTGTTCGAGAATTACCGCTCGCACCTCTTCAACGCGCGCAACCCGTTTTCTGTCAACCGCAGAAGCGACGGCTCGATGACCCCGAAGAACCGCGAGGTCTTCAACCAGTTCGGCGGGTCCCTGGGTGGCCCCGTCCTGCGTGACCGGGCTTTCTTCTTCTTCACTTACGAGGGCTATCGCGAATCCACTTTCCAGCGCGTGAACGGCACAGTCCCGACCGCGAAGTTGAGAAGCGACATTTTGCAAGCCCTGCCGTTTCAAGAATCGAAGATCCTGCTCGACACTTTGCCGGCGCCGACCTTGCCGATCATCAGGGCGGGCGGCGTGCCTGATGCGGACATCGGAACCTTCGAGGGCGCCGGCCTGCGCGAGAGCTGGGAGAACCACTTTGTCATAAAAGGGGACCTGCTGGTGACTAAAAGCAGCAATCTGACGGTGACCTACACGAGGAGTTCGCCTTATGGTTCGGAGCCCAGATACAACCTCAACGGGTCGAACGATCGCACCTATGACTACTACCAGCCACGACTCACCTCCCAGTACGTCTTGAACTTCGGGCCGTGGGTGGCGGAGACCCGCTTCGGTTACAACCACCAGGATATGTTGCGGCTCGATCAATTCTTCACCTTCAAGGACCCGAAGACGACCGAAAAAGTCGAGTGGCAGCGCCGCGTGCCGCGACTCTCCATCCAGACCCTGGACACCTGGGGGGCCGCCGAGGTCTGGGATATGGAAGGCACGACCTACAGCTTCGATCAGAAGCTCAGCCGCCACCTGGGCCGTCATCTCTTCAAGTTCGGAGGCCGCTATGTGCGCACCGTCGGCAGCCGGACCAACCCTGAGAATCCCTCCTATACCTTCAATAGCCTGGCGGACCTGGCGGCCAACATCCCCGGCACGGTCAATATCACGTTCGGCTCTCACGGCCCGCACAGTTCGCGCATGTTCGAGTTCGGCTTCTTCGGCCAGGATGACTTCCGAGTCAGTTCGAGGCTGGTCTTAAACCTGGGGCTGCGATACGACTTCTACTCCAACAACGTGGTCAAGCCGACGGGCGACGTGCCGGTCGGCATTGTGAATCCGGCCCCCGCGACAGATCTGCGCACATTCAACTTCGGGCCCGCGCGCCCGCTCGACAATCCGGTCGAGCACGACGGCTGGACCAACCTGGGGCCTCGACTCGGCTTCGCTTACGACTTCGACGGGAAAGGAAAGACGGTCGTGCGCGGCGGATTCGGCGTCCTGTTCGCCGCGCAGGTGCCGGCGCTCTACAGGCAGAGCGTGGGGCATCCGGTGGTGCCCTTCCGGATTATCTACAGCAAGGCTGAAGCCCAGCGGTTGGGAATCCGCTACCCGTTCTACTCCGAAGACGTGCTGCCGGTTGCGGAGCGGGATGTAGTCGCCAGCGGTAGAAGGCTGATCTTCTCCGCGATCGATCCCAAGCTGCAGAATCCCTACACGATGAATTTCCAGCTCAACGTGCAGCGCTCGCTCACGCCAGACCTGATGCTCGAAGTCGGCTACGTCGGCGTGCGCGGCGTGAAGTTCCCGCTGCACCGCCGGTTCAACCTGCCCGACCGCATCACGGGTGAGCGCCCGAACCCGTCGCTCATCCCTGGCGGCTTCTTCGTGGATAATTCGGAGAGCACGGTCTACCACTCCTTACAGACATCGCTGCGGAAACGCTTAACCCGCAGCCTCTCCTTCGACGCTCACTACACCTATGGAAAGGCGCTCTCCTTCTCAGGCGGAGATGTGGGGGTTTACTACGGGACGGACGTGAATGAGAACGTGATCCAGGATTTCTTCAACCTGGCGACTGATCGCGGCCCTTCAACTGGGGACGTCACTCACCGCTTTATCGGCGATACAATCTACCAGGCGCCTGAGCTAAAGAATTGGGGTTTTGCCCCGCTGCGGCACGCGATCGGAGGCTGGCAGGTCTCGGGGATCTTCACGGCGCGCAGCGGCGGCCCTGTCTTCATCACCCAGAGTTGCTTGAACTCTTATCATTGCCGCCCCGACTATGTTGGGGGGAACACTGTCCTGAAGGAGAGGTTTGAGACTGGCACTTGCCGCGCCGGAGGCCGCTGCGATGTCCAATATATCAACACAGCGGCGTTTGCTCTTGTCCCGGCGAATCAAGGCGTGGCTGTCCGCCCTGGGACTGCCGGCAAGAGCCTGGTCCGCGCCCCCGGCGCCTGGAACGTCGAGCTTTCCCTGGCGAAGAACTTCATGATCACGGAGAAGAAAAAGCTCCAGTTCCGGGCCGATATGTTTAATGCGCTGAACCACGTCAACCTTGGAGGTCCGAACGGCTCCATCAGCGGCGCGCAGTTCGGCCGGATCACTGGCGCGGGTGGCATGCGGTCGATGCAGATGGGCCTGCGATTCCAGTTCTAACTGGGTTGCAATCGCCCCCGGGCTGTCCCGACAATTCGGTAGCGGGCTGGAAATGACCGGCTCGCTACCGAGAGTTTGATACAAAGTGACAGATAGAAAACAAGGAGAGAGACAATGAATACGGCCCTGGCGCCGGCAGGAGTTGAAATCAAAGGTCCCGTCATCGGGGAGCACACAGAGATTCTGACGCGAGATGCGATAGAGTTTCTCGCCGAACTCGCCCGGAAGTTCGAGGATCGCCGACGGGAGTTGTTGGAACAAAGAGTGGCTCGACAACAGGAGATTGCCAAAGGTCGTCTCCCGGACTTTCTTCCTGAGACAAAAGAGATTCGCGAGGGCGATTGGACAGTCGCGCCAATCCCGAACGATCTGCAAGACCGCAGGGTAGAGATCACCGGGCCGGTCGAGCGGAAGATGGTCATCAACGCGCTCAACTCCGGGGCCAATGTATTCATGGCTGATTTCGAGGATTCAAACACGCCCACCTGGGAGAACAACCTTCAGGGCCAGATCAATCTGCGGGATGCAGTCACACGAACTATTTCATTTACCAGCGCGGAAGGAAAGAAGTATCAGCTCGATGAAAGAACCGGCGCCCTGTTTGTCAGACCCAGGGGCTGGCATCTGGTGGAGAAGGGACTCCTCGTGGATGGGGATCCGATCTCCGGCTCACTGTTTGACTTAGGCCTGTTCTTCTTCCACAACGCCAAAAAGCTCGTAGCGCAAGGTAGCGGGCCGTATTTTTACTTGCCGAAGATGGAGAGCCACCTGGAAGCTCGTCTGTGGAACGATGTCTTCAACTACGCGCAGGATGAATTGGGGCTGCCGAGAGGGACCATCCGCGCGACCGTCCTGATCGAGACCATCCTCGCCTCCTTCGAGATGGACGAAATTCTGTATGAGTTGCGAGAGCATTCAGCGGGGCTGAACTGCGGCCGGTGGGATTACATTTTCAGCTTCATCAAAAAATTTCGGGACCGGCCTGATTTCGTACTCCCCGACCGCGCACAGGTCACGATGGATCGGGATTTTCTCGACGCCTACGTGCGGCTCCTGATCAAGACCTGTCACCGGCGCGGGATTCACGCCATGGGCGGGATGGCGGCGCAGATTCCGATCAAGAACGACGCGGCTGCCAATGAGCGGGCGCTCTCCAAGGTCAGGCAGGACAAACTGCGCGAAGTCGCCGCCGGCCACGACGGAACCTGGGTAGCGCATCCGGGCCTGGTGGCGGTGGCGAAAGAGATCTTCGACGAGCGGATGAAGGGACCCAACCAATTGCATGTGCTCAGAGAGGACGTGAAAGTGACGGCCCGAGACCTGCTGAAGGTTCCGACAGGTGAGATTACAGAAGAGGGACTGCGCCTCAATATTGATGTCGGCATTCAGTATCTGGAATCCTGGCTGCGTGGTGTGGGGTGCGTCCCGATCTACAACCTGATGGAAGACGCCGCGACGGCTGAAATCTGTCGCTCACAGGTCTGGCAGTGGGTCAGGCATGGGGCGCGGATGAATAACGGCCGGGCCGTCACGCCGGAACTGGTCAGGAAGGCCATCGCTGAAGAGTTGGAGAAGCTTCGTGGCGCGGCCAAGTTTGAATCAGGCAGGTTCGAGCTGGCGACCAGACTGTTCGATCAGATCACTACCGGCCCTGAGTTTCCCGAATTTATGACGCTTGTTGCTTACGAACACATCGATTGAGGGTCGCTTAACCAACAAGAGCGCTTCCTTGAGGAGTCGCGCAGTCTTACTTAACTGATGTTACGCAAACAGGATCAGGAAAATTCGCTTGACACAAAACTTTTGCGCGGCAAACAAGTAGTGCTGGCAAACTCCGCGAAGCTATTTCGGGCCCCGGAGGGGCGACGGAAATTAGCCGGTGGTGGAGCCCGAGCGCAACCACCGGTACAGGTCGAAGAAGATCGTTCGCGTCCCGGCAGGGACGCCGGACCAGAATTCTCGACAGGACCAATCCCGTTCCGGCGCCCTTTCAGGGCGCGTGGTCCTGTCGTTGCGTTTCCGGTGGCTGCGCTTCGCTACGCCACCGGCTAATATCCCGCGCGCCTCCGGCGCTGGAGGAGTTTGCCAGCAGTATCAGGACTCGCCGCACTCCATACGCTCCGCGCCGAAGCGATGTACTGAACCTGATCATTGCGCCGTGTGAGGTTATGACTGGAGTAGTCTCTTATGACTGAATCGATCACTCTTTCACGCCGGGAGTTCCTGGCTGTTTCCGCCGCCTCTGTAATCGTCGCTTCGGCGGCCGATCTGCAGGCGCAGGAGAATGGGAAGCCGTGGTACGCAGTAATGCGCCGCTGCGGCCAGATCAACTTCAACGAGCGCGATCCGCTCACGATGGACGTAAACGCCTGGGCAGATTACTGGGCCTCGCTCAAAGTTGACGCCGTGCTCTTGAACGGCGGCGGCATCGTGGCCTTTTATCCCACCCAGGTATCCTATCACCACCGCAGCGAGTTCCTCGGCTCGCGCGATCTGTTCGGCGAGATGACCGCGGCCTCGAAGCGGCGCGGCCTGCGCGTGGTGGCGCGGATGGACTGCAACTACGCCTATGAAGAGGCGCTCAAGGCGCGCCCCGAGTGGTTCGAACGCAACCGCGACGGATCGCCGCGTAAACATAATGAGTCCACCTGGCTCTACAAGACCTGTATGTTTTCGCCCTACTTCATTGAGCAGATGCCGGCAATCTACCGCGAGATCAACGGGCGTTACGCGGTGGACGGCTTCTTCACCAACGGCTGGCCGAGCACGGGCGCGCTGACGGTTTGTTACTGTGAGAGCTGCCAAAAAGTTTATCGGGAGAAAGTGGGAGGGTCGCCGCCGGAACAGACCGACGCGACGAGCCGGCTTTACCGCAAATACTACGACGTTTACATGGATCGTGTGCTTGAGGTCTGGAAGCTGTGGGATCAGGTCGCTAAGGAGAAGAAGGCCGACTCGGTTTATGTCGGAAACCTCGGCGGCGGCATCCGCACGGTGAAGAACGTCAAGCGGCTGGGCGAAGTCGCCGGCTGGTTCAACGCCGATCACCAGGGGCGCTCCGGCGACACTGTGATCTGGGACTGCGCCCAGCAGGGCCGCGTCGCGCAATCGGTGATGAAGGGCCGCACGATCACCAACGTCACCGGCTCCTATAGCAACAGCCGTCCGACCTGGCGCCACGTCACGAAGTCGCCCGCCGAGGCGACGCTGTGGATGGCGCAAACGACAGCCAGCGGTATGGTACCGTGGTTCCACTGGCTCGGCGGCGCGCCCGAAGACAACCGTTGGCGCGAGGTGGGGCGTTCATTCTTCAATTGGCTGGCGGCCAACGAGCCGCATTTCCGTAACCGGCGCTCGGTAGCCGACCTGGCTGTACTCTACCCGCAAAGCTCCATCGCGTTCTACAAGACCGGCGAAAGGTCAGGAGGGCCGCGGGGAGGCGATCAATTTCAGACGAGCGATTACCTGCAAGGGCTCTACTACGCGCTGCTCGAAGGCCGCTTCTTCTTTGACTTCGTGCACCAGGAAGACCTCACGCCGGAGACGCTGAAGAAATATCGCGCGCTGCTGCTCCCAAATGCGGCCTACCTCAGCGACGGGCAGTGTGAGCAGATCATGCGGTACGCGGCGTCAGGCGGCTCCGTGTGGGCGACGTTCGAGACTTCGCGATACAACGAGTGGGGTGACCCACGGCGCGACTTCGCCCTGGCCGACCTCTTCGGGGCGAGCGTCGCCGGTCAAACAATCGGCCCCTTCGGCAACAGCTACATGCGGATTGAGCAGCGGCACGCGATCCTCAAGGATTTTGAGGGGACGGCGCTGTTGCCCGGGGCCGAAAACCGCGTGACGATTCGGGCATCGGAGCCGGCGCCGCCCGTGCTGAGCGTCGTGCCCTACTATCCGGCCTTCCCGCCGGAGATGGTCTTCCCACGAGCGCCGCGCACGGATGAGCCTGCGGCCGTCCTGCGACAGCAAGGGAATTCTCGCGTAGCCTTTTTCGCCGGCGACATTGATCGCACGTTCTGGCGTTCGGGGAACACTGACCTCAGCCAGCTGATCCAGAACTCAGTCCGTTGGGTATTGGGCGACGCGCGTCAGCCTGTGTCAATCGCCGGCGAGGGCATGGCTGAGGTCTTCGCGTGGGAGACCGAGCCGGGCTATGCGTTACACGTCTTGAATTACAACAACCCGAATATGACGCGCGGATTCGTCCGCCGCTTTTACGCCATCGGCCCGCAGCAGGTCGAATTCGATGTCGCCGCCGGGAAGAAGATCAGCGGCGTGCGGGCGCTTCGCGACGGGCGTGCGCTGCCATTCAAGCAGAGCGACCGGACAGTACGCTTCGAGGTCCCATCGGTAGTGGACTACGAAGTGATCGCATTGACATAGCACAAAGTGGGTGGAGTGTATGAAGAAGTCGTCCCTTTTCGTCGGATGGGCCTGTTTTCTGGCCGTCACATTGTCCGGCCTCTCAGCGCTCGGGCTTGGACAGGCCCAAAAGATCGGCAGCCCGGAAAAGAATCTGCCTTCCAACATCATTCAATTGACCGGCTTCGGCGAGCGCGCGTCATGGTCTCCGGACGGCAAGCGCATCGCTTTTATGAGCAAAAGCTTCGGCGACGCGTTCGAGATTGATCTCGAGAGCAAGATGATCCGCCTGCTAACCGGTCATTTCCTCCACAAAGGATTCCTTCGCGTGCAATACCTGCCCAACGGCGACTTCTTCCTGATCGGCGCGCGGACTTTCGAGGACATCCGCGCGACACGGTCGCGCGATCAGGAGATGTGGGCGTTGAAGGCTGACGCCAAAGGGCCGCCCGTACCGCTCAATCACAAAATCTCCGAAGGCGTGGCCATTTCGCGCAAGCAGATGAAGATCGCCTGGTCCAACACGCGCGGGCAATACCCCGATCAATTGGCCGAAGGCGAATCGGTCATCTACACGGCGGACATTGTCTACAAGGACGGCGCGCCCGCGCTGGAGAACAAGCAAGAAATCATCCGCGCCAAAGCGCCCGAATGCACGCTCGAAGCCCAGGACTTCCGCAACAATGATACGGAACTGGTCTATGTCTGCTACCGCTCGCCTTACGCCGACGTATTTGGCATTGACCTCAACACCCGGAAGGTCACGGTCTACCGCAAAATCCCCGACGAGTACAACGAAGTCGAAGGCATCTTCCCCGATGGCAAATACACACTCGTCGAATCGAGCCGTGAGCAGGGCGGGCCGGAGCGGCAGAATTCAAGATATATAGACATCTGGCGGTTGAAATTGGAGCCGAACAGCGCGGACTACGTCCGCATGACACATTGGGGAGAATATGAAGGCTACAAGGCGTCGAACCCGGTGGTCAGCCCCGACGGCAAGTGGTTCGCCTTCCAGTCGGCTCGCAGCCAAGATCCGGCGGGCGTCGGCTACGGGATCTTTCTTTATAAACTGAAGCAGTGATGAATACTCTGTTACCTTATGTTGTTTAGCTTTTTCCCGTATCGAAACAAACGGCATAAGAGCCATTCGGTTTAACCACAAACGCTCACGAGAGAGCGTTCAGAGTACCGGCTTCAGCCGGCAGTGCTGGGGGATCCAAGCCAGGCCGGCTAAAGCCCAATGAGGTTAAGTTAGCGATTAGTGGCGCGGACTTTAGTCCGCGCTGATGGCTGGCGCGCGGACTAAAGTCCGCGCCACTAATTGCGCCAGATGCCTAACTTAACCTCAT
>Ga0137367_10000623_pt1 | contig 26337 bp, 19 predicted proteins | sample SagtaG_14_FD_104939 | JGI IMG/M metagenome (GOLD analysis project Ga0137367, IMG submission 104939) | Vadose zone soil microbial communities from Sagehorn Ranch, Mendocino, California, USA - Sage1_L_80_16 metaG | ecosystem: Environmental > Terrestrial > Soil > Vadose zone | place: USA... | reverse complement strand
GCTTCGAGCCTTTCATTGCTTCAAGGCCCGCCTCGGCTGCTACCGGCTGGAGCGAAAGTTGCCGGGTGGGTTTGCTCTCCCACTGGAGTTCTGCGCCTTTCCACGGCGCACTCAAACAGGCTCCCAACTCTCGGCCGCGGGGCGACGCGCTGCGGGCCGGGACAGCCCGCGCGCCGGAGATGCCTCCGCTCATTCATTTATTCCTTTGCCCCTCGTCAGCGTGTAGGGACCGACCCAACGGGTGTTGTAGTGCCGCATCCACTGATCGTTGTCGAAGACGGGCCGTGCTTGTCGGCCGTAACGTTGGTCATCCATTCCATGCCAGGGCAGTGGTTCCACCTGCCAGCCGAGTTCGCAATGGAAGTCGGCGTCCTTATCCCAGCCGACGGTCGAGAGGAAGAAGTCGCGCACGAGCCCGGCCGGCTTGGGTGGTAACGACCGCGCGGCGAAATGAAGCGTCAGTTCGTCTCCGCCGTTGAGCAGCGCGAGGGTATTGTCCTGGCTGGCGATCAGTTCGTCCACCGCGCCGTAGCGCGTGCACCAACCGCTCGGAGTTATCGTCCAGTCGGCCGTCTGCCTGACCTTGGTGTAGTCCGGCGTCAACGGCAGATACCAGGGCCAGGCCTCGAACTCGCTGTAGCCGCGCCAGTGCAAATCCGTTTCGGCCGCGGCCAGCGTCGTGACGCGGGTCCCGGCGGCCTCGCGTTTTTCGAAGAGGGCGATGCGATCCCAATGAATTTCGAATGCCGAACTGAGGCGCAGTCGTCGGCTGCCGGGGGGAAGTTTGCCTGTCAGATCGACGAGGATGGTTTTGGTCTTGCCCGCGGGCGCGCCCACCACGACGTCGACCGGTCGCCAGCCACCGCCGCTCGTCTCGACTTCGAGCTGCGGGAAGGGAAACGGCAAATCCGGCGTGTGCGCGGCGGCCACGTTCGCCATCCCCCCGCCGAAGCGCAGCCAGCCGGTCAGCGCGAGCACCAGCGGGCTTTGCGCCGGAAGCGGACCAAAATCGAGCGTGACACGGTGAGGCTCGGCGAGACCACGCAGTTGGGGGCCGCGCCGCCTGGCCGGTGAAACGAACTGGCCGTCGGCCTCGGCGAGCAGCGGCGTGACGGCTGTCCCTGCCTGGTCGAACGCGTCGCGCAGCGGCCGCCGTTTGTGCAACGTCACCAGTTCGTGCGGCGGAAATGGTTTGCCCGGGCGCAGCTTGTCCGTCGTATGAACTTCCGTCTCCGGCGGATGATCCACCACCACCAGTTTCGCTTCGTCGAGGTAGAGCACTTCGCGCAGTTCCTCGGTGATTTGCAGGACGTAGTCGCCCTGGCGCGGCGCGAAGTTCGCCTCCCCGCCCAGCCAGACGAATTCCGCCGGATCGGCGTCGATGAATTGCGTGTCGCTCAGGCGCAGGCCCAGGGGCGAGGCGCCGAGCAAATCGGTGACGAAACGAAATCGTTGGCCATCCCAGGCGAAGAGGTAGGGACACGAACCGGTCGGTCTTTCGATTTCGTCGAGGACCACCGGGTGGCATTGGGTCAGCTGAATCTCGTCGTTGTTGACGAACCCGTCGAACCAGCGCACCGCTACCGAATCCACCTGGGCATGTTTGCCCACACCGATTTCGATGGGCAGACGGTGCACCGTGCGCCAGGCGCGCAGTCCTCCGCTGGTGACTTCGTAACGCACGCCCAGGCCGCTCGCGTTGGACCGGTGGCCGGCCAGGCGCAACTTGAGCTGATGATGGCTGTTGCCTCCGTCGTTGCGCAGCAGTCGCAGCCCGGCGCCGGCCACCGCCACGACCAGGTCTGTGTCGCAATCGCCGTCAAAGTCGGCCGCGGCCAGGAACTCGACCTTGCCCCGAACCAGTCGGTCCAGACCGAGCTCCTGGGTGGTCTCGCGGAAACCGACGTTGCCGCGATTGCGCCAGACGCGTAAGCCGTCACCTCCCGCCCACACGTCGAGCCAGCCATCGTTGTCGTAATCGATCAAACCAAGCTGCGTCACGTGGAAGTCACCCAGGGGGAGGCGCACCGTCGGTTTGCCTCCGCCGAAGACGATCTCGAGTTTGTTCGAAATCGCCGCCACGACGTCCGGGAGCGAATCATTGTTCAGGTCCCCGGTGGCCAGGAGCGCACTGGCCGGAAAAGTTGCGCCCAGGTTTGTGCCCACGAATGGCCCGCCCCGTTCGCGCGTGAAGACCATCGCCGGCTGGTCGTCGCGCGCGATCGTCACGTCCATCAGTTCGTCGTTGTTCCAGTCCTCGAGCAGGATCTGACAGGCCCCCCGGATCGAGGCCGGCAGACCGGAAGTGACGCTGTTCTCGGTGAAATACATGGCAAAGACGCTGCTCAGATTTCGGAAAGTCCGCATCCCCTTCCCTTCTGGCGCCAGCGCGATCAGGCCCAGCTTGCCGGTGTAATCGAAATCCAGCAGCACGCCATCCAGGGCGGAGAGCCCGCCCAACCCGGCCGGCCGCGTCACGTCGGTCACGGCCCCGTTGGTCGAGAATTTGAAGACATGGCTGCCCTGGTCGCCCAGCACAATCACATCTTCTGTCTGGTCGTTCTGGAGGTCGCCGACCAGGGCCTGGCGATAGGTGGCCCCGGCGATCCCGGGGAGCGATTGGTCCTGGGCCACGAATGCGCCGTTGCGGTTCAGCAACAGACGGAAGCCATCTCCGGCGCGCACGAACAGGCTGTTGCGCCCATCATGCGCGAGATCGATCACGGCCAACGGACCGTGGTACGCCGGAGCATCGGGCAAGCTTGCCTGGGTCGCGTCGGTAAAAACCACCTTCAGCCCTTGGGCGCGCGGTTCCTCCAGCTTGAAGGGCAGTTTGACCGCGGTGTGTTTGCAACGTTCGAAGAGGGCCAGGTCGTTGGCCGTGGCCGGCCGCTTCGCGAGAATGGCTTGGTGCTTCTTGAGTTCCTCGGCCGCTTCGGCCTGACGCCCGGCGCGCCCGAGCGATTGGCTCAGCCGATAGTGCGCCGCGGGGTGTTCCGGCTCGAATTCAATGACCGTCTGCAACTGTTGCAAGGCTTCTTCGTCGTGTCCTAACCGCTCGTGGGCCAGCGCGAGTTGGAAGTTGAGCGCGGTCACGGCCGCATCGATCTGGTGTGACTGCTCCAGCGCCTTCAGGGCCTCTTCCGCTTTGCCCAGCCGAAGATAAGCACAGCCAATCAAATAGTTGGCGGCGGCGGAATTGTGATCCACCTGCAACGCCTGTTGCGCTTGCTGAATGACCTTCTCCGGTTGATTGGCCCGAAGATAAGCGTTGGCGAGATTGAGCTGCGCCTCGGGCAGCGTCGGATTAAGCGCCAGGGCCTGCCCGAAGAGGTCGATGGCCTTCGTCGCCTCGCCCGCTTCCAGTTGGCTCTTGCCCAGGTTGGTCAGGCGGCTGAACTGGTCGGCCTCGCCCGCTTTCCGGCACCCGACGGAGAGCAGAGGAATCACCAGGACCAGCCCGAAGAATCGGGCCCACGAATCGGAGCGCGGCCGATCGCGCAGCCATGGACGATTTACGATGTACGATTTACGAGCGCAGCGCAGCGCAGATGGCCGGGCGCGCGAATCGCGTAGAGTCGCGATCACTCCATCGGAAGCTCGTAAACCGTAAATCGTAAATCGTAAATCGCTGGGCCCGGGAGACCGCCCGATCCGAATCGCGAGGTTCATGGGAAGCTCGTGGTTTTTTGTCGTTGGCCACGCAATTTGCGCCAATTGACAACTCGGTGTCAACGGTTGCAATATGCCCGGGCGCGGGGAGCGGTCGTTAATTTGGGCGAAATCATCTTGCGGATCATGGAAGAAACTAAAGACACATGAATGCTGAAACAGGCAAGCTTCAAGCGGGCGAGAGCACGCGAACCATTCGTATTCCCACCGGCAGCGTCGCCCTCGAAGGGGAGATCAGCGTCCCGCCGGACGCCGTCGGGTTGGTCATCTTCGCCCATGGCAGCGGCAGCAGCCGGCACAGCCCGCGCAACCAGTTTGTCGCCCAACAACTCCGCAAGGCGGGGCTGGGCACGCTCCTGTTCGATCTCCTCACCCAGGAAGAAGCCGCGGCCGATTCTACACCCGGTCGTCTCCGCTTTAATATGGGATTGCTGACGCAGCGGCTGGTTTGCGCCGCCCACTGGGTGGCGGAGGAAGACGAAGCACGGCATCTTCGCCTCGGCTTTTTCGGATGCAGCACCGGCGGCGGGGCCGCGCTGGTCGCCGCCGCCGACCTGGGCAAGTCCATCGGGGCCGTCGTTTCCCGCGGCGGACGTCCCGATCTGGCCGGAAACGCCTTGCGTCGCGTCAAAGCCCCGACCCTGCTGATCGTCGGGGAAAAAGACGAGCTGGTCCTCGAATTGAACGAAGAAGCCTACGAGATGCTGGACTGCGAGAAGACCGTGGCGGTGGTCCGGGGCGCCAGCCACCTCTTCGAGGAACCCCGCGCAATGGAAGAAGTGGCCCGTCTAGCCTCCGACTGGTTTCTCGAGCACCTTCAACCCTTTTCCGGCGCACGCTTCCGGCGCTAGCTCCCGGTGTACTCCCAGTTCCCAGACCGGCGCTGCGCAGGCAGAATCCTCGCGGAGCAGCTGCGGCACTTTCAAGGGCGACCCGACGTGATCGTGCTGGGGCTGCCTCGCGGGGGCCTGCCCGTCGCCTTCGAGGTGGCGCGCTCGTTGGGCGTGCCGCTCGACGTGTTCATCGTGCGCAAGCTCGGTGTCCCGCAGTATGAGGAGCTGGCCATGGGGGCCATTGCCTCCGGCGGCGTGCGCGTCCTGAACCGTTCCGTCGTGGACAAGCTGCAGATTTCGGATCAGGTCATCGACGCGGTGACCGAGCGCGAACTGGGCGAGTTGCAGCGCCGGGAGGTGCTCTACCGCGAGCAGCGTCCTCCTCTCGACCTGCGCGGGCGCACCGTCATCCTGGTGGATGATGGTTTGGCCACCGGCTCCACCATGCGCGCCGCCGTCGGCGCGGTGCGCCAACTCCAGGCCGCGCGCATTGTCATCGCGGTTCCGGTGGCGGCCGCCGAGACCTACACCGACTTTGAGGGCGAGGTGGATGAGCGAGTGTGTGTCTTCATCCCCGATCATTTCCACGCCGTCGGTCAATGGTACGCCAACTTCTCCCAAACCACGGACGAAGAAGTGCGCGAATTGCTGAATCAATCCCGCCCCGTCTGACGCCAACCCCAAGGGGCACTGCCGTTGAATTAAGCCCTCAGGACGAACCGGCGATGAGCGGTGAAGACTTTGCGCAGGGCCAGGGAAGTGGCGTCTTGAAGCTCCTGTAACTCTCCGTAGACCTCGACATTCTCCTTGTCCGGCTGGGCGGTGTCGTCCGGGTTCAGTTCGACGAACTGGTCGGTGAGGTCGTTCAGGGAGAGGTCTTCGCCCTGTTGTCGGCGCCAGCACCAGAGGGCCTGCAAGGCCGCGCCATAGGCGGCGCCTTCGCTCACCTTCACGGTGACGACTTCGGTGTTGAAGATGTCAGCCATGATCTGGCGCCAGACTTTGGACTTTGCTCCGCCGCCGGTGGCGCGGATCTGTTTTGGTTTCACGCCGAGTTGGGCCAGGCGGCGCAAGCCGTAATTCATGCCGAGGGTGACCCCTTCCATGGCGGCGCGGCAGTAATGGCTGGCGGTGAAAGTGCGGTGGGAGATGCCGATCATCACGCCGGTCCCCTCCGGGATGTTGGGGGTGCGTTCCCCTTCGAGGTAGGGCAACAACAACAATCCGTGCGAACCGGCAGGCACGCTGGCGGCCTTGCTGGCGAACGTTTCGTGGGTGTAACCGAAATCCAAGCGCATCATTTCGGTGGCGACGGTGACGTTCATGGTGCAGAGCAGGGGAAGCCAGCGGTTGGTGGAGTCACAGAAGGCGGCGATTTCTCCTTCGGGGTCGACCACCGGTTTTTCCGCGCAGGCGTAGATGGTGCCGCTGGTGCCGAAGCTGGCGGTGATGACCCCTTCGCGGGTGTTGCCGGTGCCGATGGCCCCCATCATGTTGTCGCCGCCTCCGGCGCTGACGAGGACATCGGGCCTGAGATCGAGCAGTTTGGCCGTGGAGGGTTGGAGGACGCCAGCGGGCTGGTCGCTGGAGCGGAGTGGAGGCAGCTTGCCGGCCAGGGCGGGATCGATGGCATCGAGCGCGGCGCTGGACCATTTGCGTTTGCGGATGTCGAGGAGGGCGGTGCCGCTGGCGTCGCCGTATTCCATGACTTTCTGCCCGGTGAGCCAGAAGTTGAGATAGTCATGGGGCAACAAGACGGTGGCCAGCCGCGCGTAATTCTTCGGTTCGTGCTTTTTGAGCCAAAGAATTTTCGAAGCGGTAAAGCCGGGCAAAACGGCATTCCCCAGGGCACGGATGGCTTTTTTGAAGCCGCCGAGTTTTTCGTTGATTTCCTGGCACTCGGCCGTGGTGGAGGTGTCACACCAGAGCTTGGCAGGTCGGATGACTTCGCCTGCCTGGTCGAGCGGCACGAAGCCGTGTTGCTGGCCGCTGACGCCGATGGCTTTAATTTCCGCAGGGTTGGCTTTGGCCCCGCGCAAGGCCTGACGGATCGCGGCCGCGGTGGCGTCGCGCCAGGTGTGGGGGTGTTGCTCCTTCGCGCCGGGCGGCAGGCCGGGAAGCAATTCGTAACCCTGGGAAGCGACCGCGAGGACTTTCCCGTTCTTCGCATCCACCACGAGGACTTTGGTGGACTGGGTGCCGCTGTCGATGCCGACCAGAAGTGTTCTCATAAGAAAAATGGACGGGGCGAAGCATGACGAGCGGCGACAGAAATTGCAAATTGCCAATGCAGGGACCGCCGGCATATCACTGTGGCCATGGCATCGCCTGACTTGACGATCGCGCCGCAGACGGATCCGATCGAAATCTACCGACTGCGGGACGGGATCTACGCGACCGATTTGTTGGGGGCGGCGTTGGTCTATTTTGATTTCTTCACCTGGCTGGCGGAGCATCCGTCGGACAAGGGGACCATTTGTCGCGAGTTGCAGATCGTCGAGCGTCCGACCGACGTGATGCTCACGTTGTTTGCGGCGCTGGGCCTGGTCGAGGCCAGGGAGGGGATCTTCCACGTTACGGAACTGGCCCGCGAGCACCTGGTGAAAGGCTCGCCGTGGTTCATTGGGCCGTATTACGCCTCCCTCAAGGACCGACCGGTTTGCCAGGATTACGTCACCGTTTTGAGAACCGGCCGGGTCGCGAATTGGGGCAGTTTCAAAGACGAAAAGCAATGGACCCAGGCGATGGAAGACGAAAAGTTCGCCGACCAGTTCACCGCGGCGATGGATTGCCGCGGCGTCTACCTGAGCCTGGCCGTGGCGCGGCAGCTGGATTGCCCGCATGCCACCCATTTGCTTGACGTCGCGGGTGGCTCGGGCATTTACGCCTGCGCCATCGTGGCAAAGCATCCGCATCTCAAAGCCACGGTTTTCGAGAAACCGCCGGTCGACCAGGTGGCGCGGCGGGCGATAGCGCAGCGAGGCATGGGCGGCCGGGTCGCCGTGCAGGCGGGCGACCTGCTGGCGGGAGAATTGCCCGGCGGCTGCGATCTTCATCTCGTCTCAAACGTGCTGCATGATTGGGATGAGCCGGTGGTGAAGCGGATCCTGGCGAAGTCCTTCCGCGCGCTGAAGCCAGGGGGGATGCTGGTGGTGCACGACGCGCACCTCAACGAAACCAAGTCGGGTCCGCTGCCGGTGGCGAAGTACTCAGCCTTGCTCATGCATTCGACCGAGGGCAAGTGCTATTCGCTGTCGGAGATGCGAAGTTACCTGGCCGAGGCTGGCTTCACCGGGATGCGCTTCGAGGAGACCGCAGCGGACCGGAGCATCATCACGGCGCGCCGGCCTTGACGGTCCGTCGCTGGCGGTATTGCCCGAAAAGCCACCGGCGGAAGCAAATGCGGCGGTTTGATTTGAATGAATGAACCGGCTCAAGCCGGAACGACCAGCACCAGTCGGCCACCGCGACGAGCCCAGCGGGAAAGAGAGTGGCGGCCAGTAATAACGGCCGCCACGTAACAACCAGGATTAGGCGGGACGACGGGCCTTGCGGTCCGACGCTACAGGGCAGATGCAGGTAGGAACCAGGTGCGCCCGCCTCGAGGCGGACGGCGTTTTTGTGACGATCGATTTAAGTTCCAGCATCGTCTCTCTCCTCTCTTATACGAAAGATCAGGGCGGGTCTTACAAACTTTCTTGAAAAATCTTCAGGGTCCGTCCAGCCCTCTTTGGGCTTGGTCGCGTCAGGGGTGAATGATTCAATGCCCTGGTCAGAACTGTGCGGCCGGACCATGAATCCGACGACTGTCATTGCCAATGGCCGGGAAGTGGGGGCGCGGCTGCCCTGCTCCCTGGAAGAATTCCTGGTCGCGCAGAACCTCTCTCCGCGCAGTGTGGTGGTGGAACACAACGGCCAGGCGGTGGCGCCTTCGGAGTTCAAGGAGCGGCGGGTCCAGGCCGGAGACCGGCTGGAGATCGTCAGGATTGTGGCGGGGGGGTGAGCAGCCGATACCAGTTGTCCCGTTGCCGTGGCTCGTAGCCCAGGTCGCGGATGAGCCGTTGCATGTCGGCCACGCTCATGCGGAAAGTGGTGCCCGCCTGGCTGACGACGTTTTCTTCGATCATGATGCTGCCGAGATCATTCGCGCCAAATTTCAGCGCGATCTGGCCGATCTCCTGCCCCTGGGTCACCCATGAGCTTTGGAGGTTCGGGATGTTATCGAGGTAAATGCGGGACAGCGCCTGGGTTCGGAGATATTCGTGGGCGCCGACGGTGGGGGCCTTCAGTTTCGTGTGCTCGGCCTGGAACGTCCAGGCGATGAACGCGGTGAAGCCCTGGCTCTTGTCCTGTTGCGCCCGCACCCGTTCCAGGTGTTCGAGGCGATCCTCGACGGTTTCCACGTGACCGAACATCATCGTGGCGGTGGACGCCAGTCCGAGCCGATGGGCCACGTCCATCACTTCCAGCCAATCGTCGCTCATTGCCTTGAGCGGGGAAATCCGCTGACGAACGCGATCCACCAGGATCTCGCCGCCGCCGCCGGGAATCGAGCCGAGCCCCGCCTTGACGAATTGCGACAGGATCTCCTCCAGCGGCAAGCCGAACACCTCCCGGAAATGGACGAACTCGCTCGGGCTGAATCCGTGGATGTTGACCTGGGGGAACTTCGCCTTGATGTGGGAAAGCAGGTCGAGATACCACTGGAGGGACAGTTTGGGGTGATGCCCGCCTTGCATCAGGATCTGCGTGCCACCCAAAGCGACGGTCTCTTCGATCTTCCGGTCCATCTCGGCGAGAGTGATGACGTAGGCGTCGTCGTCTTTTTCGGTGCGATAGAAGGCGCAGAATTTGCAATAGACGTTGCAGATGTTCGTGTAGTTGACGTTCCGGTCGACGAGGTAGGTGACGATCTGATTGCCCTGGCCGTGGTAGGCGCTGGCCTTGGCCAACTGTCGTCGCCGATCGGCGAGGGCCCCGAGTTCCTCCAGGGGCAGAGCGTAAAGCCGCAAGGCCTCGGCCTGGTCGATGCGCCGGCCATCCCAGACCTTCTGCCGCAAGGCATCCAGCGATGTCTCTTCGGTCACGGCCAAAGCTTAGGGTGCCTCCGGCAAAAGCCAAATGGATTTGCCTTCAGCTCGATGGCCTTAATCGGTCCAGCGCTTCCTGGAAGTCTGCCGGCCACGGCGCCCGGAACGACTTCTTCCGGCCCGTGCGCGGGTGAACGAACGACAGCTGGTGGGCGTGCAGGAGGACGCGCGGGGGGCGATAGCCGGTGCGTTCCGCCAGGCGTTTCGTCTGCTTCGACCCATAGGTCTCGTCGCCCGCGATGGGGAAACCGAGGTGCAGGAAGTGCACGCGGATTTGATGCGTGCGGCCCGTGTGGAGCCTGGCTTCGACCAGGGCGGCCTCCCGTAACCGCTCGACGATTTTATAACTGGTCCAGGCTTGGCGTCCCTCGCCCCGGCTCACCGCCATTCGCTTGCGATGCGACGGATGGCGCGCGATGGCCGCCTGGATTTCCCCCGATTCCCGCGGAGGATGGCCGCAGACGATGGCGAGGTAACTCTTCTGCACGGTCTGTCCGGCGAATTGGTCACTCAGGACCTGGTGGGCCTGGTCGTGCTTGGCGATGACGAGGCAGCCGCTGGTCTCCTTGTCGAGGCGGTGCACGATACCCGGGCGGGCCACGCCGCCGACGCCACTGAGGCGGCCCCGGCAGTGATGGAGCAGGGCGTTGACCAGGGTGTGTTCCTCGTGGCCGGCGGCCGGATGCACGACGATGCCGGCCGCCTTGTTGAGGACCAGCAGGTCGTCGTCTTCGTGGAGAATGTCGAGCGGGATGTCTTCGGCCTGGGCATCCGCCGGGCGGGCTTCGGGCCAGTGGACGGAAATCGCTTCGCCCGCCCGCGGCTGATGGGTGGGTTTGACGGATCGCCCGTTGATCTGGATGTGTCCCTGGTCAATCAGCCTCTGAATGGTGCCCCGCGAGACGGCGGGGAAGCGGGCGGAAAGGAATTTGTCGAGCCTTTCGCCGGGCAGCGACTGCTCGACGATCAAGTTTTCGGTGCGTTCGGCGCGGCTCATCTCCGGTCGGTCACTCAAGGAATTTATTTCGGGGACGGCGGGATTGGTTCCGGTTTCCCGTCACGATTCTCCCAGGACAGGATGAGCAGCAGCCCCACCCCGATGCAGATCGCGCTGTCCGCCACATTAAAGGCCGGGAAACTTGCCGGCTCGCCATTCCGCCGAACGAGGTAGAAGTAGAGGAAATCAATCACGTGACGGCGTCCGGGCAGCAGACGGTCGATCAGGTTTCCCACGATGCCGCCGAAGATCAACCCGAGCGAGACCTGTCCGCCGAGCGTGTGGATGTTGAAATGGTGGCGCGTGAAAAACAGGACGACCAGGGCGAAGCCGGCGATGATGGCCAGCGCGCCGTTGTTGCCACTGAACATGCTCCAGGCCGCGCCGGTGTTGCCCCAGTGCACCAGTTTGAAAAAGCCGGGCACGATGGTCTTCTCTTCGGCGAACCCGAGATATTTTAAGACGAGCAATTTGGTCAACTGGTCGAGGAGGAGGATGCACAAAGCCAGGTTGAGGATGCGCCAGTTGGAGTGTTGTTTCATGAGAACAATCGGCGGGCTGTTTAATTCCACGTCAGGCAAAAGACAAATCAAATCCGTCTTTTGAATTGCCCCAGCGAGAGCGCTGTCCAATAGTAGCTTCGCGACCCCAGACGATGCCTCTGCGGCGCATCGCCGTGGCCGAATAAATTATGCGACGCGCCAGTTTCCACTTGACCAGGCGGCTTCCGGAAGTCGGATCCCGCCACCGAACCGGCGGGAGCCAATTGGGCGCGTGGCTGGCTGGTCCGGCGCGTCCGGGCGCCCCAGGGCAAAGATCGACGTTTGATTTGCACTGGCCGTTTGCCATCCACGCGACACGATTTCTCTCGGTCGTTCTCGCGGTTCAACTCCTGGGGGCCGCGGCGGCAGACCTCACGCAACTTCCGCCTGCGGCTGCGCGTGCGGTCGATTTCGTGCAGGACGTCCAGCCCATCTTCGCGAAGAGTTGCTACGGTTGTCATGGTTCGCAGCGGCAGGAAGCCGCCTTCCGGCTCGACGCGAAGGAGATTGCCTTGCAAGGCGGCGACCTGGGGCCGGCGATTGTTCCGGGAAAAAGTTCGGAGAGTCTGCTGGTGCAGTTGGTGGCCGGCGCGGTCGACGGCAAGGTGATGCCCAAGAAAGGGGATCGATTGAGCGCCGAGCAAATCGGCCTGGTGCGCGCCTGGATCGACCAAGGCGCTCACTGGCCGGACAGCGCGTCGGTCAAAGTCGCCAGCAAACGGGACCATTGGGCCTTCCGAGCGCCGGTTCGCCCGCCTTTGCCGCCGGTCCGGAATCGGTCCTGGGCCCGCACGCCGATCGACCCGTTCATCCTGGCCCGGCTGGAAAAGGAGGGCTTGAAACCCTCACCGGAAGCGGACCGCGTCACGCTCATTCGGCGGCTCTCCCTGGATTTGCTCGGCCTGCCGCCGACGCCGGAGGAAGTGGACGCGTTCGTGGACGATCGATCGGCAGACACCTACCGGAAAGTTGTCGAGCGGCTGCTCGCCTCGCCCCACTACGGTGAGCGCTGGGGGCGCCATTGGCTCGACGCCGCCCGTTACGCGGACAGCAACGGTTACGAGAAGGATCGCGCCCGATCGATCTGGGCGTATCGCGATTGGGTGATCGGCGCGTTCAACCGCGACCTGCCATTCGACCAGTTTACCCTCGAGCAACTGGGCGGGGACTTGCTGCCGAACCCGACGCTTGAGCAGCGCGTGGCGACCGGCTTTTTGCGCAACTCGATGCTCAACCAGGAGGGCGGCATCGAGCCGGAACAGTTTCGCGTCGAAGCCATGATCGACCGCATGGATGCGGTGGGACGCGCCTGGCTCGGTCTCACCATCAACTGCTGCCAGTGCCATAACCACAAGTTCGATCCGATCTCCCAGAAGGAGTATTACCAGTTGTTCGCCTTTCTGAACAACGACGACGAACCGTTCCTCGAAGTGCCGACCCCGGAGCAGCAACAACAGCGCGAGGCGATCCGGCGGGAAGCGCGCGCGCTCGAGGATCAGGCGATGGGCCAGGCCACCAATCTCGTCGCGCGCCTGGCAGCCTGGGAACGGAGCATCGCGGAGGCGGCCGGCGATTGGACCGTGCTGGACCCACAGGAGGTGCTGAGCAATCCGGTCAAGTACGAGGAACAAAGCGACCATTCCTTGCTTGGCGGCGGCGATGTCTACGCGGAAGTCACCGCGAAAATCTGGGCCGAGACGACGCTGACCAACCTGACCGGTTTCCGCCTGGAGGCCTTGCTGCATCCGAACCTGCCCTACGGCGGGCCGGGCATTCTCGGCAAAGGCACTTTTCATCTGGCGGAGTTTACGGTGGAGGCCTGCGCGGCCGGGAATCCGACGGTGACGAACCAGGTGAAGTTTCGACGCGCCCTGGCCGATGCCGAGCCGGAGGGCTTCAGCATCACCAATGCGATCGATGGCGACACGTCAAAAGGCGGCTGGTCGAATGAATTTGGTCCGAGCCGGAGGAATCATGAGCGACGCGCGGTCTTCGAGTGCGCCGAGCCTTTGGCGGGTTTTCCGGGCGGCACGAAACTGCTCTTCACGCTTTACATGCGCGGATTGAAGGACACGAAGCTCGAGTGCGCAACCATCGGTCGCCTCCGTTTGAGCGTGACGACCCGGCCCGGCCCGCTGGCGGTGGATCCACTGACGCCGGCGGAGCGCGGGCTGCTGGCCATTCCCGCGGAGCGGCGCGCGCCGGAGCAGGTGCGCGAGTTGTTCCATGTTTTCCGGCAGCACGACCCGGCGTTGGCCTCGGCGACCAGGGCGATCGACAATCTCTTCACGAACTGGCCCTACGCCGCCACCACGCTGGTGTTGCAGCAACGCGCCGAGCCGCGGGTCACCCGCGTGTTCAAACGAGGGGATTGGCAGAAACCGACCGAGGCCGTTCCGCCGGGTGTGCCTTCGGCGCTGCATCCGTTCCCCACCGACGCGCCGCACAACCGGCTCGGCCTGGCCCAATGGATCGTGGATCGCCGCAACCCCACCACGGCGCGCGTGATCGTGAATCGCATCTGGCAGGCCTATTTCGGACAGGGCTTGTTCACCACACCGGAAGACATCGGCACGCGGGTCGACCCGCCGTCGCACCCGGAGTTGCTCGATTGGCTGGCCTGCGAATTCATGGACCCAACGGTCCCGCTCTTGTCATCAAACGGGGCCGGGGTCAAAGCGGACGGCGCGGCGGCGATTCCTTCCTCGGTCGATTGGACAAAGCAACGCGGTCAGCCCTGGTCCTTCAAACAGATGCACCGTCTCATCGTGAACTCGGCGACTTACCAGCAATCCTCGCGGCTCACCCCGGCTCTCTCTCAGCGTGACCCTTACAACCGCCTGCTGGCGCGTGGACCGCGCTTTCGCGTCGAGGGGGAAATCGTGCAGGACATCGCCCTTTCGGCCAGTGGATTATTGAATGCGCGGGTGGGCGGTCCGAGTGTCTTTCCGCCGATTCCCGGCAGCGTGGCCGATCAAGTTTATGGCGGCTTCTCGTGGCCGGAGAGCAAGGGGGGGGATCGCTATCGGCGCGGCATGTATACATTTTGGAAGCGGTCGTTGCCCTTTCCCACCCTGGTGGCGTTTGATGCGCCGACGGCGGAGACGTCCTGCACGCGCCGCGTTCGCTCGAACACGCCGGTGCAAGCCCTCACGACTTTGAATGAGAAAACCTTCGTCGAAGCCGCCCAGGCCATGGGCCTGCGCGTGTTGCAGCAGGGCGGGCCGGACAATTCCAGCCGCGCCCGCTTCGCCTTCCGCCTCGCCACCGGGCGCGCTCCGACGGACAAGGAATTGAAGTCACTGCTCCACTTTTGGGAGGAACAGTACCAGTATTTCGAGAACCGCACCGCCTCGGCCCTGAGCGTGGCATTGGCCGATCCGAAAAATGTTCCGCCCGACGTGAATGTTCATAAAGTTGCCGCCTGGGCGACGGTGAGCCGGGCCATTTTGAACCTGGATGAGACGGTGACCAGGGAGTGAGGGACGCAAATACCCACGTTGAGCGCGCCATGAAGTGTAATAGGGAACTACGCACCGAAGCTGCCAAGTACATCACCCGCCGCTGGTTCCTCCAGCAATGCGGCGTGGGACTGGGGTCCATCGCGCTGGCGTCGTTGCTGGGCGGGCGTGAAAGCTTTGGCGCCGCGGCCAGGCCGGCGGCCGTCGACCCGTTGGCGCCGCGACTGCCGCATTTCCAGAGCAAAGCCAAACGGGTCATTTACCTCTTCATGGGCGGGGCGCCGTCGCAACTCGATTTGTTCGACCACAAACCTTCCCTGAAAAAATACAACGGCCAGCCCGTGCCCAAGGAAGTCGTGATGGGTCAGAAATACGCCTTCATCAAGCCGGACGCGGCGCTCTTCGCCTCGGAATTCAAGTTTGCCAAACATGGTCAATCTGGCGCGGAGTTGTCGGAAGCGCTGCCGCACCTGGCGGAAGTCGTGGACGAACTGGCGATCATCAAGTCCATGACGACCGACGCCTTCAATCATGCGCCCGGCCAGGTGCTGATGCAGACAGGCTCGACACAATTCGGGCGGCCATGCCTGGGTGCCTGGACGCTCTACGGCCTGGGAAGCGAAGCGCAAAACCTGCCGGGATTCGTCGTGCTCAATTCCGCGGGCGGTCTGAGCGGAGGCGCGGCGCTCTACGGCGGCGGCTTTCTGCCGACCGTCTACCAGGGCGTGCCGTTCCGCAAGAGCGGTGACCCGGTCCTGTTCCTCTCCAATCCCGCCGGGATCACAGACCGGATGCAGCGACGCACGCTCGATCTGATCAAGGACCTTAACGAACAGCACCTCGATGCGGTGGGGGACCCGGAAATCGCCACCCGCATCAATTCCTTCGAGATGGCCTACCGGATGCAGGCCAGCGCCCCGGAGTTGATGGATGTGTCCAAGGAATCCCGCGAGACGCTGGAAATGTATGGAGCCGAGCCTGGCAAACCGTCTTTCGCCATGAACTGTCTGCTGGCGCGGCGGCTCATCGAACGCGGGGTGCGTTTCGTGCAACTTTTCCACGAAGGCTGGGATCACCACAGCGAAGTGGCCAACGGCATCCGCGAGCAGACCAGGAAAACCGACCAGGGCAGCGCCGCGCTGATCAAAGACCTCCGGCAACGCGGTCTCCTGGCTGACACGCTGGTGATCTGGGGCGGGGAATTCGGGCGCACGCCGATGGTGGAGGCGAACTCGGACTTCGGGCGGAAACTGGGCCGCGATCATCATCCGCAGGCGTTCACCATGTGGCTGGCCGGCGGCGGCATCAAACCAGGCGTGACGATCGGCCAGACGGACGAGTTCGGTTTCCACGTCACCCAGGACAAAGTCCACGTCCATGATCTCCATGCCACCATCCTCCACTGCCTCGGCTTCAACCACGAGAAATTGACCTACCGTTTCCAGGGCCGCGATTACCGGCTGACGGACGTTCATGGTCAGCTCGTGGAGCAGATCCTGGTTTGAGCACTTCCTTTTTGCACTTCGAGGGCGCGGCCGCTAACGTCGGACCTCGTGAGCATCGCGACCAGGACCGGGGATTCGGGGACGACGGGGTTGATGTACAATCGGCGAGTGCCGAAGTGTCATCCGCGAGTGGAAGCCTACGGCAGCGTCGATGAACTCAACGCCGCGATCGGCCTGGCGCGAGCCACGGCCGAGCCGGATTTCATCCGCGAGAACCTGCTCGTGGTGCAGCAGGATCTCGTCATCCTGATGGGTGAACTGGCCACGCTGGTCGAGGATCTGCCGCGTTACCTCAAGGACGGCCATCAACTGGTGGCGCCGGGGATGACGGCCAAGCTCGATCAATTAGTGCGGCATATGGAATCGAAGGATATTTCGTTCAAAGGGTGGGCCACGCCCGGGGCGAATCCAAGTTCGGCCACGCTGGACGTGGCCCGCACCGTCTGCCGTCGCGCCGAGCGGCGCGCCTGCGCCTTGCAGGAGGTCGATCAACTCCGGAATGGCGACATCCTCGTCTACCTCAATCGCTTGTCGGACACGCTCTGGCTCATGGCCCGCTGGGTGGAGACGCAGGCAGACACCGGGCGCCTGCGGTCGAGCGAAGAGGCCTAGCTTCATTTCCACCACATATGTCTCACTCATTTTCCTTCGGCAAAATTCAGTTCGATGTCGCCCTTGGCCCGGCCGCGGTTCGCGCGCCGCGTGATCCCGAAGCGCCGTTTTTGCTGGCCGTATTGGGCGACTTCACCGGGCGGGCCAACCGTGGAGTGGTGGAATCGATGGCCGGGCGCCGTCCGATCAGCGTCGACTGCGACAATGCGGAGCAGGTGATGGCCCGTCTCGGCGCGCGCTTGCGTCTGCCGTCACCGCGCGAGCCGGGCGCGACGATGGAGCTGCGGTTTGGCTCCATGGATGATTTTCACCCGGACCAGCTCTTGAAGCAGGCGGGCCCGCTTGCGGCATTAGTTCAGGTGCTCCGGCGATTGAAGAATCCAGCCACGGCCTCCGCCGCCTTGCTGGAGGGGCAACGTCTGCTCGCCGGTGACCTGACGCCGGCTGCTCCCGTGGTGAGCGCGGAATCGGCGGAAGATACTTTGGCGCGATTGATCGGAGGCACTCCACCGACGCCGCCCTCTTCTCCCACCACCGCTTCGTCCGGCATTGATCTCGGCGCTTTCCTCAAACAAATCGCCGCGCCCATGGTGGTGCCGAAGGTCACAGCGGAACAGTCCGCGGCGACGGCGGCAGTCGAAGCCGAACTGGCCACGCAACTGCGAGCGATCCTGCACCACCCCGAGTTTCAAAACCTTGAGGCGGTCTGGCGTGGACTCGATCGCTTGGTGCGGGAATATGGCGCCGAGGCCAACCTCAAGCTCCATCTGCTGGACGTGACGAAAGAGGAATTGACGGCGGATTTGAAGGCGCAAGAGAACCTGGAGCAAGCGGGGTTGTTCCCGACGCTGCGCGACCAACCCTGGGCTGTGTGGATCGGAGATTACACGTTTGGCGACTGCGCGGAGGAGATGGAAGTGCTCGGTCGGATGGCCAACATTTCGGCCAGACTCGGCACGGCATTCGTGGCCGGTGCCAGCCCACATCTGGTCGGCTGCGATTCATTGGCCTTGCATCCCGACCCGGACGATTGGATCCACCCGATGTCGGCCGAGGGACGCGAAGCCTGGGCGGCACTGCGCGGGCTGCCGGAGGCATCGCATGTCGGCCTGGCGTTACCGCGGGTCCTGCTCCGCCAGCCCTACGGGAAAGGGAGCGACCCCATTGAAGCCTTTGCTTTTGAGGAACTCGCCGGCGACCCGCGGCACGAAAGTTATCTTTGGGGCAATGCGGCTTTCGTCTGCGGCGGTTTGCTGGCCGACGCGTTTCGGGCGGAGGGTTGGGAATTGCGGGCGGGCGGTCCGGGCGAGATCAACGACCTTCCCGTCCACCGGTTTACCCAGGACGGCGAGACGAGAGTGCAGCCATGCGCGGAGGTCTGGTTCTCAGAGCGAGCCGGGGATCGAATTTTGAGCCAGGGCCTGATGCCGCTGCTTTCCATCAAAGGTCGTGGCGCGGTTCGCCTGGCGAACATGCAGTCGGCCGCGCGTCCCTCCCAGCCGCTGTCTCTGCGCCAGGGTTAGCCATGCTGGGGGTCCCGGGGGCGTGTGAGACATTTGCCCTTTGCAATCGTGTCAGCGGATGTTAAACCATTCGGCGCTGGCTGGTGCGAATGAATCGTCCAAACACCCTCACCTTGCGTTTGTCGGGATCTACCTCAGCCCGGACCGAGGCTGCCGATGAGCGCACTTGACCAAAAATTGTGACACTCCAGGAACTGCCCGAACTGCGCCGCAAAACGGAGGCCATCGCCCGTCTGCTCCATGAACAGCTCAAGCAACATTTGGAGACCCTTCGCCCCTTGCTCTCTCCGGAGCGCGTTTTTGGCCGGCACGCCGGCGGCAGGACCGAAGTGCCGGGGGCGGACCGCGCGCTGGGCGAGTTGCAGCAGTCCTACCGGGATTTTTCCGCCAAGCCATTTGATCTCCCGGTCGAATTTGATCCGCATTGGCTGACCCTGGTGGGCAATCGACTCGAGTTGTATCCGTGGGAATACGTTCACGAAGCCAAAGCCAACGCCGAGGCCAGGCCCATCACCATGACCAGCCCGCTGCGGTGGATCCTGAGCTACACCTCAAACTATTCGGTGACGCAGGCCAGGCAGGTTCTGACGGGCAAAGAGCAGCGCCGGCCGGAATATTTGCGCCAGTTTGTGGTCAACGCGCTGGCGGTGCAACTGGTCGTCTCGCGCTTCCCAGGCATCGCGCAATTGTGCTCCGACTTGCGTTACGATCTGAAACCCGCGACTTCAAGTGAACTGCCAAAACTGCCATTGGTCACGATCACCTCCTGTCTTCCCTCCTTCCGCCCGGCTGATGACCTGATCCTGGCGGCCACGGCGTTTTCGGGGGTTCCGGCTTTCATCGAACTGGTGGATCTCGATGCCATCAAAAGCCCAAAGGATACGCTGAAGGAAAAGTTGGAAGAATTGACGCGCTGACTCCGCTTCCCGGCTTGCAACAAGCGGCACGGCAGACTTCGTCGAGTCAATGTTGGCGCGTCGCATGGATGCGGGCAGGCCCCGGACCTGCTTCACCGTGTTGACGGGCTTGCCGCGTTTGAGCATTGTCGGGGCATGGGTGATCAACCAATCGGAGCCGCGACGCTTCCTCAGGCTTTAAACCGCGGGACCCTTAACCAAACGAACACGCGAGCTCCGGTGCCGATCGGGGTAGGCCAGGGCCAGGCCAGTGGAGCCAGCGGCCAACCGCTGGCAGGCGCGCCGCCGCCAGCTCTCGGGCAACAAGTCGTGGATTTCGCGCGGCAACAAATCGGGCAGCAAGTCGGCGACGGCGAATGCTTCGCCCTGGCCGATCAAGGGTTGCGCCACGCCGGTGCCGGGAGCGCGGAGGACTTCGGCCCGGTCGGGAACGACACCGACTACCGGTGGAGCTCCCAAACCGTGAATCCGGCGGACGCGCAGCCGGGAGACATCATCCAGTTCCGGAATTTCACCATCAACACTCGCACGGACCGTCCCGATGGATCGTGGCAGACCAGCCGGGAGGGGCGCCCGCATCATACCGCGGTGGTGGTTTCAAATGACGGCGCGGGGAATTTGACCCTTCTCGAACAGAACGTGCAGATCGGTGGGTCGACGGGGCAACGGCAGAAAACTGTCCGCCAAAACCAGATTCCCACCTCTTCCGGCACCCGCCGGGACGGCACCTCGACGATCACGGTTCAGCTCAGCGGCACGATGGTTATCTACCGGCCGGTGGCGCGACCGGCGCGCCCCCCTGCAGCCGGCGGTGGCAGCCGTGCGCCCACTGGCCACAGAAGACGCCGCTAACAATGGTGCGCGCGCGCGATCAGTTCTTGATTCTTGAAATGCTCAGGCAAAGGGAAAGCGCGGCAACCGGATCGAGTGGAGCGGGTCCTGTCCAGGAGAAACCGGTGTTGCTGGAAGCGATCAATCTGACGCTGCGCACGATCGAATGCCGGGCGACGCTCTACCGGGACTTGCTCGTCGCGGTGAGCCTCGTCTCGGCTACATCGGTCCTGACCGCGCTGCTCTGTTGGCGCGGCTTGCCGGTGGCAGGTTTGATTTTGATTGTTCCGCTGGCGGGAGGATTCCTCCTGCATGACACTCGACGAGTGCGCTGGTGGTTCGAAGCAATTCTGCAAATGCGCCGGGAACGTGGGCTCGACACCGAGCTCTTTCTTGAAACGATCGGGCAGTTCAAGCACGTTCCATCCCGTTCGTTGCAGGGGATGCTCCTCATGTTGGCGCCGGACGAGGGTTGGGGAAGGGATTCGGAGCGGCCGACGGTCCCTGGCGAAAGCTGGCCAGCCTCTCCATTGCGTGCCGCGGAGTGGAGAATCCTGGCTGCGACAACAGTGCTGACTGTCGCTCTCTCCTGTCTGGCCGTCGCGGCCGCCGGGTGGCGGCTCTGGCTGTTGGTCCCGGCGGGTGGGCTGGCGATCCTCTGCGGTTTCCTGAGACGACGATAGGGACGTTCGTAGTTCCGCCTTGAGGCGGCACCGGCCGGCTAAAGCCGGGACGACAAACCTCCTACGCTGTGCTGGAACTTGTGGACGCTCGCAATTTACGCACGGAGGCGACGACTTTGGCGATGGCGTAATCGATTTCTTGCTCGGTCGTGAATCGCCCCAGGCTGAAGCGGATGCAGGAGTAGGCCTCGTCGTCGGTCAGTCCGATGGCCTTGAGGACATGGCTGGGACCCGGCTGGCCGCTGGAACAGGCGGACTTGGTGGAGACGGCGATGTCGTGCATGTCCCGGATCAGGGTTCGCGCATCCACGCCACGAAAACCGATGTTGGTGGTATTGGGCAGGCGATTCTGTCGATCGCCGTTGATCCAAATGTCCGGGATTTCTGCCAGCAACGAGTTTTCCAGCTTGTCCCGCAGCCGGCCAACACGTTTGGACTCTTCCGCCATTTCCAGTTTGGCGATCCGACAGGCTTCACCGAAACCGACGATGCCGGGCACGTTGAGCGTGCCGGCCCGCAAACCGCGTTCCTGTCCTCCACCGACGATGAGCGGCTCCAATTCGATCCTGGGTTCACCGCTGCGGATGAAGAGCGCGCCGACGCCTTTGGGCCCGTAAAGCTTGTGGGCCGAGAAGGCGGCCAGGTCAATTCCCATGGCGCGGACATCGACCGGGATCTTGCCGGCGGCCTGAGTGATGTCTGAGAAGAACAAGGCGCCGGCCGCATGGGCAAATTCAGCGACCTGGCGGACAGGATGAATATTGCCGATTTCGTTGTTGGCGAGCATGAGGCAGATGCACGAAGGGTGTGCTTGACGCAAGGCTGATTCGAGTGCCGACAGTTCGATCTTGCCGGCACGATCCACCGGAAGGCAGGCCACGTTCATTTTGAAATGGCTCTCCATCCATTGGCAGCACTCCAGCACGGCTTGGTGCTCGGCGGCGCTCGTGAGGATCCTTTGGACTGGCTGCGAAAACAAAAGACCCTTCAGCGCCGCGTTAATGCTCTCGGTCGCTCCGCTGGTGAACAGGATCTCATCTGGCCTGCTGTTGATGAGGGCGGCGAGATTGCCTCTGGCCTCATCAACCGCTTCGGCAGCTTTCCATCCGAAGGCATGCTCACGACTCGCGGGGTTGCCGCAATCGGCCTCCAAGAATGGGAGCATCGCGTCGCGGGCGCGCGCATCGACTGGCGTTGTGGCATCATTGTCGAGGTATATCATGGACGGACAGCGGACCCAGGCAAGCCCAAGGGCGCAGGTGACTGTACCGAGAACTATTTACACGAAAGTCACTCGCATAGCACGGCTTGACTCCATTCTTGAAACCACTCATGTGTGGTAGTTCGCGGGCACGTCTTCTTAGCGACCTCGACAAACCTGCTTGCCAACTCGCACAGCATCTTGTTCAAGTCGTCGTGTGAAATCCATTCCTCAGAGGGATTTGGGACCCACTTGGTTCCACTTAAGCACTGGATCCTGATTCTCTCGTCATGTTTGTGGAAAATCAGCGTACGTTCAATACCTTGCTCATAGAAGTCGATCTGGAAGTCCGTTTTGGAAGCGGAGCGCAGGGAAGCTAGTGCTTCGGGCAATTGTTCGAGTAGAGTAAGCAAATCAGTTGAAACGTCAACGGGCCAGGGAGATTGCCCGAACCCTTCTACGTGAAAATGAGCTTGGCCCGACGAGGCTAAGTGATGGCAAATGTCTCGTAACAAACTCCGGATGTCGTCTGTCTCGGGATCGTACTCAACATCGGTGGTGTCGACCAGGCGAGGTTCTTCAGAGAGCTCGACCTTCAGTTGCATTTGGAACATAGGTAAAAGTGAAAACGCGTGACTAGGAAGTTGAACTCGTAATCACGGAGTTTATCAAGTGCATTTCGAATCTTCGGTCGTATCTGAATCCTTGGTAATTGGATAGGCAGTCCGGTAGCTCCCGTCATCTTTTGGAACAAGTAGGGCGTGTGTCGCCGGCACAATCGACCCGTCCGGTCTAATCACTTGCCCCAGGCCGGGGGGAATAGGAACCACAACTGGGCCTTGTATGCCCGGGCGTTGGCCGGCAAGAAAACTTGCGGCTGCAGCATTGTTCAACCATTGGCCTTGGTTATTGCCAGTTCCTCCGGCACGCCCAGTCAGCGCAGTCGTATTCTTCGACCCCTGACCATGAGTGGAGAACGTGTGGCCCCACGTCGGAGTGCTTTTGGGGTTGGACCAATTCAGGCCGGCAAGGCCGAACGGATCTACCCAATTGATTGGGTTCTTCGCATAAGCATAGAAGTTCAGCCCTCCACTCAAGAGCCCAATTGGATCTTGAGAGATGTAGCGGCCTGTTTGAGGGTCATAGAACCTAAACCTGTTGTAATGAAGGCCACTCTCCGGGTCGAACCATTGGCCGGGAAAGCGAATCTGGCAATCGACGGTATTAGGCCGCCCACTCCGTGCTTGGCCCCAAGTGGAGTGGCTTGATCGCCAGACTATACGTCCAGCCTGATCGAGCATTTCGCGGGGTGTTCCCAGGTGATCAGGCACAACAGAATAGATGTCGTCATTCTGCAATTGGCACAGTGGTGCAAGATTGGTACGATCGAAAATCCAAGTACTTCTGAGGGTATCATTCTCAAGCTCATGCAAGATCACATGGCCGTCCCACACAAATCGAGCGTGGACCCCAGGACCTTCTTTAGAGATGCGACGTCCCAATGCGTCGTATCCGTATTTCCATACTTGGCCCTCCGGCGTGCGTACGGAACGAAGCTGATCGAGTGCGTCCCAAGAATATTCCCATTGGCAAGTGCTCGGGCCGTCGACGTTCTCAACTTTCCTGACGAGACGGCCTTGATCGTCGTAGAAGTATTGAGTTCGCCCCTTCTGGAGCAGGCGATCACCTGGCCCATACAAGACCAGGTTGCTCCCAGATGCACAGTCGCCACTTGCCATACTTGTTGGATTACCTGCAACGTCGTAGGCAAATTGTTCAGCCGGGAACCTCTCATGGATGGTGGCAAGAATGCGTTCCGCCGGATCATAATTGTAACTGAGTTCACCCCAGTAGCCGTCATGGATCGATAACACAGCGCCACTTCGGTCATAGGCGTAAGCGCGGTTGACCATCGGCCTGGCCGTAGAGATAGGGGAGAGAATGTCCGCTGGGAACCCGCCCATGCAGACCCGCTGCTCAATCAATCGGCCAAGTTTGTCGTACTGCTGTTGCAGACGTACGTTCCCTGGCATGAGCCTGGAAATCTCATCACCGCGGCCGTTTCGGGCGAACTCGAAAGAGTGACGCTCGTTTACCACCAATTTCGTCAACCTGCTGTTCGCGTCAACTTCGTATCTTGCCTGGTGCCCCAGACTTGTCCCCGTCCGGATCACGTTCCCAATGGCATCGTAAATGGTTTCCACGGCGAACCGCCCTTGTACTTCTCTCGTAATGCGGCCCAGAGAGTCACGCTGGAATGTGACTGCTGCGTCCGGGTTGACAGCCGCGACTAAGTTGCCGAGAGCGTCGTATTCGAAGGCGAGCCTAGTCTTATCCGGGAGTACCTGCCCAATCAGTCGTCCGAGTAGATCCCGGTTGAGAGCAATTCTTTCCGCGTTTCGATTAACGAAGCCGATGCAGTGCCCCGCCGGGTCGTATTCAAAACTGTGCTCGCGGCCATCGAAGCAGCGTTCACGGACCACCCGGCCCGCGGCATCGAAGAAGAGCGTGTATGCCTCCCCGTTCTCTTTGATCACCTGCTCCAGTCTCTTTGGTTCGGTTCCCCACCGGTATTTGACAAGTTCGCCCGTCCGCCTAACCATCTCCAGCAACCTCCGGCAGGGACCGTAACGGTACGAAGTGGTATGCCCGTTGCCGTCCGTGAAGCTTTTAAGGTTCCCTGCGGAGTCGTAAGTAAAGTTAAGTTCGGTAGAGTCCGACAGGATCAGTCTTGTCATCCTTCCCAAAATGTCGTAGTGAAATTGTAGGCTCTCACTTGAGGGGCCAGATGTTTCCACAACCCGCCCGTAGTCGTCTAATCGGTAGCGAGTGGTATGGCCCATCCAATCAATCGTTTCAAGCAGGATGCCAGTCGCGGAAAATTTCTGCCTTTGTCTTCGACCATCTGCGGACAGGACAGCGACGAGATTACCGGACGAATCGTATTCCGCAGTATATCGACATCCTAGCGGATCTTCCGTAGCCACCAAGCGACTGTTGCCATCGTATTCCCGTCTCCAAGTACCTCCTAACGGGTCGGTGAGCGTCAGCGGAAGGTGCTGTTGAGTGAATGCAAGGTGGTACGCATGGCCGAGCGGATCAGTCACCTTACATCGGTTTCCTAAAGCATCAAACCCGTATTTCATCGGGGCACCGTTAGGATCGGTCTTGGCTATGATGCGACCGCAGTCATCATATTCCGTTTGCAGCATCGCTCCCAATGGATCGATCTCGCAGATCACCTGGCCCGTGGGCAGGTGCTGGTAGCGAGTGGTATTGCCCAGGCTATCGGTGACTTCGGTCCACCGAATCGCATCCAGATACCGTAGCGTCTTCTCATCGTAGCGATCCAACCCCGAGGTTTTGATGCATCGCCCCTTCTCATCGTATTTGAAGTAGAACACACCGCCGTCTTTGATGATCTCGCGCGTCATGCGCGAAAATGCATCGTATTCGTATCGATCGACGCTCAAGAGAGCGTCATAGGCGGCGACCAGTCTGCCTTCTTCGTCATGAGCATAGCTGGCAAGCATCTGACGTTGATCCCTTGGAAGCTGGAACAAGACCGCTTTGATTCGGCCGTTGGGAGTGTAGTCAAGGAGCAGGGTGCGCTTTTCGAGCCGTTGGCGAATGCCGGTGAGTCGGCCGGTCTTATCGCGGAGCATTTCTAGACCTTGGCCCGTCACGTCTTCAATGCTTTCCAGGGGCCAGGCTGCGCCTTTTGCCGCCTCCTTGAAGACGTATCTTTCAACCTCGCCGGAATCCACGTTCCATCGCGTTATGATGTATCGCTCGGCGCGCTTGTTGATCTCTTGAAACGTGCCGAGGTTGCGGATCGTCCCGCCCCGATCCACGGTCTCGGTCGGGTCAGCGAAGACCTCGAGGCTGCCTTCAGGCGTAAGAAACCTGAACTCCTTCTCGCCCTTGGTCAGCGTCGCGAAATAGCGGGTGGTCCAACCGGGGCCAAGCGGGCTGGCCGGCATGTTCAGGATACCGGTGTGATAGCGGCGCTCCCAGGTCAACGCTACTTTGCCTGGGATGGAAATGTCCTGGCGAGTTGCGTATACGTAACCTGTGGCGACATCAATCGGATGCCCTACTGTAGTTCTTCCTTGCACGTCCAATCCATCTATTTGCTGCTTAAGAACCCGACCGGGTTCCACAGGCTAGTGTCCTCACCCAGCCCCTCGGCCGCCCTGTAGCCGGGAGACTCCTGCGGCGACTCCGGCTGAAACCGCCCCCTGAGCGGCGTTGACGGCCAACCCTCGAAGAATCGCCGAAAAACTCACTCCTACCATCACGTTGCTGAAGCCGAGGGTCATGGCGTTTGGCACAATGGGAATGTCGCTGCAGGACGTGGCCACGAGCGGCGCCGCGAAGGCCAGGTTGCCGCCGTTCACGGTCACATTGGGACTGCCGACGGCGGTTGACCCTTGCGCTCCGGGGTAGGGGACAGGGGGAATGAGCAGC